>Ga0209208_10012033_pt1 | contig 11021 bp, 12 predicted proteins | sample S1TSphfallax_3_FD_187694 | JGI IMG/M metagenome (GOLD analysis project Ga0209208, IMG submission 187694) | Host-associated microbial communities from peat moss isolated from Minnesota, USA - S1T2_Fd - Sphagnum fallax MG (SPAdes) (version 2) | ecosystem: Host-associated > Plants > Peat moss >... | reverse complement strand
TGGTCAACACACCATGTTAGCACATTGAAATTGTTTTTGTTTATTTAATAATATAAACATCTAAATATCTGTATGACAAGAGGAAAAACACATCACTAAGGTGTTGATTGCGATATAACATGTCCACATTTCCACTCTATGTTCATGGCTATATGTGCTATATTTCCCCAAAACACAAAAAAATAAAAAAAATAAAATAAAAATTCAAATGCCTTTCATGTATTCGTTTCTTGCCCTTTTCACCCTTTTTGATCATGTAATGGTATTATTTAGTTCAAGTAAAGTGGGTAGACACAATGATGATAGCCTCCATACTAGGGTTTTTTTTTTTTCGTTTCCAATTTTTTGAAGTTGAAAAATATGGCTTTTTTTTTACAAATGTAGAAAAATTAATCTAATTTGCACTTGAAAAACACAAACTTCTAAAGCTTTTCTGTTCTTTGGTAAAAAAATAGTCGAAAATTTTTTGTTGAAAAAAAACCTATGCTCCATATAGATCACTTACTGGATATAAGCTGAAGAACCACTTGGTACACTTAGTCAGCAAACTAGGGTTTTAGGTTACACTAAACCCTAAACACCTCTTTTCATTGTAAATTATTTGTTTGTTCAAAATTGTTGTGGATCTCCATGTTCATTTCATTGTGTCTTTGTCATTTTGGTTTATGGCTTATAACCTATTCTATAGGTAGCCTAGGCCCTCAACCAAAAATTTTATCACCTTTTGTTTCCATGGGTTTGATGACCCATTGGAAATCTGGCTTAAAATATTTAAAATTATGTATGCATATTATATTTGACCTCATTTTAAACACAATAAATCAAACATTTCTTATTCATGTCTCTTTATGATTGTTAAAAGTTTGCCCAACATTTTCCATGAATGAATGGAGCATATGAATGTGAATTCATAGAAAGGGATTTGTTGTTAGGTATTGGTGAGAAACTAATATGAATAATACAATTGTTAATTAAAAGGGAGAGTAAGACCTAACAGCTATCAAGGGAGTGGAAACCCTAAAGTGGACGTAATTTATTAAAAAGAAAAGTTCATACAAAAAGAGAACACATCAGAGTGTTTTTTTGGGATATTTATTGTCTTTTTAGGACAAAAGAATTGGGAAATTATTGTAAAACACTGTTTTTTTCTTGTGCTTCGACTAGTTTTGCTATTTTGTTGGAAAATTTTCCAACTTTCGATACCACAAATTTGAAATAAATAAATAAAACCCCTGGGAACAAACACATAACTTTTAAAATAATAATACAAAAAAAAACAAAAATATAAAGATTTTCTTCCTTCTCTGGTCTTTATCTGCTGAGTGTTCTTGTGTCGGTGTGGAGATCAGTGCAGTCTGTGAGAGCTTTGAGCGATGGCTGGCTTCATTGCTTTGCAGTAATTTTGTGCAGTTGGCAACAGTAATGAAGGCTTTGGAGTTGGCTGTGCAGAGAAAAGCTTGAGACCAGTTGCGTCTTCGCAGATTTCTTAAAGAAAATTTTGGTCTAGGGTTTGGAGTTTTTGTGAGTTTCGGGGGAAGGAAGGAAGAAAGGAGGGGGGAAGAGAGGCAGGGCAAAGGGAAGGGGGAGATGGCGGGGAGGGCAGGAATAGCGGAAAGGAGACTGAAGCCTCTTTGGGATGCCATCGATCATCGCCAATATAAGCCGGCGCTGAAGCTGGCCACAGGCCTCATCGCTAAGCATCCAGATTCTGCTTATCTCCTTGTAAGAGTCTTGCTGCTGTTTTGGTCCGTTCTCTGGTTCATTTCCAGTCAGTATGGAAGCTCTCCGCCAGCTAGGGCTTACATAACGACACAGAGTAGTTGCACATGGGAAGCTGGTAGCCTTAACTGTTGTAGAGCTTCTTTGTATGGCTCCACTTTGTCGTGTAGTCTGTGTATCGGAATCCCCCTCTATGGTCCATGGATTGTTCTCAACCGCCTTGTCCAAACCCTAAACATTGAAGTTTTGGAATGTCATTGTGACATATGAGACATTCCAGCTCCAGGTCAGTTGTACATCAGGTTGGTCCATAACACATCAATGGATAACACATGTTTTGCTCTGAACTCTCTCTCCCACAACGTGAACTCGAAATTTGAAACAAATAGTAACCACCATAACCCTAGCTTTCCTTTCATACTCTAGACCTGCCATTGTTGGAAGCTATGCAATTTGCATTGGGGATGCATTGAGTTCAAATGACATTGAAATCAATACTGGTTCAACCATCATGTCCTTAATGTAGGTGTCTGTCTGTCTGTCTTGGGAAGAAGGAAATAATCCATGAACATTTTAGAGTTTTTTCTTTCCTCAGAAGGGATTGGGTAAACATGACCCATCTTTGAGATATAAGAGAGAACCCAAAGCCAGCTTCAGGGAGAGCTAGCTATGTAGTCAGGGAGGCTTCAAGGAGAGTCCCTCTCTGGTGTGACCTTTTTGGTTGGGTTAGGTTATGCAACTCTTTGTCTTCACTACTTAGATACATGATCTACTAAGTTACTTTGAGATGAGTTCACAAGTGGTAATGACTTTGGGCAGGCTTTAGGGTTTGATGGCATTGGCAAACAGATAGCTTTTTGTTTGCACTTTCAATACTGCTGCTAAAGGATGCTGCCCAATAGAGAAACTTGAACACAACGGAAGAAAGAAGGGTTTGGGGTCTCTGGATGTCTTTGTGAAGTATTTTACTGTCATGATGGTGATTGTCTATCAGCTAGACAATTTTTTGCTTCCCTTTTCCCTTGTACTACTGTGCATGATGGACCATGAGATGCATGTGTGCAATCTAAGTGATCTAATTTTGATGAGCAAATGGATATGACATTGCAGGCACTGAAGGCGCTGGTTTTGGAGAGGCTGGGCAAAGATGAGGAAGCTGCTGATCTTTGTGAGCAAGCCAAAGCATCAGGTCCTGTGGATGAATTTACACTGACCACTCTTCAGCTGGTGTTCCAACGCCTACACAAGTGTATGTCCCAATATCCTCAAATTTACACTCTATTCACATGTTTCAAAACAGAAGTTTCTTGTGTTGCAAATGTGGGCTTTGAATGTTTTGGGTGGCATTTTACCAAAGGACAGTGTGAAGGCAGGCTTCAAACAAAGAAGTAACAGAGAGATGTCTTGATATCTTTTTAGATTAAGTACAAACAGTAGATGCTTCGTCGTATGTATGATGTTGGTCATGGGCAGTGGAGGAAGCAACAGGCTGTTATGAACATGCATGTTTGAAGAACCCCAACAATGTGGAGCTCTTGACAGCTCTATTCAATTGCTATGTGCGCCAATATGTTTATATCAAGCAACAGCAGGTCTGACTCCCAAGTGCCTTTATCAGGACTGTGCTTGTCATACTTAGCACTTCTTTGTTGAGGATACTTTCTGAGAAAGAACAAACTGATGCCTGTCACTGTCCTTGCAACATGAATGATTGTAGATATCAACACATAATTTTGTGTCTTTGCCCTTGACAGACTGCTATGAAGTTGTACAAGTTGCTGGGTGAGGAGAGGTTTCTTCTGTGGGCCATCTGCAGCATTATGCTGCAGGTTTAATTTCTCTCCCTTTCCTTCTCTGGTCATAATCAGTTCATGCAATTGAGCACTTAAGTAGGAGTCAAGGTGGAAAGGACCACCCCTACTGTTTTCTTATCTCAAATTGTCCACACCCAGTGTACAAGATCTTGAAGATATGAAGTGAAAGGTGTAGGGCTCCATAATGTAGTGCAGCACTAGAGCATCTGGCTTTCTCAAGCTGCCCAAATCCTTTGAAAGGTTGCACTATTTGTTATACCCTGGAAACCCTATGCAAGTAGTGCCTCAGTGTACCGAGTAGTAGTTAAGCATGGGTAATTAAACCAGTTGCAAAACTGGACATTGTCATTGTATCAATTTCTGAGAACATTTTGTGTGCAGGTTAGCGATGGCAATGCCAAATTATTGCCACTTGCAGAAGCTTTACTGAAGAAGCATGTGGAGTCTCATAGTTTGCAGGAGCTTGAAGGTACACATTGTGTGTTCCACTTGTTTGCTGTTGATGTACACCTAAGACCTTTCAATTAAGGACCTTGAGATGGAGTGCGTCTGAATCCGGTGCAAGGTTACAAATAGTGCAGTATATTCATTGAATTCTTGCTTTTACTGCTATTGGGTGGTGGATTTCAGGGCTACTTGTGTACCTGAAGGTGCTACAGCAACAACAAAAGCATGATACAGCACTAGCAGTGCTGCAGGGCCCACTGGGCAATCTCTTCACTATTACTACAGACCGTCTGCGGTTGCAGGTATCCCGGTCTTTCACCACTTGATTAATTTAATGTGCAGTGAGAACTGGACAGGGCTTGGTCTTTTGAAGAAGTTAATGGGATTTGCTTGAAAGAAGGATAGGCAAAGTTTTATGTAAACATAGTTTGGTCATGGAAATTGTGGACTGCAGGTTTTGATGCATCTGTGGTACACAACATATCTGTGTTGCATTTGTGAATGGAGATGATAAGTCTGGAGGTGGGTTTGTTGGTTTGGTGGGGGTGGGGTGTGGGTGCTTGTGGGATATGGCACGTTGACAGGGAGAGCTGCTGATGCATTCACATCAGTATGAGCATGCAGTTGAAGTTTTCCAAGAAATACTGAGATTGAGGTCTGCATTCCTTCCCTTGGGTGTCTTACTATCATGCTTGTGAAATTTGGCCATGTGACAGTGCTTGATACTGTGCTCCAAGTTCTCTGTTATCAAGCCATGTTGCAATTCTGTGAGAGTTTCAAACTGTTGCCATGTATGCTTCTTGTCACAAGTCTTAAGGCCAGCCTTAAGGATACAACTCCCCCGGAGATAATATGACAGAGAACATTCTTCTGTGTGTACAAGAATACTGTTAAGGGAATGAGCATTATATTGTTGCTTTCTACTTCTCTTCACAATACGTCTTGCCTTGTCCAAACTGGTAGTGGGCTTTTATATTGTCATGCATCAGCTGGTGTGTTAGCTCTGTAAAGAGAGGATGGGGATGTGGTATGTGTGCAGCTCAGATGACTGGGCAGCTTTCCAGATGTACATTGATGCTGTGTTGACCTTACCAATAGTAGCAGAGAATTTGCTGGACCAACCCTTTTCACAAATTTCAGAGCAAGAGGTAGGTTTCCCTTCTATCTGGTGCATGATGTCATATGGAATCAAAATATGTTCCTTATCAACATTGCATGATGGTCCTTATATTGGTGTTTGTAATAAACCCTGTGGGCTGCATACTAAATGGAAAAAGAAATAAACTACATATGAAGTTTATCCAGCTGTGTGGTGGGGTGCTCCTGCAACTGTGTAGTATCTGAGTCATAATGCTGCTTGTATTGGTGGCACTGGCAGATGGGTGTAAAATTTGAACAAGTAAATGCATTTATACTTGAACTGCAAGCTATGGATACACCTGATCTGCGCCGAGGACCTTTCTTAGCTGTTTTGGAGGTTGAGAAGAGGCGCTTGCTTTGGAAAGCACACAATGCAAAAGACCAGCAAGAAAGCCCTGATTCAGCTTCAGTCAATTTGGCTCAATCCATTTTGAGATATTTTGAAAGGTAACACCTCTCTGCAAGTCTATTGCTAATTGGCACTGGATACCAGCCTCTGAAGAAAATACTGGGTTTGATGCAAGTTATTGTTACTAGTTCTAGAGTAAAGTTCTATGCTTGTGAACCAGAGCCAGATGTGAATTTGAATACTCAACACTTGTTGGTGACAGCACTGATCTGCAGCCTTCAGTTGGGGCAACTGAGGTCCATCAGACAAGTTCTTTAAGACACATACTAATGTAGAGTACCTGTGTCAGGGCAGGTTTGGATTTATGGTGAGTTTTGCATCAGATGTGAAGGAGTTTTTAAAACACATTCGTGGAGCACAAAAACTTTGGTTGGCAAAGGCATTGCATCAAGCATGCCTGGAACTCACACCTGCTCTCTCCCCTGTGAAAGCTTTGAGGTATCAAGTCAGTGCATTTCAGGTGGAATATCAGCTGGGTGTTCAGGCACATGTCACAGATTCTGGTACTCTTCCTCTCTTTCACTTGCTTCTCTGGGCTCGTCTTTGGTCTGCCTTATCTTTTCAACCAGGGAATTGATGTGCCTGTTGACACAGAAGCAGGTGCCATGGCAGGCAAGGCTGATAAGGGGTCTGCAGGGTTTTGGGGTTAACAAGGTTTTGGGGGTTTCATGCAGATGTTGTGGCACAAGCTGTAGAAATTATGCACCTCTATTTAAGGAGTATTCAGCTTTCTGTGGATCTTGACCCTCAAGAGAATATGCCAGGGGAAGAGCTTTTGACCTTGATCACTGATCTTTTGATACAGGTATTGCATGCTCAGAAGACCTGCATGTATGATTGTACAAATCCTGTATGAGTCTCATTTCTGTCATGCATTTTAGTCATTTGAGTACCACTTTAAGCTTCTGAAATGATTGGTGACATCCTGCAGCTTTACTTGCGGACACAACAACTTGGCTACATCTTGGAGGCAATTTTGGTGCTTGAGTTTGGGCTAGCAATGCGAAGGTCCACACGTTATCTGAGATTGATAGTATGACTGAGAGTCAAGTATGGATCTCCTAGTCAAATATTTCTTTTGGAATTCAGGAAGAAAGCTTCTGCTGGTAGTAAGTCCCTTAGACATCGGATCTGTCTTGTTTTGGTGCTATATGGAAGCTAATGGTCATTGTTTATGTTTTGCAGATATAATGCACAATACAAGCTCCTTCTTGTCAACCTTTATTTGTTTTTGTCAGCATTCAAGCCTGCATGGGACAGGTGAATCTCCAAGCAGACAGATTCTTACCTTGTCTACCTTATTGATGTCATGAATATCTTGGTAACATTCAGAAAACTCTCTATTTCATGCTCTGTTTGAAACTCTTTCAGGTTTCCTTTAATAAGGCTTGGTTGCAAGAGTCTTGCAGTATTTTGTTGTTCAAAGCAGTTGGGTGCTGGCTTTTCTTCTGAGAAGATTTATTGTGCATGAGGACACAGGTATAGGAGCGTGGATGTAAAATACATTCTTTTGGAGTCAATGTCACACCACATCTTTCCAGGCTTGGTTGCATCAATGGATTGGGACAATCTTGACAATATGTTGCAAGAAATCTCCAAGTTTCATGGGGACTATCAGCGAGAAGCTGCTGACCTTATCATCCTTGCTTATCGCCACAACACCTATTCAAAAGTAGGGATCTCTTCTTCATGGGTGTACAGTAGTCCTCATGAAGTTAGTCATTACTGGGAGACAGTCTGAGGAACTGACAAGATGGGTTCTGAATATAATTCTGATCAGAGCTGGCTTAGCTGCACACTCAGGGATAGGTATCAGTTTCAAGGCTTGCAAATGGTGTCTGATAGGATGTGCATGGACTCCTGTGATGGCAGGTCTTGGAGTTTGTGGCTTTCAAGGGACGGCTGGAGAGGTCTTTTCAACATCTGGTGGTGCAGATTGAGTCCATAATGTTGTCTCTGAAACGGAAGGCTAACAAACTTGAGGAGTTTGAGGTATGATCTTGTTCACTACCTTTGCACCCACTACAAGTGACATCCGGTGAGCAGCAATTTCAGTTTGTTTACTTTTGTGGAGTCACAGCACATATGACATGCCAAACTTGATTAGCTGCCTCTTGTTTAGTAGCAGTGGAACTTTTTCAATCTCTTGTTGTTCTAGTTATCTCTTTCAGGGCAACTGGCAGCAAGTGCTTTGTTTTCTTACTTAAAATGGGGCTTTCGCTTTCAGAGTGCCCTATCAAGTGTAAAAGGGGGACAGGTTGCTCTTGAGTGGGTAACTGACACCCAACTTGGGGCTGTGTCATTCAATGAGGATTTGCAAACACGACCTTGGTGGTCTCCTGCTCCAGATGAATGTCTCTTGACAGGTGCCCCATTGCTTCCTCAACTTCCTCAACTGAAAAGATTCGGTAGTACATTATCATGGGTTCTGAAAATACTCTCCTGGTGGTTGGTGCTAATCCAGGCTCATCAAACACTTTCAGTGAAGATGGAGACCAAAGGCATGAAGGAAGTGAGGTGTGTGGCATCTCTTCTGAGTTCCAACTTTTGAAACAGATGGATAAATATAGACATGAATGGAGGAATGTGTCAGGTGGACACGTGAATTTCTCAATGTACTCCATATTCTCAATGATGATCCATGATTCAGTTACAGGTTAGTTCATGCTCGAATGGTGTTTATGTGCAGGAAGATCAACTGAGGCGAGAGGTTCGATGGAAGAAGGCACTCAAGGTGAGGTGTCTTCTTCCCAGGCTCCTGCAGCTTGCAATCACAGTTGTCACCCCTGGTAGAGAAGCTGACCATGTCGTGCTTAGGGAGTTGAAGCAGCTCCTTGGAAACTACATGAAATCTCTTGGAATATTTGAAGAGAATATTGGCAACTGGCTCTCCAACAGGGCAGCCTCACTGAATCTCAAGGTCATATGCTCTTGACAGCCCATTTTAGTGCAGATTGTATGATGATGTTCTTGATCTATGTTGTGTTTAAGCTGATGTGCATTTTGTTTCTCTCTGGGTAAAGATGTGCTTTTGAACAGTAAGTTTTGAATATTGTAAACAACATTGCAGGAGAATGAGTGGCATGTGGAAACATGGGATATTCTCACACTAGCTATCTTCTGGACAGCAACACAGCTACCTTTAAGGCTGCCACCTGCATCTCACTCTTCGGAGACTGGATTTTCTGATGCACTAGCAGTAGTAAACAAACTTCTGGAGGCTGCCCTTGATGAAGTAGGCACTGCCTGGACTGTGAGCACAGCTGTACTTGCACCAAATATGGCACTATCTAAACTGGTGAAGCTGAGCAGTGAGGTATTCGCTTGGTTTGGGTTGTGCTTACAAGTATGGGCCAAGCGGCTGCAGCCTGTGAGCAAGAAGAAGAAGCAACCCGAGCAGCACATTGATTTTGATTTGATGCATGTAATTGAGGCACTTCATGGTGCTATAATCTCTTTTTGCTCTCAATTGGAGAAGAGTCACTCACTAGTGACTGCATACCTTGACAGACCAGAGAAGGGTCAAGTTGCTGCACTGCTTTCATGTGTGGAGACTGATGAGGCCCATGGACCTGGTTATGTAGTCAGTGCTTTGGCTAATGGTATAGATAGGACAGTGATGACATCACCACTGATGTGGGATCGTGAGGCGTTAGTGACTGGTATTGTGAGGAGCCAGCGAGAGAGTCTAGTTGGTATCAAGGACTGTTGCAATTCAATTTTACTTAGCATGAAGTCCATCAAATTTTGATCTTTCCTGCTTGTACCCCACAGCTCTGATTTGCTTTGCACACATTTATTCTATTGTTTGAAGCTATTAGCAATTCAGGACAAGGCTTCTCTTTTTGGAAAACCATCAATATGGGATGGCTCCAGTATTTTTGGGAGTAGTGCAGAATCTGGATGTTTTGTTTTGTTTTTTTCTAGGTGAATGACATGGCTACTGTGCTCTTCAACTAGCGATTGAATGGTGAGCGGTCTGGAAATTGGGGGGCAAAGCAATGGCAACTAGCTCCACTTCCCACGCCCATAGAAATAAATTCCATCTTCAAATGTTGGCCGCTCTCTTCAAGCACCAAATTCAAGCAGAGAAAATCCTTCCACTACCTTGCATCAACCCTTGGAGTGAAGAGGGCAGTTGATGGTGTACTTGAGGAGCTTTGTAGTGAGCAAGAAGGCTTACAATGGTGTGGGTACATGGCACATGGCCATCAACCCCTAATGTAGAAGTACTATAATGGTTTGTGTACATGCAGGCATAGCCATCAACTGTCAATTGATGGTTGTAAGCCATCTGAATGGTTCCTCTAGTTGTGGCAACATCAAGGGAAGGATTTTGACCTTTGGGATTATTTCATGATACATATTTATAATTTTTATAAATTTTCAACATTGTTTTCTAGACATTCAAGATATTGTTTACATGTTATTACAAAAAATTGTACAAGTAGAACTAATTAACGTTAACAATTTTTTTTGTTTATTACAAAACTAAAATATATTTCAAAACAATTAAATGCTTGATTCATTATATATGATCTCCAACATGGATTTGTATTTAAAAAGCAAAACTATTAGGTCATGTTTTAATAACTAATGATATGTTCAAAAATGTTAATTTGGACAAAATATTGGAGTCTAATTCAGATTATAAGGAACTTGGATGTATAAGAACATTTTCATATTATTTAGATCATCTTTGCAAAATGCTTTTGCAATACTTCAACAATTAGGACCATTGCTTTTTGAAAAAATTCACAACATGTGTTAGCAATTAGTTTACGCTTACAAAATCATTAGATTTATTACAAAATCAACATGTTTTAATGAAAACGCAATAATAGTGAACAACAATTTATGAAACATTAGAAAACTTGTTTTAAACCATTCTATTGATTGTGTATGTTATTATAAACATAGGATGAACAATTTTCACAAGTTCCCTTAGAACACATATATTTGATTCAATAAAATTGAGATTATTTTTTTATTACTGAATTTAAATTGGAAAGATTAGTGCACAATCATGAACTATCACGATAGAAAAAGAGTTTCACAATTTGATTTTTTTTTCAAATGATGACATTAGAATTTTTGTGATAAATATTTGACAACATATCAAACAATTTCAAAAAGTGAGTTTCATAATGTACAAATACATTAACATAAATGAGCATGTAAAACATAAAACAATTTTTTAATTCCAATTTCTCAAGCTACTAATGAATTGCACAAAATATTATAACTTTTAGATGATCATACGTTTTCTTAGTTTGCAACAAGTTCTCAAATATTTTAAAAACTCAATGTGAATTTAGGCAACAAATATTCTTTTGATCAATTCTTCATATATTTACAAATTAATAAATATACATGTATAATTGCATTACAATGCACATTACATCTTATATCAATATGTAGTTACAACTTATTGTACTTAATAATTAACAAAAGTAAACAAGTATGTGGAATTATGAATGGACTAGGTCCAA
>Ga0209208_10012031_pt1 | contig 11021 bp, 5 predicted proteins | sample S1TSphfallax_3_FD_187694 | JGI IMG/M metagenome (GOLD analysis project Ga0209208, IMG submission 187694) | Host-associated microbial communities from peat moss isolated from Minnesota, USA - S1T2_Fd - Sphagnum fallax MG (SPAdes) (version 2) | ecosystem: Host-associated > Plants > Peat moss >... | reverse complement strand
TCCTATTGTTCCCATCAAATTCCTTTCAATCCCATCAATTTTCAATCAAATTCTTTTTCTTTTCATCAAGTGCCCAAAAAGTTCCCTTCAAATTCCTTTCAATCCCATCAATTTTCAATCAAATTCTTTTTCTTTTCATCAAGTGCCCAAAAAGTTCCCTTCAAATTCCTTTCAATCCCATCAATTTTCAATCAAATTCTTTTTCTTTTTCATCAAGTGCCCAGAAAGTTCCCATCAAACCATTTGACTAGGTCAATTTTATACCCAAATTAAAATCATTTTTTGGAATATTATTTTAAAAAATAATAGGTAGGTAGTTAGGTAGTAAATAGGTTTAGGTAGGTAGGTGTTAGCCTAGCTTAGTTGAACCTACCTAACCTAATCTAGTCTAATTTCATCAAACTATCTGAATCTAAACTACTTACTTTAACCCTTCTAAGCATGCACATAAGTTGTAAGTATAAAAAATTGAACCTTAAACATTCACAATGATAAACCAAGTCCTTACCAATGGACCACACCATCCAAGGTATTTGACTTCTATCAAGTTTTTTATTTCCTATGTTTATTTCACATTATTAAACAATTGGTTAAACTTAGGTGACAACTAGTGACTTAAATTAAATTAAATATAATGGTTAAATCAAATGTCTAAACTCAGTAATTTAGAATTATGGTTAAACTTAATGACTAAACTCAATGATTTAAAGTAATGCCCAAACTTAATGGCTAAATTTAATGCTTAAATTTAGTGGTTAAACACAGTGATGTAAAGTAATGGTAAACCTAATGACTAAAACAAATGATTTAAAGTAATGATTAAATTTAATGATTTAAAGTAATGGTTAAACATAGTGGTTAAATGTAGTGACTTAAAATAATGGTTTAACCTAGTGATTAAATGTAATGACTTAAAATAATAGCTACACCTAATGGTTAAACGTGGTGATTTAAAATAGTGGCCAAACCTAATTATTTAAAATAATGGGTAAACCTAGTGGTTAAATTTCAATGATTTAAATTAATGGTTAAACTTAGTGGCTAAACTCAATGATTCAAAATAAGGGTTAAATCAATGACTAAACTTGGTAATTTTAAAGTAATGATTAAATATAATGGCTAAACATAATGGCTAAATCTAGTGGCTAAACCTAATGGCTAAATTTGATGGTTAAACATAACACATCATATTAACATGTACCAAAAGCAGTTTTAATCACTGATTAATTTTTTGAGATTTTGATTATAAATAATAATAATAATAATAAGTATAATATTTTTATTGTGAATACATTATGTACATATCATAAAAATTTGGAATCAATCTAATGAATGAAAAATATGTATAAGGATTTTTAATATTTTGTAACCATTGTTTAAAATCTGCATAAAAACAATTTAAAACAATTGTAACATTAAAAAAACAATTTAAAAATATTTTTAATGAAATATTTTAAGAATTTTAAAATATAAACATTAGCATAATAGTATTAAAATTTCAATTTTTTAAAAATTAAACGTATTAAAAAGATTCTAAAAAAATTATAAGTATAAAATAGTGGTCTAAGTGGGCACATGTGGCTTCTAATAGTGTGGTTGGACCTAATGGTTAAACTTAATTGATAAACCCAATGGCTAAACATACTTCATGGTTAAATTTTGATTAAACCTAATGGTTAATCCGAGTGGTTACACCTAATGGTTAAACCTAATGGCTAAAATTAAGTAGATAAATGGGTGGATATGTAAGTAGATAATATGTAGGTAGGTGGGTAGATAAGTAGGTAGGTTTAAAAAAGGTGAAAAATATAGGCAAGTATGTAGATAGATAGGTAAATAATAGTTAGGTGGGTGGGTGGGTAATAGATAAGTAGATAACTAATTAAGTAAATAGATGGATGAATAGGTAGGAAGTTACATAAGGTAGTAGACCATGTCGTATTTGATTAAAGATTATTGGCCATTTTGACCAAATGTTCAACTTGATTAAAGACCATTGGTCATTTTTATTGAAGATTATTGGCCATTTTGATTAAATGTTCAATTTAATTAAAAATCATTAGCCATTTTGATAATTGTTCACCTTGACTAAATATTATTAGTCATTTTGAATAAAGTTGTACAATTTAATTGTGTGTATTTAATCAAATAAACCACCATAGTCAAGTTGATCAGTCAACAAATACATGTGTCATTTAAGCCCTTGGCCTTTAATCAAAATGTACATGTCTTTTAGCCAAAATGATAAGTTAGTCAATTTGAACCTCTTTAAAAACATGATTTGTAATAATGTATATAATTATTATTTTTGGAATTGGAATCACAAGTTTAATGTGATTTCATTTTGGATTCATCCATTGTCCAATTTGGAAAAAGATCTATTATTAATATTCCTATTCATATAATATTAAAATTAAAATTGCCATGTTAATCAATAATCTCAATTATATGATTGATTTTAAATAGGACATCAATTAATGGTTCAGCCATCTCAACCATTTAAAAAAATCATTTCAAGGATTTTTTAAAAAAAACTTGACATAAATGATAAGTTTGATTCGATTCAAAACATTTTTGTTCATCATTTGTTGCAATTGAAATGTTAGTAATGAAAATTAATGTAAAAACCATGTTATGTAATAATATATATAGATGCGGGGATTTGCAAAGTCCTTTACAAATAATCTTGTTCATACACATATGTCCTTTACTTAGTAAATTCCAAATAGTTTACACCTTTTTACACATTGGGATTCAATTAACATAACATTTATTACCATCCATATGTGTAAGTCATTATGCACATCAATTATCCATCACATTTACACATATTATTTCAATCATAATTTACGTGTGATTTTAGTCATAAATTATTACTTTGAATTTTATGTGTAAAACATCATAGTCGTATATTAATGGGACATGTTACTAATTCACAATGAGGTGGTCACAAGATGGAGGGTGCCAATTTTCATTGTTTTAATTTCATTTATATGGCATCCATGACTAATGACAAGGATGTGGATGTTTAATTGTCATTACAATTTGATCAAAAAATAATTACAAATCATTTTATAAGAACATAAACAAACCCACCCCCCACCTACCTACTTCTTACAACATGCCTACTTATTTACCTACCTTTTACTTACCATCCTATAATTTACCCACTACCTACTTCAAGGTCTTATAATGATATGAAATAAACATGTGAAATAAAAAACTTAGCAAAAGATGGACACCTTTAATGGTGTAGTCCATTGGTAAGGACTTGGTTTATCATTGTGAAGGTGAAGGGTTCAATTTTTAATATTTGCAACCTATGTGCAATCATGTAGGGCTAAGGTAAGTAGGTTAAATTAAGGTAATTAAGTATGTAAGTATGTTATATAATTTACATAGGTAAGGTTAAGTAGGTTAAACTACCACCTATTTGCCTACCTTTTTCAACCTACTTATATCTATTACCTACCTATCTAGTAGACCTATTAAAATTTATGTTTAAAAAAAAAAAATAATTTAGCTATAGATTCAACTAATCAAATGGTCCATTGTCTATTAATCATATTTTGATCATTCATTACATGACATCTCAACAATATGTATGACCTATCCTTATGATTGTAAGATGAAAAGTGCGATGTTGAACATTCAATGACTTTTTGTTCCTAAACAACTTATTCATCATGACTAAAAATTGTTTTATCATATAATGTTTGATATGACTAAAAAATTAGCCACATATGGAATCATAAATTTAAGAATTTATTTTATTGTTGGCTTTGATAAATAATGCACCACCTGTTTCCTTAAATATTCATGCAATAACATCATTTCCTTTAAGATGTTCATTAATAGAATAAATCAAACAAAACAACATAATGAGAAAAGAAGGACATTAAATTCAAACATAACAACTTTGAAATGTTTAGACCAACAAGTTCATTGTTATAACCATATTTTTCCAAAACGACAAATAAACAACTTGATACACTTGACCTTTATTCCTTACTATGAAACTATCATGGGCACAAAAAGAACTAAACAACAAGATTTTCATATTACTGAACAAAGGCAAGCTTAGTACGAAATCTAGGTCATGGATTAAAAAAATCAAAAGCAAAAAATGATGTGTGAAAATGTGAATGCAAAAGGTCTTTATTACAAACACAAGATAAGAAAATAACAAGATCATGAAAAAAATACATACTCAAAATTTGTGTTGAATAGATTAAATGTAATGTGTGATTCTACCTTTATTTATACCCATTGGGCACCTAATTCAAAGAAATTAAAAAAAATAAAAATGAACCTACACATGATTCATGTTCACCCATGTGTGACTCATATGCACCCATGTACATCCATGTGGGAACTAATAGTGAACTAGAAATGAATTGATATTTAATTATGAGTTAACAAAAAATAAATAAAAATGAATTAAGGTTTTATTAAAATTTAATTGAGAGTTAATTTAAAATGAACTTGAAATTTACTAAGGGATAATTACAAGTGAATTAAAAATTAACTAGAAGCCAACTAAAAGTTAATTAAAAACTAATTAAGAATGAATTGAAACTCAATTATAAGTTAGATATAAACTAATTACAAGTCATGGATGAACATTTATATGAATGAACTCCCTAATGTTGGCATCCATGATAGAAACAACAAGCACATAATGCCAAGAATTTTTTAAAATTTTCCCCAAATAAAAATAAATTTTCTAATAAGCTTCATCCATTTTTCCATTTATCAATCACTAGCAATGTGATTTTTTACTGATTAGACCACCACCATCTTGTCCTTCAATTGTAATAATCTAAACCTTTTGTTGGTCTTCATTTTTTGCAACAACATTCATAACCCTTGATTGATGAATCACTTTAAAATCCAAATATTCTCATAGCATTCCCATACTTTTTTTAATTCTATAAAACAATTTTGTGATAAAGGAAATTTAAATTTGAAAACCTCATGCCATTTGAAATGCAAAAAGGTTTAGTAGTCACAATGAACAATTAAGAATTGCCAAAATCTTTGAAGATTGGAGCCATTATTGTGGTTCATTGATTTTACTTATAACCTCAGGTTCATATTTTTTTGATTTTGGAAACCAAAGAACCTTTGTTCTAGGTTTTTGAATTTTTTTAATAATCATGGTTTCTTAAAAATTCTCAAAATCAAAGAAACATTATTTTCAAGTTTTTCAAAAATTTCAATGAATTGATGAATTTCATGAAAGAAGCAACACTTTAAGATAGGTTCTTTGATTTGGTTTTTGTTAAATGTTAAAACCAATTTTATGATTTTTTAAAACCTCTAAGCAAACGTTACAATTGGTTTTTAAAATTGTTCATGGATTGTCAATCAAGAACAATGGTCCATATCAATGTTGGGTGGGTATATCAATTTTGATATATTAGTTGGATAAAAGTAGATACACAATTTCAAAATACTTATCAATTGGGTAAAGGTATGTAGGCTTTGAAAAATTGTCAAATTGGGCAAGGGTATAAATGTTTTGCAAAACTATTAATCAAGTAACAGTAGAACTAAATTATGAACAATTGGCTTGTTCATTTAAAGGTAGGGGTATATTTTTCAAGATTTAGTTTATATAAACCATGTAGGTATAATTGGGTAAACATAAGTTTTAAAACTATTTACACATCTATGGTACATTTCAATGTGAAGAAAGACAATTACTTGTGCAATTGGAATTGAAAACATGAACATGTCCAATTTCAAATATCCTATCATGAAATCAACAAAATACTATAATTTTTATAATAAAATGAAAAAAATATTCAAAATAGTTTTATAATGACAAATGGTGGTAAAATCTATATGAGTTCCAAAAGCATATGGTAAGTATTTTTCAAGGTAGTAAATATAATGAATCAATATAAAATGCAAAAAGAAATTAAATTCAATAGTTATTCACCATTATCCAAACAAACCACCATAACCACATGCATTCCAAAATATGGAAATGAATATATATTAGCGAATGATTTTGACATATACCTTTATTTCCCTGCTTTAAAACAATTTCACTTCTTTTAACTGTTAAGGAATAGGTAGGTGTAAGATCCTCCTCTTTTTGAAGAGGTATATCCATAGATATAAGGTGACCTCAAAGCACAATAGCAAAGTGTTGGAAGAGAGGGTTCATAGAGTACTACCAAAGAGTTGGAAAGATCTTACACCTATATAAGTAGGTCTGATTTCTCTGCAAGTTTTAACTAATAGGTATGTGTGAGATCCAGCTCTTTTTTCTAAGGCATTCATGGAGATAACGTGACCTAAAAATCCAGTAGGAAATTTCTTGGAATGCTTCACGCTAACAGCTTTAGGGGAGGAAAAAAGAGGGTAGTTCACAGAAAACCATCAATGAACCAGTTCTGAGTAGGCCCAGGAACCCATGTGTACTTGTGCACATATGAACACACTTGCCTCGTGAATCACTCGCTTGCTCAATCTCTCTGTTGCAGAACTGCGATAAATTAGAGAAGATAAATTTTCCCTCCACCATTCAATTCTGCAGGAGTAGTATTAAGGTAACCAGCTGTAAGAGTGTGGGTGCTCAGTATATGACCTTGCAAATATTTTTCACATCCAAGTTTAGTTATGTACTCTTTCGCAACTCCACCCATAAAACTGAAACTGGGACAGTAAATAGGCGAAGGAAGTCGTACTAATAGCAAACCACCTGGACGAATCATTATGATGGGCCAATCAGAAACACTTAGCAGCAATTAGATCGTATTTATCACACTCTTTTTTGCAGGTACACAACTCTGCTGCGCCTTTTACCAGCCACGGCAATGTGCGCAATTACGCGGAGCCAAAACCATTTTGCTGAGCCAAACGGACATATGTTGGATTTTCTTCATCCAATTTTATTGTGCAGGATCACATACCAGGCACCACTGGAGATGCTCTTAGGTCTTATTCTTCGTTTTAATTGACTAATTCTCGTGTTGCATTTGGTAGGCCTTGCTGATTCTGTTAGAACTAACATGGAACAGCTGTTAAAGTCGGGGAACCAACGACTAATACTATTTCGGGCTCTATCCTCACCTATATGGCCTAGTCGTGCTCTCTCTCTACTTTGATCTTAAAGTACTGGCCGTGTATCTAGATTCTAGAGGGAACTTTATCTAAGGTAATTTCTCTGAGGTGAGGCATTTTGAATGCCCATTAGGTATTTTGCCCATGCCCATTGATACCTGGAGGATATCCTACCGATATCATGGAGATTTTTTGTTTTTGTGGGTGCTTTAAGTCTGATAGCGCATGGAGCAGGTCATTCTCCGAGTAAGCACCCCTCTGCTCCACTATACATACTGTATGGCAGTGATTGTGCAGGTTGAGTACTACAATAATAGGATTTTTTCCAGAGATTTCACACAACACTCTGAAGTCCGTATGGAATCCTCCTTTCTTCTGCTGACAAACCGCGTTGTACCAGTTGTTCCAGTAGTCGCACCAGTCTGATGCAGAGTACACACTAGTGCCTCGCTCTTCGCGCACTTGCTACATCCGTCTGCTACGGAATTGGGACCCCCAGCATCTTGTGCCAGAACCACTCAATTTTCTGATGTTGTGTCATTCGCTAGCAGCCCAGGAGGGATTTAGCATTAAACGGCGACAGGCTGAAAAGACTAGTTTGAAAATGCTACCAAACTAAAATGAGAGTCCAAATGTGGCGAAAAAGTTCAATTTTTGTTTTTCCGAAATTTGACGATTTGAGAAAAAAGAATATTGTGACTGAATACTCACTTTTAATTTTCATTTTCCGCATTTTGGCGAAATTTCGCACCAAGAAAAACGCTGCCACCACTCAATGGACCAGTGAATAAACGGTTTTGCCAGTGACCGTAATTTGAGGTTGTATCAAGGACTAAAATAATATTGTTTTGGTGTTTGTCGGAAAAAAGCACATGGGCAACTGGGGTACGTAGCCTACTTCTTCCACGAAAGAGTCCAAGCTCATCATCAGGAGCCCAATTTTTCCTTGCGGGCAAACCGCGTGATCACTGGTGCACACACCAGAACAACACACACATTTGCTTCACAACTTCGCTGGGCTGCAAAACATGAAAAATTTGTGATTTGAAATCCAACAAAACTTTAAACTACTCATTGTTTCTATTATAATTTTTAGCAAGTATTTCAGATTCTCTATGTAAAAAAAAAAAATCTTAATATTCCTCAATCTCTAAAACTACATCCTAAGTTCTTCCCTCCAAAATTCATTTAAATCCTCAACTAACATGAAATGTCTTCATGATCCTACCAACTCACTAATCATTCACATTTTGCCTTGTTTAATCTCTGCCTTACATCTAATTCCATTCAACCTTGTTGAATCATTGCCTTACACTAGGTAACACACGTGATTATCTATCGCCATTGTTGATGTGTTAATGTTAAGAACTATAAACAAGGTTGTTTTGTCAATTTGTAGACCTAGTGGAATTATGTGGTTTATTTGCTTATAGTTTTTGCCACATATATTTTTTCAAGTTTGGTCATATTTTGAGTAACTACCTAAGATTCAATGTATAATTAATTTCCAACATTTTTTTTACTAATATGTTAAAAAATCTCCTCAACAAAGACAAGTTTGTTTAGAAAGATAGAAGGTACTTCTTGTGGTTTTGTTTAATCTACAAGTTTGTTGAACTTGGCATCCCAACCAACTTGTAGTCCATTTCTTGATGCAATGGCAAGTATATTAGGTGTTGGACTAGTTGCATGCATTTGTTGTATGGTCTCCACCGTAGACTTCTTCAACTTCTCCTTCGTTTCCAAGTCATTGATAATTTTGTTATTTCTTGGTTTTCAATCTTTGAACACTGATTTTTCACTTATTTTACTTTGAGTAGTCACATGAACATCAACATGTTAATTGAGGCACTAGTAACTTTTACCTAAACTATCGGCATGGTTTTTGTAGTTTTACCTCCTTTGTCCTTGAATGTGGTCTACATTTCACCAAATCTTAGAGAATTCATCAATTTGTGTCCCACTATCCCACAAATATGTCCACTCTTCATGTGGTTGGTAATACTGCGGTGAAGCATATTGCCAAGCAAAACCTTTAGGTTTATGGATCTTATTTCTAACCCATTTGTACTTCTTCATGGACGTAAAGTATCTCCTTGGATTTGTACAAATTACCTTGTCTTTAAAATGATATACTCATATATGTTTTTTCATGTACCTTTCATTGTAGATCTACAAAATTAACCATGTCTGCATCATCTCCCCATCCTTCTAGTTTAACATTCGTCCATGTATCACCTTCATCAATAGCCTCATTCGAATATTGGATCACTTCGTCGCTTTACTAATAAATGTTTCTTGAGGTTCCATAACTATTATAAACAACATCCTTTACCCTACAAGCTACTCTTTTATCTTGGGTATTCTTCACATGGTATATTATACTATTTTTAGAGTGAAATTATGTTGCATCATTCACAAATGGTACTTTTTTTTCATTATATTGAATTGCAACTTGATATAGCTGTTTGTATAGACTTTGGGTCACCATGCAATTCATCTTTGTCGCCATTCTACCTTTCTTCTTTGGAAAAAATAATTTGGCCATGGATTTAAATGTTTACAACCATTGTTTGTTCAAATAAAAATCCTAACATTTTTTTAACCAATTTTGAATATGTAAAACTAAAGAAAATCAACCAATTCTTTCACAATAACCTTTTTGTGCTTCTCAGAAAAAATAACCAAAACAAAACAATCCATAAAAACTTGAATTTCTACCCCAAATTCATTCCCAAGGATGGTTGCCAAATGGTAAACATTAATATTATAACATTTTGTTTATTTAAAAATCTATTTTTTAACATCTTATCTTCAAAATGCAAGTTATATATATATAAATATTATAAAAATTAAAAATAAAACTCAGCCAAAAATGCATTACAGTGCATCTCCATACAATTATGAATTATGTAGTAGTCTAAAAACAAAATCAAACCTTCATATAAGATGGAAAACAAAAAAAAAATGGAAACAAAACATACCATAGTAGCATTACTCTTCCCCATCCAAATTAATATTTAATCTAGAACTTGAGCTTCTCCATATCTCAAAATTATTTTTCTTTTATTGGTCCTAAATTTTCATCATCTTTTAATATGATAATCCTTTCTTCAATAATATTGTTTTAGAAGTCTTCTCCAAATTCCCTTTGTAAAACCCAATTTGAATCAAAAGTCCTTGTCCTACAAAATAATATGACACCTCTTTTCCACCCTATTAATTATTAAAGCTATGTATGTCTAGTTTGTTCTCGCAACCTTTAACCTTGGGCTCACAACCAAGGTAAGGACTTGCAAAAATGCGGGCCAAGAGTGAAGCCTGGGAGTCACGTTTCATGTTCCTGGGAGTATAGGAGTGTGGGAGAGTGTGAGAGAATGAACTTCCACACTCCCAAGTGAGCTCCCATTTTGGGAGTTGGAGTCATGATGGACTTTCGAATGTTCAAATAGCGATTGCAGGGGTCAAAACCCATTGAATTGAAAAGTTTTTTATATCATTAAAAAGCTCTTGGAATGCAGATGTCTAAAATGGGTTCGCATGACCCACTTGGGTAATTAAAACATAAGTTATGGCCAAAAAAAATTCAAGAGTTAGATTGGCAATTTGACTCCCGACCACTAAAAGTCTGGAATCACCTTGAGTTCTTTATGTGCAGGTGGTGTGCCATAGTATAGCTATGGACAAGGGCTACAACTTTGCTTCAGACCTCATTTCAATCAGAGGTCTGCACACAAAGTTATGTGACGCACTCCCTAGTCCCGGAGTGAACCCACTTGAGGGTTCACCAAAGTGTAATTGCGGTAAAAGGGACTCGAAAAGGCGCTCTTGGCTTCCAACTCTAGCAAGGGGTAGAGGGTCGAGTTGGGAGCCCAGGGATTAGACTAGGAAGAAGGTTTAGTAGATCAAGCTTGAATCTGCACCAAAACAAACCACCCACGTGG
>Ga0209208_10012030_pt1 | contig 11022 bp, 7 predicted proteins | sample S1TSphfallax_3_FD_187694 | JGI IMG/M metagenome (GOLD analysis project Ga0209208, IMG submission 187694) | Host-associated microbial communities from peat moss isolated from Minnesota, USA - S1T2_Fd - Sphagnum fallax MG (SPAdes) (version 2) | ecosystem: Host-associated > Plants > Peat moss >... | reverse complement strand
TTATACATAGCCTATGTAGATATATTAAGTATAATAATTTAAGTATGTATAAGTTTAGACCATTATTTTTATGACATGTGTCCATGTTGTACACATTTAGTTGCACATTAGTTGCACACATAACCATATGGCTGAAAAATTATACAATACCAAATTTATAATTGTAAACATCACTAAAATAATTGCAAATGACAACTAGTTGCATGCCAATTGCATAGTGACTAATTGCAAAAGACATAATTTTTAGTAGTGGTGGTAGGTAGGAAGGTGGGTGCATAGGTAAGTAAGTAGGTATATAGGTAGGTAGTTAAGTAGGTAGGCAAATTAATAAGTGAAAAGGAAATTCAAGGAACAAAGTAGATAGGTTATTAGGGTAAGTAATCATGTAGGAAGGCAAGTTAGTAGGTAGGAAGGAAGTTAAACTAGCAAGGTAGCTAGGTAGATAGGCAAATTAGTACATAGGAAAGAAATTACCTTATCAAGGTAGTTAGGTTTGTAAGGTACTTATGTCAAAAGGGTGGTTGTTTGTATAAGGTTGCTAATTAGTAAAGTAGCTAGGTCAATAGGGTAGGTAGTTAATACAATGGTGAAGTCAATAAGGAAGTTAAGTCAATAAGAAATGTAATTAATAAGATAGCTAGGTTAATAGGGTAGGTAGTTAGTATAGTAGTTAAATCAGTAAGATAATTAGTTATTAGGGTAGCTAGGTGAATAGAGTAACTATGTCAATACATGGGTAATTAATAAGGTACCAAGGTCATTACAATACTTATGAAGGTAGGAAGGTGAGTAGGGTAACTATGTGCAAGTTTAGGTCCAAGGAAAAAATGGCCAAGAATATTAAAAAAACTAAATATAGTGGTTAGTAACAAAAAAAAATGGAATATGATGAATCCCCTTTGGTGTCGAATGAAGAAATTCAACCCATCCAGTGGACAGAACGAAGAATTGGTGCATTGGTGGCTATTAGTTCACTTTAACCTTTCCAAACAATGATGTTTTATTTCTTGTGTTTAGATTCTTCTACACTATCTTTTACCAGTGTTACAACACTTTGTTTTTCATTCATGCTCTTTTGACCTTGTTGCTACATTCTTATTCATGTTCGTACTTTTGTAACATTGTCTTCCCAACTATGGTGCTTTGATTCTTGTGCTTGGATTATTGTGTGTTCACTCCCAGCACTATTGTGACGTTTTGTTTTTCATTTACACTCTTTCAACATTGTCCCTAAACTTTAATTATTGGTTAGTCTTTCATAGAGTCCAGAACAAGTTCTTTTACACTTGTTGTGTTCAAAACTTTTTTTTTGCTTCATTTTCATTCTTTCTTTTTCAAGTTTTAGAAAAGTTAGGGTTGCTTTGACCCTCCAATACTAGTTGCAACCAGATTGTGATGCATGTCTTGCTAAACACCTTGAGATTCTTAAAATAACTTTATGTTATGACAAAACACATAAGGTGAATGAAAAAGAGGTTAAGGTACATGAGCTCCTAAACGCTAATGATCTTAACTGCCAATAAAGCATGTTCAAACTCATAATGAAATCAAATGCAACATCTTGTATGGTTCATCCTTTTGACACTAATCTTTTAACCCACATGTGAATTTTTGTGACAACATATCAAATACTAGTTTTTAGCTTCCTTAAATATGTGAAATTGGCTAAACTAACCATGGTGTAAATAGTAAACAATGTGGAAAATGAGAGATGCCTCTCAACTTTAACTTTTATGAAGTCAAAACTTTGCAACGAGCTCATTAATCATCGGCCAATTGTTATGTGCATGTTTGCATAATAATTTTATAAACTGAAATTTTTTCCATATCTTGAATTTATTCAATAATGGAAAGTAGCATGACACAGATATTGTTATGATGATTAAGGTGAGTGTGCTTTGTTGGAGCTACTGGTTTTATTTTTGCTCAAGGCAAAATATTTTTAGTTTTTATTGTTTGTTTTTTTTTGCTAAATCTAATGGTTGTTTTACAAGCCAAACAATTTTTTAGACTCTAATTAAAATGGTTTCTGTTTTTAAATTTTTTCTAAAGTTATAATTTTATGCTAAATTTAGTTGATTATGGGTCACTTGTGTTGAAAAGGCAAGTTTTAGGGGTTCAATTCCCCCTCAAATTCTTTTATTTCCTACAATTGTTACAAACTTCATATGCACTTCATATACATTTCAAGTTAATAATGATTAATCTTCTAAATCACATTTTTTTTTTACAACTTCTTTGAGTGTTTCTTTTTTATTCCAATGATATATATTCCTTGTTAATTATACAAATTGCATCAAGTAGTTGCCAAACTCCAACGAGAGCATTTCACACATTCGAGTCAACTTAAAAGTCATGCCATGTTGGGCCTGAGTTTCACCCCTCATTTGATGCTTCATCCGTCCTCACTATTGTTTTCAAAATCATGAAATTTTATTAAATAAGGGTATGAAATACTGAGATTTAGGATTAAATGCACGAGGCACGAAAACATTTATGGCTATAGCACACAAAGCAACATTTTTAATCGCACATTACTTAATTTTACTCACATATTAAAATCATTTTGAACCCAATGGATGAGGCAAATTAGAATGTCTTGTTGTTTGAGTTTACTGCATTTGAAATAGAGGACATAACCATGCAACATTAAAGTTTTTGGAACAAAATTCAATATCTATCTGAGTACAAATGTTTATATATATATATAATTTTTTATTATTATTATTTTCTAACAGCAGTGTGCACCAAGTTTGGGTTTTGTTTTGCCTTTGTTAGACAATATGGATTTGATTGATTGTGCAATGTGTGTTTGAGCCGCTTCAAACTAGAATTGCTAAAATCTTATGCAACTTGGGTACCCATTTCTGTTCACACTTTTTAATCTTAAAAAACTATAGCCATTTATGAGTTGCCCAACCATTGAAGATTGCATTTTTGTACACTGTTGTTCCATTGAAGTAGGGCTGCACTTATATAGAAGATTTACCACAATTGTCGAAGGTGACCAATTAGGTGAATGATTGATCAATGGTCATTTTTAATCAACAATAAATTGGAAATTGGTCACAAATGATTTGGTTGGATGATTTTCACATCATAAGCAATAGAAAATTTTCACTTTTATTATCTCAAAATTCAAGGTCAAAGGGAAAATAAGCGGATGTGTTTTGGAAAGATAAAAAAACAAGGAAATTCCATTTGGGCATTGTAGTTTTAGAGTGCAATGAAGTCCAAATTTGACAAATTTATGTTGCCATCACATCAAAAAAGTTTTTGTCCCAAAATGAAAATTATATATTGCACATTTGGTTTACATACGTTTTAGATCTTGTAGTTAGGACACAAACTCAATGGCAACAAACAGGTTCTTTTTGGAGAATGGCACCATTGCTTTGTTGTAATTATGTTTTTATGCAATTATAGTGGTATTTGTGATTAATTTTATAGATTTTAATATGGATCCTAGTACTTTTTGGAAGGTATTATCTTTGATATCATTTTGTAGAATTTTTGATGTTATAGTACTATTTTTTAAATTTTGGTTAATTTCTTAGGTTCTTTTATCGGCCTTGCCTACCAATCCAAGGATATTGTGTTTATATTCATTATAGAGTATAGTAGCTTAATGGATTTTGGCCCTTTTTATGTCCATTTTGTCCACTTCTACCCATCAAATGAATGTTGTGTAAAAAGGCACTTTGTTTTTCCACAACTTGTGTGTATATTGTGTGTGTGTGTGTGTGTTTTATTTTTTTCATACACACCAAAGGCCAAAACCCAAAACCTTTTTTTTCTTTTGGGGGTGAGTGGGGACATCATTTGCAAAAGAGATAGATGATGGGTATATTGGTTTTTAATAGTATATACCTTACTACTACCTTGGCAGTTTTCCACACTAATTTATATTTTTTTCAGAAATGTTGAAATTTTTAATTTTTAATTTCTTTTCCCCCCAAGTAACAAAAGAATTCTAAAAAAAAATATTGAACATTCAAGAAAATTCTATTTATTTGAAATGATTTTTCAAATGATCTATTTATTTATTTGACAAACATTTTTTGAAGCTTGTTACCAAGGTATGTTTTTGTTTTTTAACTAATTATTATTTAACAAACATTGGTTCAACCTATTAAGGTATTACAATATATGATATTATTATTAGATGCAAGAAAAAACCCCCCCCCCCCCCCCCCCCCCCAAAACAATTTGGGGGGTATCCTAGAAAAAATCTACCTATTCAAAGTTCTTTTCAAAAAAAATGGGGTTAATAAATGAATGCAACTTGTAATCTTGCTTAATAAAAGGCATAGTTGACCCAAAAAAGGCATCCCGCCCACCCCCAAAGTTAAAAAAATTATAAATGATGGTTCGTAAGAACATTCCATTTGAGCTCAATGCGGATTTAAAATAATAATCCTCCATGGAAATATCAACCGTCATTCGTTTTGGCTGGGGGCTCTCAAGGGACCTGGGGGGGGGGGGGGTTTCCAACTAATCACAAAATACTAAATCAAGCATGTGCGAACACCCATTATTTTATATAAGTAAGACAGGTAAGTAAACTCATTTCGCAAACAAAATGATCAAGAGAAGGTTTTATCACCTTTGAAACCTTCCCCAAAGAATTCCTTTTGGCCACAATGGGATGACAATTAATTCATCCCTCACCCTACACTATCTAATGTTTTCATGTGTTTTATAGATAAGGATGACATTGGTAGAGGCTCACATATAAGGTGTGGGTATAGATGCTCTTAATTTAATAGCCAAGAAAAGGGTCACAATTATAATAAATATTGCAAGTTCTTTACTTGCATTTTAAAGGTAATTTTTACTTATGGATTTAGGTCCAAATCTCAAAACACTTTTTAATTTTGAAATATGCCTGAAATTAAAAAAAACTAAACTTTCAATGGTGGCAATTTTCAATTTCTGAATGAAATCTCATTTTATTTAAGACCAAAAGATTCAGCTTGAAATCCTCCACAACTCCATTGTGTTGGACTAAATTTGGGGCACATTTACAAAGGTTATTTCAAGTTTGGTATTAGGAATATTTTGAATATTATGTGTTTACAACTCCCTTTTCCCTCTTGGGATTGTTTTGGTCAAATGTCAATTAACCTTTAATACTCCCAATTCCCAATAATCATGTAAAATGTCAAAAAATTAAAATTCCAATATTTGATAGAGTTGTAGGGACTTTTGTAGATTTCTATATTGCTTAGTGTTTTTTTTTTTTTTTTTTTTTTTTTACAATTTTAAAATTTTTTTTTTTTTTTTTTTTTTGTGATGAACAATTTCAAAATTATTTTTTTTCCCAATTTGGCAAAAAACAATTGTGGAGTTTTTTTTTGTTGCCAAATTCTCAAAATAAAAATAAAAATTCTAGCCTAAGTTATAACAAGTAGCCAGAAAATATAGAAAGATACTAGATAGTTTTTACTCTCATATTTTCTTGTATCCAAATTTGATTACATTGTCTATGGACAATCGCCACTTCAGCTACATCACAAAACTTGAAAAAAAACCCCTTGATATTAGAGTTTTCATTAAAGTCATCTTGTCTTCACCTTATTTTTGGGCCTTTTTTCACCCCCTATCCTTTCTTTGAGTGAGGTTTGCAAAGTAAGGAACTTTTATCAAATTTGGGTTCGAAATGTTGAAACTCAGCATTTAGTGTAACTAAAGCGCTAGCTGGCTAAATGCCTCTAATGCATAGAGTGGGAGAGCTCTATGGCATCACCTGAAACAAGAACACCATCTCGTTCTTTTCCACTTGCGGTTTCACCACTGCTCGTTTTGGCTGGGGGCTTTCAAGAAGCCCATGGGGGCTCCAGCCATTCATGAATTACCAAATAAAAAAGTTGCGAACAATTAACAATTATTTATGTATTACGACCTAGCACAACAACAACACCTACCCATATGTGCAAACTTGTGGATACCTTCTACAATGACCAGTTTGTTGCTCAAGCCTGAAGCTCAAGCTTGAAACTTTATGTTACCCTAGTAAAATGGTTTTGGCCCAAAATTTTGGCACAGTTTGTTAAGGCAATAAAATTGTGCACCGGTGAGAGAAAAATATATTTATTAATATGACAAAGTTACATATAATTGGCTGTGGGTGAAAATAGGTTCAGGCAAGTAAATGCCAATAGTTTTCATGGTCTAACCTTGCGCCTTATTAATGGTCATAATGAATGTTAATTACAAAGGGAACTGGTGCCTTTGTGAAGTGAATGGCCATTTCGAATTGTTTGCTATCATGGTGATACGCGGTATGTTGACAATATTCCCTGCATGCGCACCACCGATGATCTCCGTGATAATCAATCTTCGTGCCATGCGCCAAATGATTAGACAAGTCCCATTACAAAGTCTCGATGCCGCATCAAGATTTCTCAATAAGATAACAGGGATGCCAACTTTGAGGGCCAGGTGATGTGGTGGCATACTTGCCAGAGTAATGCTGTTGAGAAATTCCATGCCAATCGCCATAGCTTGGTTGTCCCCCGTTTCCACCGAGCTTGCCGACAAAAATATGTGTTCTCGTTCGGGCACAGCCTTGACAATCTAAGTCTTCAAAGAGTTCATGACTATATTTTTTGTTGTCAAAATAGCTCAATCGTCCATGTATCCTTGGTTTGCGTAATTGATTGCCAAGGTTGAGAAAACAACATGGATGAGGGTATCTAAAGATGGCGCTTGATGGATTTCTGGGTATAAGGCGATCTCGACTTCGACTAAGGGCTCTACGTCAGCTTCTGGTGGAAAATGATCAATGATGGAAGACTCTTGGCCATTGCTAATTCTTAGAAAGTATATTCAACATATGGCTTGGAGAGGGGATCGACACACAATTTCATGTTTTCCGTGACAGTCAAGACGCACACTTGACACCACAAACCCGAACACGAGAGGGTCGTAAAAATGATTATTGCCCAAGACCCTTTAGACACCATTGGCGGACATTGTCATAAATCACCTTCAAAGACAACCACTTTACCACCAAAAGGCGAATCTGGGCATTGCATGATGTCGCGCAAAGTCCAATCTATTGCCTTGACACAATGTTGGTGTTGTGTTGGAGCCTTATCCTAAACGATCAGCTTTGTTTCCCGGAACAACTCAGCAGAATCGCTCTACATAGGTATCGAACACATTGAGTCCCTACCAATGGTAATTGGGATCTTGAAAACTAAATATGAAGTCCATCCACCTTCCAATAGGACAATTGTTATGCCGAAAGAGGCAACCCCGATGGTGACATGTCTGTCACGTTGAACTAATGCTAGTTATATACAAAGGTTTTGCCTGACCCACTTGGATCGTCTATGAAAAATAATACACCTTTGACTTGGGCTACTACATTGAACACTACAGTGACAGTTATTTCTTGGCAAATGTTGAGTCGTGGGAGATTCTAGTCGACGTAACCATGGAGTACATTTTTATTATAATCAAGTTCCACAACCAATTGAGGATTAACATGCAACATTTCTACAAGTGGCAAAGTAAGCGGCATTTCCGGAAAGTCGTGCAAGCCTTTGTTCATCAATGCTAATTTGGCCTTAAGGAGTAGTAGGGTGTCGTTGTAGGCATCCTTGGCAGTGCTTCCATTCGTGATGTGTTGATGTCACATATTGTGCGACATATTGTTTCGATATCTTTCCCATAACACTTCCGGATTCAAAGGAGAGCAGAACAATAAGAGAATCACAAAGAGATTCCTTAGCCTCTTTACGTTTTAATCGATACATGCTTCCTATATGCACATGTCCCATTTAGAATTGGGATCCTGCACTAATCCCAATGCTTCGCAAGCAACTTGAAACGTCGGATGTTCTATGTCATTAACAGTTTGAAGATCTTTGAAAATTAGTACGATAGTAATTAGGAGGTAGAAGAAGAAACGTTCACCAATGGAAGGATGTACAAAAAACATTCGCCCAACACCTTTTTCTCTTCACTGTCAAGCCGACCAAACTTTTTTTCAAATTTTCCAAACATGATCAACAGGGAAGTCCGCGTACACCACATTCCACCCATCTGCATTTTGAGCATTATATGCAAAGTAGGCGATCAAGGTGGTTATCTGGCGAGCAACACGCTCTACCACAACAGCCAAATCTTCATTTTCGTTAAAATGACGTTGTGTTGTCCTGGCAAATGAACAATTAATCGAGTGACTGGTGGCCATTTCGTATGCTTTTTGAACAAAAGTAAAAGAATCAACCCCTTCAACAACGCTCAAATATCGAACGTTAATGTATTACTAAATCTCGTTTGTTGGACCAGCGATCATTGTTGCAACATGGTTAGGACTTTTATAAATGTATTTAAAAAGGTATTTGACACTCTGAATATCGACGGACACCTCAACGTTAATATGTGCATTAAACATCTTGGTAGGGTAGGGGTTGTGGGGTACCACCCATCGGTTGTCATCCGCAAAGCCATTTGGAATCTTTCGAAACGTCGACCATCATTTCACTGACAATAGATAAAGTAACCATCTTCGCCTTGTGTTATCTTCTCAGAGAAAGCTCATGGATAATGTTTTTTGCATACATCGTTGACCATGTAGGGTGCATTGGGGTATTTTTATCGCACGATCTGTGCAACAAACATTTTGTCACCATTTCAAAAAGAGGTGTGTTTTCTGGAAGAGGAAGCTCCATCGACACCAAGCGATCTATGTCTTTAATTATGGAAACTTTCTATTCTAGAGGAAAAATAAGGAGTAGATGGATGTGAAGTAGGCCTCGCTTCTGGTATTCCCTTGTCCAGATGTTCCCAATAATGGCAAACCATCCAATATTTCCCACTCCTTTAAAAAGGGCTTTCATTTTCATCTTAAACATGTAGGCAACTAAATCTGGACAGTTAGAGGCTATTTGGTTGGGCTCAAGCTTCGCAATTATTTCCTGCTAATTTGGGTTGTAAGTGAATGAGAGGAAGACATCCGGAATTCCTTTGCTCCGCACAATAGCCATCGCATCTTGGTACGCTGGCATCATGAAACGTGGAGAACCAAGAAATGAAACTAGGAAAACAATTTGTTGACCCACTTTCGCAGGATTTAATTGGACATCATGTTCGACCATATCTACAAACCCTTGGTAGAGTTTTGCATGAAACTGAGCTTAGTTTAGCACCAAAAAGTGAAGATTGTTTTGTTTTGTATTGGCAGCAACGTCAACGATATACTACTTAAAAAGGCAACCACCGAGATTCAGAGCAAAGAGTTTGTCGTTAAACTGCACTCTTTGTGCGTAATAAGCTACCATTGACCCCCTTGTGCGTGCTTTGTCTTGGTTGTTGTATAGCCGCAAATTTTCAAACCACCCGTTTGACGAAGAAAAACAATGGGTATTATAAAGGATCGTAAGAAGGTGCTAGCTCATTCATTTGTTGTACAATTACATCGTGATTTCCAACCTTTCCCAGGTCACCATAAATTATCATTGCAACCTTGTTTGCCATAGGGACATTATAACAACGAACATCTCCATTTCCCAAGGTATGACCAGTTGTAATGCAAATGTGGACCTCCTTTGTAAAGTTTGTAGCAAGACGGTCAGCTGCACAAACGAAGACGTTTACATAAGGATTAATGCGCCCCAGGATTGTGTGAAATGTCATCAAATGCGTTGGACTTAAATTGGGGTTCTGAATCTGCCGAATCGAACCCTCATTTGCCGCATCATGCACATAGGCTTGAAGAAAGCATGGCAATTTCCCTTCTACCGATTCCATACCACTAATCAAGTGGTAGAATCCTCCTTGCACTTTGTAGGTATGCACTCCTAGTCTGAGCTTGAAGCCTACACTCTAGACCCTTGTGGATGTAAATGCAAATGTAGCATTGTATGAACGGACATGTTTACACAATTCGACATTTTGTCAATCTTGTAACATTTCTATGTATTTTGGCAGGGTGCGAATAAGAGGCAAAACAATTTTCCCTAAGGCACAACACCTATTATAGTGTGGTTTTCGAAAAAAACCCCCCGTGCGTTCTTCAATCTAGAAGTGAGAACCATAATGGTTACATTGTTCATTAAGGCGTCCAAACACTTGTCAGTCTACTTGTGAGTCGGCCAACGGGTATCGCAAATTTTGTCATTTGTTGTCCAGCCTGAAATTGATCCTCTACACGTGTGATAGGGCATCATTTAGTGTGTTGCGTAGCATCTATCATTAGTCAGGCTTGACGAACCCATTTTATTTCGACAACATGCATGTTGTTTCGCATTTTCTAATAATCATTGAGCAGTATCAGTCATACACCATGTTTCCTCATGTTAGGCCCCATTACATGTAGCCCTTTCGAGAACTACTGTAGTGCTGTGGAATTTTAAACGTTCTCGAGTAACTTCTTGCCTTTCTTTGTTATTTACATATCTACACGGCGTTCCACAATCTCGTATGACTCTTTCAATCAGAAGCAAAATGGAGTCAGGCACTGAAAACATAATAGCATAAGTTCATATTTAATTACCAGTATGACAGGCACAAGTCGAACCTCGGCGTCAACATATTCGGGGGCAATGCGGCGATCGGCAACATCCGTGTCATGCTCAATGCAAACTAAGTGGGCGTGGTCTCTGCAGAATGGCCGCATGCAAAGCGGATAGGCTATGAACATCTTTTGGTCATAGAGGGCACAAATCAAAAGCAAGTCCACCATTTTAAAAAAGAAAGCGTTTTGTTAGCTTCACGGTCCGTAATTTAATTATTTGAAAAAAAATATATATATATATCATATGTAAGGTGGGGAGAAATGAAACAAAAGAAAAGGTGTTTTGTCACGAGATGTTATCCTAGGAAGATCTGCACAAACCAAAAAACGCGTTAGGTTTGGATAAAAAACGCTTTGCAGTAGCCAATTTGAAAGAAATTTCTGTACCTTGAATATAAAGCAAGGGAGAAACGAAAAGGTCATTCATTCCTACCAATTCTACCTTGCACGATTCAGGGACATCAACTGTTGCTTGATATACATATCCCAAT
>Ga0209208_10012029_pt1 | contig 11022 bp, 9 predicted proteins | sample S1TSphfallax_3_FD_187694 | JGI IMG/M metagenome (GOLD analysis project Ga0209208, IMG submission 187694) | Host-associated microbial communities from peat moss isolated from Minnesota, USA - S1T2_Fd - Sphagnum fallax MG (SPAdes) (version 2) | ecosystem: Host-associated > Plants > Peat moss >... | reverse complement strand
ATCAAGTTCATGCACATCATTTGTGCCATTGAGCCATTATTGTACATTTTCTCCACCTATGAAGCTTGTCTGTAGATGAACCAAGGAATTAATCATCACATGGGTCTTTAGTGATGTTTCCTTGGACTGATAAAGTTATTTTTTCAGCCTACCAATGCAACCTACACAACTAGGCTCAAATGGCATGTAGCAACACTAATTATCAAAGACCTAAAACCTTCTTGAAATTTGCAAACCATCACAAACCCTAATTAACGTCTTATCCATAAAATAATAAAAGAAATCACCTGCATGTGGAATATTCTACAACAAGGGTGTAACATTTTAGCTTGCCTTCTTTTTTTTGCATTCATCTCGAAGGGCTGATGTTAATGCTTCCTTGTAAGATGCATTCTTGTGTTCATTTTTCTTATTGCCCATCTACAAAAGCTTGAACCCACTTCAATTAACCTTAACCCAAACATGTTTAACTATGTCTACCTGAGTACTAATCATGGAATCCCAACATAATTTGTGAAATTTCAAGCAATAAATGTTGATATTAATAGTGCAAGTCAAGTAGCAACAAAAAGTCATGATGTACAAAGTACCTAACAATGAAAAAAAAACGTCAATGGATTATAAGCTTCATGTCACATACATATCATTCCTAGCTCAAAGCCCACCAAACATAGTAGTGCAAAATTCTCATCAAACTTAGTTCCATTTTGTGAAGGCTTTATGTGTCACAAACTTACCCAACAATAATGTTATGTTGTTGAAATTACTTGGGGTAAGTTCATCATCACAAACTTCATGGGTTATGATTTGACAATAATGGTCGTGTGAAATTAACTTTTCATAGGTTCATATGGAATAAACACGAATGCCATTCATCTACTTGTATTGTTTGAACATCGATGTTGTTTGCATTGTTTAGATGCAAATGTCATATGCTTGTTCATATTGTTTAGACATGGATGTTATATGTTTATTTGTGTTATTTACACACAAAAGTCATGCACACGATTTTCGTGTTTAAATAATGCATGACATTCATGTTTAAATTATATGAACCCATGCATGAAATAATAGTTTTTTCACATGTTTGGAACAAACCCATGAAGCCTATAAATTTGTGATGATGTTAAAATGACCACTCCTTGCCCCCTTGGTTGCTTAAAAACATTTGCTTAATTTGAAATATTCTTAGAATATTTTTCAAAAAGTTTTCAAAAAATCACTAATTGTTTTAATATTATTATTTTAAGGTTTACATTCAAAATTTGCCCAAAATATGTCATTTAAAAATATTTTCAAGGCCATTAATGTGTCTTTTTTGTAGTAAAAGGAGTGGTTACAATTGTTTTAAAAGTGCTTTTGGGTGTCTTCCATTTATTGGATTACTTAAAAATGTATTCACATATTCCCATGGTATAATTTGAATGTTATAATATAGATTAATCCAAAAATTTCAACAATAATTTAAATTGCCACATAGAATATGAAATATTAAGCACTAGTTATGACGTGAGGTGGTCGTTTTATTGTGAATTCACCAACAAAATTTGAATGTCTTTAACATTCAACAAAAGTTCAATGAACTTCAAAATTGGGAAGGAATTTCTAGCGCATGCAACTTTGGTTTCTATTGGATTTGCACAAATGTGGGGTCAACTATACATTAAAAAAATTTAGCGACTATGTGCCCCCAATAAACTTTTAAAAAATTTCAGGAAACATTTTTTTGAACATACTTGATGGTTGCATTTGAAAAACTCAAATCTTAACATGCTTCCTTACAATTATCCCAACACACATGTGCAATTTTTTTAGTAGTAAAAAACACACTCTTGTCTTTTACAAACTTTCCCACCTATTGAATTAATGTTTTAACATAATTTGGTTGGAAAAATATAACACCTATTGCACATTAGAGTTCATAGCACCTTGTAATGAAAAAGGTTAGCATCAGCTCTAGGTGCTTCAAACATAATAAGAACCTTCTATACTTCTTTGGGAATGTTGTAAAATTCTTCCTAGGGCATGTAAACCAATTTTGGTCCTCATAAACAAATAACACATGATTTCCTCTTACAAACTTTCCCACCTATTGAAATAATGTTTTAACATAATTTGGTTGCAAAAGTATAACACCTAATGCACATTAGGGTTCAAAGCACCTTGTAGTGAAAAAGTTTAACATCAACTTGAGGTGCCTCAAACATAGCAAAAGCTCTTTGTACTTCTTTGGCCAAATGTTGTAAACTCCTTCGTAGGGCATGCAAACCAGTTTTGGCCCTCATAAACAAATGTCACCAATCAAACACCCATTTGAACTTTGACAAATATGTGCCACCAAATATGTACGATGCACTTGGAATACCATCTCCCACATGCCGATTACAAGGTCAACTACATTCGAGGAGGTAGGGTTTTCATATTGGAATACCATCTCCCACATGTCGATTACAAGGTCAACTACATTCGAGGAGGTAGGGTTTTCATATCGGTTTCAAATGGGAAGGAGACGTTGGAGGTGGGCTTGTGCACGAAATGATGTATTTTGGAACTTTCACGCATGTGTCAAAACTTTGCACGAGGTTAAACTCTTTGACAAAAAAAATTTAAATGACTTGTGTTGGATCAATGGGGAGTGCTTAGCCTAGCATCTTCATTTTAGACCCACCTTAGGTTTTTTGATTGAGATTAACGGTCCAGATTAATTGATTGTTACTTGTATCCTTTGAAATTTACATGCCATTACTTGTTTACTCTACACATATACTTTAACTTTCACCCCAAAAAAAAGACATGTTTTTGGGTGGAAAAAAATATGTTGCCATTCATTGTGTAATGGAATCCCCAAAACATATTCATTTGTCAAAATTGAACTTTTAAAGTAGTCCAAAAGCATGTGTGAAAATAAGCAATTTTCAACACTTTAAACATACTTTATTTCAAGAGACAACATGGAATCAACAATTTGATGGTACGGCAGTGTTCATCATGTACATATGCATGGCTACATATGTCTCTTTTGGAGATTTAAGATTGTATGCCCTTACTTGTACCTACTTGGCTATATTTGGACAAATGTAGATGAGTTCTAAAATAACATGAAAGTAGTATGAGTACTTGATTTGATTGACAAATTTTCTCATAAAAAACAAGCCCCTCAAGTTGACTAAACACCTATGTAATTGCATCTACCATATTTATCAATGAAGACATACTTTGATGGTAAAATTGCAATTTATAAAGATACCACCTAAATAACTTTAGCCATGTGTTGCTTTGGATCACATTCCCTAAACCGATCAATCCCTTAAGGACAAGGACATGAAAAGGGTGACCATGTGACAGAAATTTGGTACTTCTTAAAGAGTTTTCACCCACACACCTTTTCAAATTGTTTGCAACCACAAAATTTATCATGTTGAGACATTTGTTGTCTCATATTTGACATTGTGCCACATCTAATACTAGCTTCATAAACTTAAGTTCGAAAAAATTGTCGTTGCATGAACACATAACACTCTTTGAGTGCTTGCCACAAGGTTATGAACATGGACTAGTTAACATAGCCACTTTGAGAGACAATTTGTTTTTGAATAGCCAATTGGAGCTACTAGTGTTCAGAAAAAGGCAGAATCTATCACTGTGACCGTTTACAGAAAATTAGCAATGCCTGAAAATGTGTAGAATCAGTAGGTTGAGTCCTTTATGGAGATTTTAGCAAGACTGTATGCTAGTTTTATACCCTACATAGGCTAGTTTATCACCTGCCTACAGACCTTCACAGCATGGAATGTGCATGTTCCTAGGCACATTCTGCCCTTAGCTATGTTCTGGCATTAGGGGCACAGACGCTAGTATGTAAAGCACTTGCATACCTTTCTTGGCCAAATCTCGGCCTCCTGGCTAAGATCAAGTGTAAATCACTTGGGTACCTTTCTTGGCCTCCTGGCTAAGATCAAGTTTAAAGCACTTGGAGATTAAATTGCCAAGAGTGCATTGCATTTGCAAGGTACCTTACATGCATGAAAGCAAGAGGACGCACCTTCTGCTTCTAAAAGGCCTCGGACACTTACTAAGTAAGTCGAAGGGGTCTCTTGCCCGCCAATAGTAATCTCAAGGTGTTTCTCCCTCCTACTTCTTACATATGTTTATGCTTTGTGCATTGCAATGCATAAGGTCCAGATGTGAGGGACATTTCCAAAATGTCGAGCCACATTTGACGAGGCTTGTCCTAGGCCCTTATTTGTGAGAGCCCCCACCCTAGGGCATTACCTTATACTTACTCAGCCTAACCTTAATGCTTTGGGATGAGGTCGAGGTGGAGTGTTTCTTGAGAGAGGAGGAGCTCTAAGCGAGGTGATAACTTCCATCTGTAATGTGTCTCCTTCCATTCTTCTGAATAATCTTTCACTATTTAGTTTCTAGGGAGGGAAATATGTTGCGATAAAAAAAAATTGGCCAGCAATCCTCATTGTTGTAGGGAGACACATCCTTTGTCCAGGTTCATGAGATATGGCGTTGCATAGGATGATATGTCCCATATTGAGTCGACATTTGCAAATGGTGGTTGGAACTCGGAACATTGCAAACTTTGCAGGTACTAAAAAGTTTTGTTTCAAGATGAAAGAAGACAAGTGGAACAAATTCTTCTGTGAAGTCGCAATTGCATTATGAGTTTTGAGATCAGATAGCATAAACGGTGTACATGTTTCTAGGTGCCAATTTGCAAGTGCATCGATGATCCTTCTCATCTGGCTGTAGATCTCGAGATTCCATGCGGATCAGTAATAAATCATGTTTCAGTTTCGATGTATGTGTAGAACTAGATCAACACAATAATTTAAATTATTGTTGAAAATTTTGGATTAATTTATATAATAACATTCAAATTATACCGTGGCAACATGTGAATAAATTTTAATTAATCTAATAAATGGAAGACACCCAATTTTCTTTTAAAAACACTCATAACCACTCTTTTTACTACAAAAAGGACACATTAATGGCCTTGAAAATATTTTTAAATGACATACTTTGGGCAAAGTTTGAATGTAAACCTTAAAATAATAATTTTTTTAAAAAATTAATGATTTTTAAAAAAATTGGAAAATATTGTAAGAATATTCCAAATTAAGCAATTGTTTTTAAACAACCAAGGGTTTAGGGAGTGGTCCTTTTAACATCATCACAAAATTATAGGCTTCATGGGTTCGTTCCAAATATGTGAAAAATTTATTATTTCATGGGTTCATATAATATAAACATGAATGTCATGCATTATTTAAACACGACATTCATGGGTAAATAACACGAATAGACATATAACATCCATGTCTAAACAATATGAATATGCATATGACATTTGTGTCTAAATAATGCACACAACATCAATGTTCAAGCAATACAAATAGATGAATGACATTCGTGTCTATTCCATATGAACCTATGAAAAGTTAATTTCACACGACTATTATTCCCAAATCATGACCTATGAAGTTTGTGATGATGAACTTACCCCAAATAATTTCAACAACATAACATTATTGTTGGGAAAGTTTGTGACATGTAGGGCCTTCACAAAATGGAGCTAAGCTTGATGAGAATTTTGTAGTGTTATGTTTGGTGGGCTTTGAACTAGGAATGATATGTATGTGACATGAATCTTATAATCCATTGAAGTTTTTTTTTTCATTGTCAAGTGTTTTATACATCATTACTTTTTGTTGCTACTTGACTTGCACTATTAATATCAATGTTTATTGCTTGAAATTTCACAAATTATGTTGGGATTCCATGATTAATACCCAAGTAGACATAGTTCAACATGTTTGTGTTAGGGTTAATTGAGATGGGCTCAAGCTTTTGTAGATGGGTTTTAAGAAAAACAAACACAAGAGTGCATATAACAAGGAAGCATTAACATCAACCCTTTGAAATGGATGCAAAAAGAAAAGGGCAAGGTAAAATGTTACACCTTTGTTGTAGCATATTCCAAATGAAGGTGATTTCTTTTACTATTTTATGGAAAAGACATTAATTAGGGTTTTTGATGGTTTGCAAATTTCAAGAAGGTTTTAGGTCTTTGATAATTAGTGTTATTTAATGCCATTTGTGCCTAATTTTTCAAGTTGTAACAGCAGTAGGCTGAAAAAAAAAAATCAATCCAAGGAAAGATCACTAAAAGACCCATGCGATGATTCATTCCCTAGTTCATCTACAAACAAGCTTCATAGGTGGAAAAAATGTACAACAATGGCTCAAAGGATGGTGGATGAACTTATAAGTGATGTGCATGAACTTGATGAAGAAAAGACAAAATATGCATTGTGTAAATTTTGGGAACATGATAAACCTTCAAGATGTCTTGCTAGATTTTGTGCAAGAAATGAGAAACACCTAGAGGTCACTTAAGGTCCTCAAGAATTTCAAATTAGCTTATGGCCATATCATTGCCAATAGGTCTAATGTTAACTTGATTTATCGAAATGCACTTTTGTCTACTATTGTGTCTTGCAAGAATGGTGCTTCACAAAGTTTCATCTCAAGGACTATAGGTGCCAACAAGTATTCTCTAAGGAAAGCCATAGTGAGAAGGATTTATTTGGGGCAAGCTAGGGAGATTATTTGGGGAGGGATTCCTCGAAAAAGGCAATGCAATGTTTTTAGTGAATAAGACCTTGACCTTGTCAAGAAATGGTGGGAAACTACTTCTACAATTTCACCAAATACAAAAGATGTTAAGAAGAGACTTTTAAACAACACCCCACCCACAACTTTCAAGAATCACAGTTATTTGTCCAACAAATTAAGTCATTTTGTTTGTAGTATTGATTAAAATCCCTTATAGAAGCTTTAGGAATATGAACTTTGGGTTGTACTTTTCCAAGTGTGAAGTTTAATTCTTGCAATTATGTGATTTGAATATGTGCATTAATTGTTGAAATGTGAATGTATACCCATTTGTACAATTGTGATGATTTATAATCTACATACATATGCCTAAAATCTTGTTCTTTGTACTTGTTAAGGACTTATTTTACTTGTTGTCATGTGATCTTACTTATTGAAGTATTAACTCAATAATTGACATAATTGTAAAAGTTTCATCTATAGTTGTTTGGTTGTGTAGTCTACATGTAATTACTGAAGACCTCAGACTTAGGTACTTGTTAGGGCCTTGGTTTACGTGCAAACCATAAATTGTTACTTCCCTAGGGTCTAGACATGGTATTAGGACACAGTTGCAACAGCTTGTCCTTCGCTTAGAAAGTAATCATAAGAAAATATTGATGATGTGGCAGACCTAGGATAAAGCTAATTAGCTATTAAAATGCCTAGGCAGGAATTTTGAATTTAGGTCAAGACCCACCTCAAATCTTCCAAAATCAGATGCATAGTGGATGGAATTTAGTGCCCATGTGGATGACATGAAAACTTTGAATCACATGTTTCAAGACAGGTTAATCACAAGTCTGAAGTGGTTATTTCTGGACTTCAAACCGTAGCACAAAGACTTTTCGTCTTGTCCATTGAGTTCATTTAGGTCTAGCATAGTTGTAAGTTCTTTCTAGAAATGTGATAGTGTAGTTAAAGGTTTTAGATTTCAAGAAACTTGTCAATTTGTTTAGAGAGAGCATACATGACAAGTTACTATGGGGAAGGCAGACAAAAAAGTGAAAAGGGAGATGAACTCAAAGTTTCCTCCATGGGATTATGTTCCCCACAAAGATCAAACCAAAGACTACTTTAGGACTGTTAGGAAGCTAAGTGGTGAAGGATTCAACCCCAAGGCCAACTTTCCTCCAAATATTGTGTCTAATGCAAACATAGCACAAGTATTTGGGCTATTATTTGAGGGTTTCAAAACTACCAACTTGAATCCTTACCTAGAAACAAGGAAGGATTTACTTAGGCTCTATTAGAAAGTGTATGGTATACACCAAGTGACTAATAACGAGTTCATGACTTGGTTTGTGAAACGCTACATTGCAAAAGATAAGGGTGAGAAAGTTCATTGGGCTAAGGCTACTCCTTCAACAGCTCAAGAAAAAGCCAGTAGAGAAGAAGCAAAAGTAATGAAGAGCGGATCTACAGATTTTGTGGGAAAGGTGGAGGGGAGGGATCCAACAAATTTGATCCGACATTCTACAAGTTTGAGCACCCCAATGCGGCTGATAGTTTTGACAGAGAAGCATCCATTTGTCCATCTGGTGTTTCGCCCATAGAACTCGCAAGAGTGACAGAGGTACATTAGCAAGCGCCCACAACCGTGGGTCACAGATGTCAACACAGCAGAGTATACACTCGGGTGACTTTTTAGCTCTCTCGAAGATTCGGGACCGTTGGGGTGGGTTTGAAACTCTTGAGAAATGGGTGACCCGGGCTCAGGCAGGTCATACAGCGGTTTGCTTGCGAGATGAGGATGACAAGCTCTGGGTGGGAGAATCAGGTCATCAAAATGAGCCTGTACAAAGTTTTACCTGCATCCTGCTCCCCACTACTTTCTTTTCTTCCCTGTCCAGTTTTCTCCAGACCAGATGTCCACGTTTTATGGTCCAGTGTTCTGGGTTAAAGTCTTGGCGAAGGGAGATAAGTGTGCCTGATAATAGATGGTTTGCTCTTTCTTGTGTTCGCAGCGGGATGAAGTGATAGTGATACTTCCATGGGAGGAGTGGTCGGCACTTCACCTTGTGGATGATGTAAATTGTCATATTGCATTACTTCCACTACACCCCGACATGCTTTCTAAATTTAATGTTACTGCCGCATGGGACTATGCTCGCCACATGAATGGATTACAATATGGGTACCATAATATGACTTTCAGTTGGATTGACACCAGGAGTGATAATTATCCCCCTCCTCTTGATGCAAATTTGGTACTGGTCAAATCTATTTTGCTTGTCTCATCACTAAATACTGTTCAATCAGTACATGTGTTGTAATTGCTCAAGTTTTTAAATATATACCATTGTGTTGTGCAATACAATCCAGTTAATAGAATGATTTGACCTGTTCTGAAGCTTACAGGTGGCTTCTATGATCCAAAAGCCTTCTTTAAGCATTATGTGAAATGTTTTCTTAAGCAATGTATCTTTTCTCACTAATGAAATATTCTTGCCACTTAAGTTTTGGTCTGTATACTTGCCAGGTGGCATCAGTGATCCTGATGTGGACAAGATTACAACCTGATTATGCATCCAATATGTGGAATGAAGCTCTCAACAAACGGTTGGGTACTGAGGTACTATCTATTCCAATTAGAGTTTTGCTAATTGTTTATCAGGACCAGATGCCATTGTCCTACTGAATCAGGTCTCGAGCTTTCATAGGAGTTACATTGTTGTTTTTAATCACCATAGCCGTCCATCTCATTTTCTGCATATGTAATTTCCGGTTCAACATGATATGGGTCTTGCATGATTTGGAAAATTTGAAATGCTGGAAATTCTCTTGGGCTTTAGATTGTAGGATGGACCTGGTTCATGTCTTGCTCTGTTGATTTGGTTCATCATTTTCTTTGTGCAGTGGTCAGAAAATTTTCTGTCTTGGAGTCTCCTGTGAAAGCAATATTTTCAATGCTTTCTTGCCAGTCTGTCCAAAGTCTCTTAGTGACCTGTTGAGTGTACATTTCTGTGACAGTTTGCCACTTGCTGAAACTTCCTGTTTGTGTTTGGTAGCTTTCTAATATAGACTTTGACTCAGATTAGTGAAGTTTTTGATAGTTGTATGTCTTTGTGAGCAGGTTTTAGACCTGCCATCTGTAATGCTGGAGAGTGAGAAGCAAGGCATTCCATTTGAGGAGCTTTTGGCCATTCTGGAGAGGGATTACTGGGAGTACAGTGATGGCTATTCAACATGTGTAGCATTCATTCTGCAAGTGTACAAAGAAGCTGGCCTTTTTGGTTCACTCTCAAGTTCAATTCAAGTTACGGAATTCGGAGTGTGTGCAAGCTCTAAGTTGATTGCCTCCAATTACCCTGAAGCTAATTGGTGGAACTGTATATGCCCATTTACACTGTTTACCTGTGATGCCAATGTCCCTGAATCTCCAACATCTTGTTGATATTGTTAATACCAACTTTCTGATTCTTATATTCTTGTTCAACAGATAAGGGATGCCTACATGTTGAATTTCTTTGAAGATGATGCCCTCCGGCTGCCAAGCTGGTCCAATGCAACAGATCCATCTTTTCCATTTTGCCAGATTCTTGGAGAGTACCAAATGGAGCTACCAGGGTACAACACCCTAACTCCATATATGCCCACATGGATGAAGCCTGTCCAACTTTGCCTCCAGCTCACACCAGACCTGATAATTGCTGATTCCATCAGGCGCACTTGTACATATGAATTGGTGAACCTATCATTGACAGTAGTTCACAACAACTGTTGTAATGCTTGATTGCATTACATATGACATTGACATTGTCTAAGCAAGTTGAACAACAAGATTCATGTAATCTCCCAGTTCGACATTTGACAGTAAATCTCCATTAAGGAGAATTCTTCTAGCTTATTTCTCTACTATGGCTAGGATCTGAATTTGAGCAATCACATGCTTTGCCAGGTGTTCTTAAGTCGCCCTTATCAGAGAGTGACAGGCCAAGTTCCAGGTCATAGTGTTCTGCAACAAACCAGTAGGCTATATTGTAATGCTGACATTTGTACTCATTTCAGTAAATTGCACAAACATATAGAGTAGTGACAAGTGCAATGAAGCATTTCCAGAAGTCTACTGCAAGCTTAGGATTAAAAAAACAAACCAACCCTGTTAAAAGCAACTCGACAAGTAGTACGAATTTCTTTTTTAAGGAAGTTCCTATGCCACGATATCGACAAACCCATCACCACCTGCAGACAGGTTGTTCTCCAGCAAAGAAACCAAAACAAACACTGTGAAGAAGAACACGAGAAAAAATATTGAGTCAAATTTTTTTGGCAAATTCGATTTTGACGAAGACACAAAAGTGTTAACAACCCTAGACATCTTTTATTCCCTCTCTTATGAATCACAACACT
>Ga0209208_10012028_pt1:0-10000 | contig 11023 bp, 10 predicted proteins | sample S1TSphfallax_3_FD_187694 | JGI IMG/M metagenome (GOLD analysis project Ga0209208, IMG submission 187694) | Host-associated microbial communities from peat moss isolated from Minnesota, USA - S1T2_Fd - Sphagnum fallax MG (SPAdes) (version 2) | ecosystem: Host-associated > Plants > Peat... | reverse complement strand
AGATATGAGCTTCCGGAGTCTCAACCCAATCCACATTGGTGCTGGCGATGGCTCGCGCATCTCGCGCCAACGCACGGGTGGGAGCGTTGTCGAAGAATGTGAGCGCGGTGTCGAAAGGATCCAAATCCCACAAACTGGTTCCGGTCCGTCCAAAGAAAGGCACCACAGCCATGATGATGAGGTTGATCTATCTCTGTGCCAAGAGAAAAAGACACCAAATTTTTCACCAAAAAAGAACAACCCAACTTTGTGTTGGGGTTTAGAAACCAGATCAACTTATGAGAAGCTGATCAAGTAGCTGTAGCGCTGACAACAATGTGGCTGGAAACAGTTCCAGATCCTCTAAGCTGTAAACGTGGGGAGATGGAAGATAGGTAATGGTGGAAACGACCTCTACAACTACCCTCCCTTTGCAATCCTTCTGCAAGGAGCTGCGACAAGACTACAATATATAGTGGGAACCCCAAGATCTCCGTCCGAAGCTGCAAGGAACTGCTGCTGCTGCTAAGGAAACGCCAGACCCAATCAACAGCAACAGGAAGCAGGGACCCAGCTGCATGCATCGACCATTGGTTTTCATCACCGTCCGCAAACTTGTCAATCCTTGTGCAGCTTCTCAATTTCATAACCCCCTGCATCCAGTGGACATTGACACCGTCATCCAGATGCAGGACATAGAATGAATTCCACAACTCCAAATTCATACAAGGAAAGTAAACTGTAGTACAATAAAGAAGCTAGCGACGGCTGCGCTTCACGTGCGGTGACGACACTCTGCATGTCCACAAGTCTGTCATGCATGCCCAGAAAAACCGGAAAAAAAATAAAAAACACACTCCCATTCTTCAATTTTTTTGTTGTTGTCACTCAAATTTCAATGCATGCGTGCATGCATGCATGCAAGCAAATGGATAGCAACCCATTCTTTTCTAACGTGGTTCTCAGCATGCTTCACCATACTGGATCCCTCACCAAGCTGAAGAAAACACAGTGCAAGCTCAAGCCCCAGTCACCCACCACCTGCTTGAGCTCATTGTCTCATTGGCTCCTTGAGGGACACGCCTGGCGAGGAAGGGGGAAAATTCCGCCCCCCTACGGCCAGGCCAGAACGGCACCTACCACATAGGTAGGTCGGAAACTAAAGTGGCTACGGCGTAAGAAATGACAGAATTGGCTCTGGCGGAGGATTCTTTGATGACGTAATCGGCTACTACGGACGTTTACAATAAACAACAACAAACCTACGAGAATTAATTTTGGAAAACGTTGTTTTGGTTTGGATATTAATTTGGGGCAAAAGTTAATTAGATGGTTTTCCGTGACTTCAGAATATGCTCCTGGGATGCCCAGCCAGAATATTCTTCAATGTGAACTGCCGATTGGTTTACGTGCAGAATTGGTTAGAATTTCAGACAGAATTGGCTCTGATGGACGATTCTGTACCGGAATTGGCTAGATAACGGACGTTTACAGTAAACAGCAAACCTCCAAAAATTTCTGAAAAAAATTGTTTTTTTTAATTTTAATTTATTTTATTTTATTTATTGGGGTATAAATTTTGGAACAGATCGCCCCAAAAATAAAAACTATGAATGCAACAACCTTAAAAGAATGAGGTGCTATTGGGAATGTCTTAGGGAACACATTGGGAACAAACCAAAAAAACACAAGGGATAAGATCTGCAATTCATACATAGTTCATTGAATTTCACTGCATGTTTTGGGTATTTATACATTCAATATTTATTATTTTCCAGTAGATAAAATACACAAAATATTTTTTCCTTCAAGTACTATTGACACAAGAAAATCAAATATATATTGTATTAAATACTGTAAAACATTATATAAGATATAATACACTTTTGTATGGAAATTTCAACATTCTAACATCAAAAGTTCTATGGTACAATTTAAGAACCATTTTTCATAACCAATTAAAAAAATTTAATGGTAATAAAATATAAAAATTTGAAACAACAAGTTTGAAATTGAATAACCAAAACGTGACTGAGAATTGAAATTTTGCATAACAAAAGGTCGATTAACCCACTATTATTTCTCAAACTTAAGTTGTTTTCACAAGCACCATGAATGACCTTTGTTGGATCGATGACTCTTCTAACTTTGTTGGCCTTGCCTACCGAGGCAAGGATATTGTGTTTAGATTCATTATAGAGTTATAGTAGCTTAAGGGATTTTTGGCCCCTAGGTAATTATAATAGGTCTATTTTTTATATGAGGATTTTTGAAAGATGATATTTTGGCTTGTGTTGAAACTTGAGATTAGTTATAGAGTTATGATATCTTGAAAGATTTTGGTTTCTTTTACAGGATTTTTTGAAGATTATATTTTTACATGGTGAAATATACGAATTTCCATAATTCTTCTTTTGCCTTAAGATACTTTAAAACCTGAATGGAAAGGCTAGTCCCAAACTTGCCATAGAATGAGGGATGAATACAACCTAAAACATGTTTTACCACAAAGGTCTTTACACCACATTTTTGGCATAATAATGTCACTATATCATAGCATAACACAAAGTTCTCAAAATTTTCACAAGTTACTTGTACATAATCGGGTTTAGGGATTACAAACTTAAGCTAATTTCCAATTTCCAAAAGATTTAAAAGCCTATTTAAAATCCACTATTCCATGGATGTGGTTTCTTTTGGGTGTGTGTTTGATGCATACAAAGGAACACTAAAGGATCATCCCAAGCCTATACAAATAATCATCCATTAATAACAGCAGTATAATGGCCTATAAACAAGAACTTGGATGAAGTTCATTAAGTCTTTAAATGCCAGGAAACTTAGCTTTTGGTACAACCACACACAAAGCAACATCGTCTGCAAAGGAAACAACCCTGTAACAACCGCTTGTTACACCAAAACACAATTTGTGGAATGTCTGAAGAACGAAAGGCCAAAAGCCACTTTTGTGGACTATTTAAGAGTGTACTCAAATCCTATTTTTGTTTAATGCAAAAAACCTCAAAACACATAAAACTATTGCAAAAGTGGAGGGAAAGAATATGAAGAGACTTTACAAGGTCTTCCCAAAAGCCACTTTTGTGGACTATTTAAGAGCCTAACCAAATCCTGTTTTTTGTTCAATGCAAAAAAAACCCTCCAAACCCATAAAACTATTGCAAAAGTGGACAGAAAAGAATAGGAAGAGAATTTACAGGGTCTTCCAAAAGCCACTTTTGTGGACTATTTAGAAGCCTTCCCCAAAACCCTCAACAATAAAATATTTCAAAAAGTGGATGATAAGAAAATGAAAGAAAAATTTATAAGGTATTGCAAATCAGGAAATCATAGAAACTACAAGCGGATGAAGAAGCTTCAAGTGGATGATGAATGGATGATGTTAGGGTATTGCACCTAATCAAGGAATTCATAGAAACTACAAACAGACGATGAAGGGTTGAAGGAGCGTGTAGCGGATGTTGAATGGATGACTTTTAGAGTATTGCAATCAAGGAATTAAAAGAAACAAGCGGATGGTGATTGGATGAAGTAGCTTCAAACGGATCATGGATGGATGACATTTAGGGTATTGCAACCAAAGGAATCCTAGAAACTACAAGCGGATGGCAAATGGACGAAAGAAACTTCAAGCGGATGATGAATGGATGACGTTTAGGGTAATGTAATGAAGGAATTAGAGAACCTGCAAGCGGATGGTGAATGGACGAAGAAGTTTCAAGCGAATGATGGATGGATGACTTTTAGGGTATTCCAATCAAGGAATCGTAGAAACTACAAGCGGATGATGAATGGATGAAGACGCTTCCGGCGGATGATGAATGGATGCATGAATTTTAGAGTTTTGTATTCAAGGAATCGTTGAAACGACAAGCGGATGATGAATGGATGAAGACGGTAAGAGTGGACGATGAATGGATGAAATTGAAGCTTCAAACCCTAATGCTGAACTCATTAGTACCTTTGCTGCCGAGCTTTGTTGGTGTTGCTTGTTCTGGTTCTGTGCTTTACGTGTGCGAAGAAATTCAGCAACAACTCCTGACACCAATTCTCTGAAAATTCTACGCTCCACTTCGAGTGCTACTTCTCTCATCTCATCTCTGATCTCGGCACAGCCTTGTCGCAGCCTTGTTCGGATGTCTTTGTCCAGAATGCCGTGAACTGTATCGTAAACATCTTGGAATTTCACACATGGAAGCTCTTGCAACTCGTCCCACACTTGTTGCGCAAAGCTCTGCGCTGTGGTTGTTTCTGGGACTGAGACCAGGAGATGATGATGACGATGGTGGGGGTAGTGAATGAAACTCGGCGCGTATGGTAGTAGGTCTTGGTTCAAGAACAAAGGGAGTTTCCTCGATGCGATTTCGTTCACGGCATCAAAAAGTAATCGTTTGTCGAGAAGCTCCTTCTGCTGCTTCTGTTTCTTCTTGTTATTGTTCTTGTTGTTCTCTTTGGTTGTTGAACATTCTTTGCTTTTCAGACGTTCTTGGCCGGAGATATCACCGTAGTTTGTTAGCTCTGATCCAACTAGCAAGTCGCAGACGAATTGCCGTTCCTCTTCTTTGTCCGCGAATGATGTTCTTCTAGTGCTGGTCTTGCCTGAGTTTTCGACAGTCCTGTTATCACTGTCGAAAGGAAGCTCGATCTCCAACTTGGAAGTCATGACTGACTGACAGAGTTGCTGCTGCTGGTTGGGATCAGTCTCAAAACACAATTTCCTCCTTACTACTGTAGTAGGGCCATGCTCTTCTGTATCAACATCCTCAAAGAAACTCCCACATTCGTTGTTTGACTCTAATGCATCGATCACAACTGCAAGAAAAACAAAACAAAACAGATCTGTGCACAACTCATAAAATTGTCGAGCAAATCGCTGTCTGCTAGGATTGAAGTTACTGCTGCCACCCTTGATGGGCCAATATTTCTAGGGATTTGCATATGATGAAGAATGTGAGTAGGTATGTTATTAAGATGTTACATACCTTGGAAACTGCCAGCACTGGTGCAACTTTGCAGACTAGTTGTTGGTTCCTCATCTGGAAAAGCTGTGTTGTTGTGCATAGAGACAGGGCTAGGTTGCTCCATCCCGTCATCAGGGCTACATTCTTGCTCCATCCCATCACCAGGTCTATATTGTTGCTCCATCCCATCAACATTTGGCAGCCTCTGACTCAACTCAAACTTATCCACCAAGAAATGTGGTAGGATTTGCAACCCTGATGGCACCTCTTCCTTGTCACCTGTAATTTGGTTGGCTGTGATCACTTCCGCAGTTAGCACCTGCCCAACAACATTGTCAATTTGAGGAAGCCCTCTCTTAGATGGCTTTTTTGAAATCATGAGATTCATTGACTCAAATAGAAGTGAAGGACTTTGGAGGTTCAGGTAAATTTGATTCGTAATCTCACCTCCAACTCTCCAGGTGTGTCAGACGATGCCATGTTGGCTGACAATTTTAGAATATCTGGACTTAGGGCACAGATATTTCCACTTGAGTTGAAAGCCTCGCCTTCAATGGCTTGCAGTTGCACATGCACTTCCCCAATTCCTGATTCCTCAATACATGGTTTAACGGTGGAAGCCTTCCCAGTGTCCTCCACCATGCCTGCAAATTACATTTCCCCAGAGATTTTCATCACTGAATCATAAATAGTAAAGGGACATATATGCCTTGACAAAGTGCTGTTGGTGCCAAGCCAAATTGGAGCTTCCAGTGTGATTCACTCAATTCGTCAAAAACAAAACAAGAAACTTCCAGTGGTTTAGATTGCAGAACTCTTCTAGTCTCTGGAGTATTCTCCCATTGTGCTACCGACAACAGACATACCTGTGTCTGCACTATGCAGGGTTTGCCTCTCAATAGAAATTTAAGGCTTGTTGCTGGGTGTGTTGGACAGCTTACTTTTGTGAGTTGCCAGCTTTACAGAAGTCCCTGTACTCCTTTCTGACTTTCTTGAAGGACGTGGTAATCTGGGCTTGAATTTTCTATCAGAGAGAGCTGTTTTCCATGACCTCAATGTATCAGAGTTAATTTTAGCTTTACCCTTGAAGATTACTTTCACTCTCTGTGTATCTGAAACTGTCAACCTTGCAACATTGCATTCTTCATGGTCATTGAGTAGAGAATTCTTACATTTCAGGTTTCTTTTCTCTCCTGTTCTTACGCTCCCACTCCCAAATCCACATTGGCATTGTAGCCTGGGTTTTAAAAAGTTGGGTTCTCTTCGTGGAGGCATCCGAGATTTTATGGTTGGAATGGTACTATACAGAATCAGCTGATGAGGTTGTTGGCTCAAATTTTGTCCATCTTTTAAGCCTTTATTGCTGCTTCTCGCTTGTGCTCTTTGAGGCTTTCTTTGAGCAGGCTTCATTGTTACCCTGCAAAATATACATTCCACTATGCAATTTTAGTACTGCTAGTACTCAACAACTTTTGATGATAGCATCTCCAAATGACATCCTCATAGTGAAGAAGAGTAGGTATGATGTACCCATTCTTGCTGCCAGCACAAGTAGTGCTTGTGGGTAATGTAGATTTTGGAGCCCGCAGCTTTGATGCAATCTTTGTCTTTATGGGTTTCATCACAACAATTGAGAGATCACTCTTTACAGTTTGTGAGTTGGTTTCCAACAAAATTGGCTTGTACTTCTTGGGTACTTCCATCATTTCCTCATGAGTTCTGGTGTTAAATCTTGTGGATGACTCATTGGACTCGAGTCTGGGAGTCTCTCGATGTTCAAGGTTCAGCTGGTCCTTGTTGAAAATTGTGATGGTGTGGTTTGATGAGACAAGAGGCGGCTGGATTAACTCTGCCCCCCATTGTGGCTCCAAATGTGTGATGGGCATTATAATCGCTTCTGATTTGGAGTTCAGGTCTTGGACCTGCTTGTCATTTGATGGATCTAGTAGTCCCTTCAGTTGCATACCTTCCAGGATTTGCTTGAGGCTCTTGCATTCTTGATGTGAGTTCTGCAACCTAGGCTGGAATGTGCGGTGAGACATATCACCATAGAGTGGTTCATATTTGGCAAGGTGATCTGACTTCTGCACTGTAGCTGTTGTGTTTCCTTTCAAGAATTGTTTACGAATTTGTGAGACTCTGCTTTTCAGGGCATTGCTAGCATCATCTGGCTTTTTGAACACCAGAGGCATCCCCTCCATAAACTTTGGTGACAGAGAAGATGGAGATCTTGTTGACCTCGGCTCATGAGCTTCACACGAGAGACTGTCCCATTGGGCTTCTTGCTTCTGACAACTCCCTAATCCTCCTCTATCAGACATCTGACTGAATTTATCTGGTAGTCTGGCTCGGGGCAACTCAGACAAACCAGTCAGTTTATAGTGTAGCAAGCCATGAACCAGCTTTGCCTCTCTTAATGGTGATCTGGAGAAGAGAGTGCTTTGTGGTGGAGTCATCTTCCATATTTCAGAACTTGGAAACTTCTCAAGCCCCATTAGCCTTGCCACCACATTCGTTTCCAGACGGCGCTCACATGTCTGGTGATCACCTCGTGCAGCTGAGAAGCTGTTCTTGCAAGAGACATCATCTGTGCCATCATCAACAGAGAGCCTGGGATAAGATGCTGCAGACAGGAGGTCATTGCGTCCATCAAATTGAAACCAATCTCCATCTCTACATCGCAAGGAAGCTCGGTGTGCATCCTTGATGTCAAACCCTGGTGGGCAACGAGGATCTCTGACCTCCTTCAAGTTATAGGGATTGTCCAGTGGCTTATATGAATCTAGGGGATCAACAGTTGGATTTCGGTGACTGCTGGATGTGGATATTGAAGGCCCATCCTCCAATTCCACACTCAGCCTGGATATCTCATCTCCTTCCAAGCACCTCAGTAGTTTTGAGAGCTTTACATTGTCATTTGGAAGCACAGTAAGGTCCTCCTTCTTTTCTGTTGAATCCAACAAAACCTGCATTGGGCATCCATCAATATGCATATCCCGATCTGTTCTTGTATTGACAGAACACAAGCAGCATGGTAAGTCTGAATGAGCTATCAGCTGTTCCACTCTTCCTCCTCCTTTGCAGGGCATCTCTGACTTCTTATCTCTTCCAGATCCAAGACCTGATGAAACCTGCCGCTTCAAGAGAAGTGGTGCCCATGTGTCACAATCTATGGTAGTACCATTCTCTTGGGGCCCAGGCACAGCTCTTTGCTGCTGGTAGCTGTGAAGTGATTCGTACACAACATCCTTTATGTCGGGTGTTTTTTCAGCAAGCATTGCATCCACAGAGGCTCTGAGCTGAGGTCCAGAGACTTTTGGGTTCTGTGATTGTGATCTGAATGAAAGAGAAGAAGGGACCTCCTTCTGTGGTGTTTTGTTTCCAAAAGATGGTTCAAAAGGGAGACTATCTTGGATGTAGAAAGAGAGATGGGGTTTTGTAGTTTGTACAGGTTCTACTAATTTTTGGTTCCTGAAACTATTGTTATCTCCTTTGTTCTTGGATGAAGACTTATCTACAGATGATAGCCCATTGTTACCAGCTTCCCAACTACTTTGATTTCTTGCATTGTCCATGCCTGTCTTTGGCTGATCAAGATGGTCCATTGATGATGCCCTTGGCTGACTGTCCACCGACTGCAGAAATGACCACCACTATGGAATGTCACAGAAAGAAAACATCTGACTTGTTTGGCTGAAGCCTTAAAGCTGATGCTAGAAAATGTAGGTCAGGAATAGACTTGAGAAGAGGGGGGGCATGTACCATATCATAAGCAGGATTGCAACGGAGCTCACGGTATACCCTTCCAGAAGCTGTGGTCACAATTTGCCCTGGTCAACAAGAAAAAAAAAACAGTAGGTGATTTTTTTTGTTCTCCATGACTTGCATGTTTCATTTCCTTTGCAAATCCAGAACAGGACCTGCATTTGATCAGTTTTGTGGGTGGCAGGAAAACAAACCATTGCGAGTGGCAGTCCACCTGCAGCCACAGTGTCGACCACTGAAGGAAGGGCGGCGGTCAAATATGTGGAGGATTCCTGCCATACAACCCATATCCTTGCGGTCTTCAGACACAACTTGTTTCCGCAATCTTGGGGATGATGTTGGCATGATTGCCACAGTATTGACAAGGTCTTGTTTGCAATTGGAACCCAAATCTCACAACCTGGCAGCTGTTTGAGCTCAGCAGATTCAGATCTATGTAACATTTCTGAACATTCCTGCATAGTCAAAAGGCATCCAATTCTTCACTATATCAGTCGTGGATTTCCCATAAGCAGCAAAACTGTTGTGTTGTTGTAGAAATTTCATGAGAAGGTTTACTAAAAGCTGGTTTGCATGAAAGGCACACAAGATTCAAAAGGAAGCTAATCGATGGCAAGAGAAAAAAGAAGCCATTCATACCATTTGAGGAAGACATGAGGAAGACATGGGTCTCAATTCTCAACACTCCTGCAGCACTGCTTTCCACTTGCACGGCAACCCATAGTGAGAGAGCCACAGAAAGTTCATTCCAAAGTCCCTGTGCCAATTCCCCCCCACCCATTTGAACACTCAATCCCTCCACAACAAAAAAATGACAAACTAATTCCTCAAACAAGGAACAACAACGCTGATCTTCTCGAAACAGGGCTTAAAGATCTCTACCTCTCCTTTCTCTCTGTCTTTCAAGAGTGAGAAGAAGAGAAGTTTTACGACGGAAAACGACCCCCCCCGCCCCCCCAAAAAAGGGAACTTTTTGTAGCTGCCTCTCTAAGGGAATTTGGAGTTTTTGGGAACAAACAAACTGAAGCAGTTGTGGAGTAGTACCCTGAAAAAACAGGACCCACAAAAAAATGTGCAGTTCAAGGTACACATTTTCTTGTGGTATAAATTAGTTAGGATGGGTGGTAAAGCATGCAGTAGCACCAATGCTGGAGTTTTGAGATCAAAAGCAAGAATACAAAAGAAAAGTTTGTGCTGTAAAAAGACTGGAAGGAGGGGCAAACACAGAGATACAGAAAGAGAGAGAGAGAGAGAGAGAGAGAGAGAGATCAATGAGA
>Ga0209208_10012026_pt1 | contig 11025 bp, 11 predicted proteins | sample S1TSphfallax_3_FD_187694 | JGI IMG/M metagenome (GOLD analysis project Ga0209208, IMG submission 187694) | Host-associated microbial communities from peat moss isolated from Minnesota, USA - S1T2_Fd - Sphagnum fallax MG (SPAdes) (version 2) | ecosystem: Host-associated > Plants > Peat moss >... | reverse complement strand
GCAAATCCTTGATGTATAAACATATACCCAATGCAAAGATGGATCAATGTTGTCTCCCTTAAGGTAATAAGCTTTAAAGCCTACAATTGGCTCTGCCCTTAGTACCTGACACTCTCTCTCTCTCTCTCTCTCTTACACTCAAACATGATCTCACTTCTTTATGCATGTGTCAGGTCAAGAAACCCATCTCAGAGAGACTTCAACAGACATCAATAACACATGCAAAAAGCTAAATTAGTTAGTCAGTGTGGATCTTGAATGCCTACCCGAGATTCTAATTAAGTTATCATTAGAATTTAGAATATCTGCCCATTACAAAATCTCCCACATTCTGAATCCAAATCTTACCAAATAAACTCCATTAAACCCTGCTCATCAAGATCTTTCCAACAAAACAACACCAAAGGTGCATTCCAATTCCTCTGAAAATTTCAGCTACGATTTAATTTAATTTAATTTAATTTTCAGTGAAGAAATCATTCAATATTCAAAAACTTTTGCACCATGGAACCAAAGCCCATGCACCCCTCGTTGTCAAGAGCTTTCCAAGGACACCAAGAACACAATCCTGAAGCATTCTGCTTTGGTAGATATCATAACTACAAAACAAAACAAACTACCTTCCTTCGTAGATAGATCATGTTTGTTGATTGTTATGGCCAATCATTCAAATACGATTTTTCTTTTACTCGGTTTTGTGGAGACTAATTGTATGATGTGCATTTTTAGAGGTTCAAAGTTCAAACCAGTGTTGGGTGGTTCTCATATTTTTGTGAGAATCGACCAATTTTGGTTTTGCACATAGGTTTGTGAGAACTAGTTCGGTTTTTCTTTCTTTTTCTTACCTATTGAAAATCTAGTTGGGTATCAATTTTTTTTAAAAATTCTAAATCAGTCGGTTCTAAGACATGCTGATTTCACAAATGTAATAACAATTGATTTTCACATTTGGTTCTCACAAACTAGTTATTGATTTTTTTTCCCTTTTTGCCTACCAAGTTAGGGGATATTTGAAAACCTAAAGTTAATTTCATTTTAATGAAAATTCAAAAAGAAAGTTCTATTAAAAACAAGGTTGATGAAAATGCAAAAAAAAGTTTTTATTAAAAAAAAAGTTGATGAAAATGAAAAAGAAAGCTCTATTTTTAAAAATGATGAAAATGAAAAAAGAAAGCTCTATTTTAAAAATTTGATGAAAATGCCAAAAAAAAAGCTCTATGATTTGCATGAAGGATTTTTTAAAATATATTTTAAACATTTGTCATTTTTGAGATTTTTTTTTTGACATATTTAAATTTGCAACATAGGTTGTGCCTAGGTGGCTAATTATGAACAAGACCCTATAAATTAGGGTAGGAAGGTTGGTGTTTGAACAATTAAGGTAAGGCTTGATTGTTGTTTTTGGAGAAGGGCCCCATTGTTTATGGTGTTCAAAGAGTAGATGGAGCCTTTTCCTTGGTGCATTTGTTGCACTAAAAATCAGCAAAAATGAACTAGAGACGAGAAAATTATGACCCTCGAAATAAGGGGGTTGTTTTTATAGAAAATCCTTGATCAAACAGCTCATAGCCTATTTTTGAACCCTTTAAAAAATCCTTAAATATTACTTTGTTGTATTTAGAGTTACAAGATGATTTATAGAACTTAAAATGGCAATTTCAAATCAATTTAAATTTCTCAATTTGAAAAAAGAAAAAAGAAAATAAAAATGCATTGATGAAGTAGGAGGGGTTGAAATGAAAAAAAGAAAAGGTGTTTTGTAATTTGAAAAAACATATTTTCTTTATTGCTCTTTTTTGGCTACTCCTTGGCTTTGCATTTCAAAGATGATTTGTACAACTTGAAAAGGTGTTCCTACAACATTTTAAATCACTCAAAATGGAAAAAAATTGAAAAAGATTTGTCAAAGTGTCGAATAATAGGCTAATGTTTAATGATAAACGTATATATCCTACTTTACATCTTAAACATGTGAATAGCAAGGTTGACAACCAATATTGGGTTTAGGCCCAATACCTTACCTAGGTATCAAGTTTTTTTAACAAAGAGAAATTGGTTGGTTCTCATGATGTTAGGTTTTCAACTTAGTGCAAATTGAGAAACTTGGTTTCTATCTCTTGTGTGAGAAAAAATGATAACGGGCAAGATTTAAAGTCAGATTCGGCTTGAAAATCAAGATGGTTCTCACCCATTTCATGATAACCACCCAACATTAAATCAAACTTCAAACCCATTTGCTATATAATTGTTCTCATAATAGAACTATTTGATGTGCCAACACAAAACTTAAGCTATTTTCTCTTTTGTATTCTTGATTTTGAATTTGTCAAGTCCTTCTACGCCTCCAAGGCACATTACAAATCTATAAGGTGTTATGAGGGTGACAAATCTAAATCATGTCAATCTTTTTATGTTGGAGAAGGGCAAGTTATATATAGGGTTATATTTGTTCTAGGATTGTGTCGCAACCCCATTTTGAGGCAAGTGTGAGGATGAGACTCGCACTCCCAAAAGTGGGAACTTAGAGTCCTCCGGGACTCCCAAACTTTCAAAGTTCGATTGCAGGGGTCAAAACACCTCTCCTTGAACAGTTCTTTATACCGTGGGAAAGGTCTTGAAGTGTAGATGACGAAAATGGCCTCGCATGAGTCATTTGAACATTTGCAGCACAAGTTATGGTCAAAAGAAGGGTCGGGAGTCAGACTGGCAGTTTGACTCCTGACCACTAAAAGTTGGGAATCGACCCGACCCCGGTGTGTGCAGGTGGAGTGCGACACACTGTTGGAAACATTTTGAGGAGAGCTACAAGTTTGCTTTAGACTTCATCCCAATTAGAGGTCTGAGTTGGGAGTTATGAGCTCCCAAAGTCCCGGGAGTCCAATTTGTGACAGTTTTGGGACTCCTCCTTGGGACTCCCGGGACTAAAAGCCATTCGGATGCGGGTGCGGTGGAGCAACGCAAAGAATACTATATGGGGGAAGGTGGTGGCTTCCCCTGAGTCCCGGCCGTGGTGAGTCAAGTGAGTTTGTGTTGCCTGTGGCTTGTCCCAACATAAAAGTGTTTTCAAAGGTGAATTAACCAACTTGTGGTTGGTTTTGATGCAGGACCAAGTAGTTAAATAAGTTGTCCCTCTTCCTAGTCTAATCCTGGAGCTTTCAACACGCCCCTCTCACCCCTTTTAGTGCTGGAAGCTAGGAGCGGCACCAAGTTCCAACTCCTTCCGCTCTTTAACATAGTTGGACTCTTTTGAGTCTAACAAGGAACTTGGGGGCGCATTAGATTGAGAACTCCAACTACTTGCCTTATTGCCAAATTGTCAAACAATATAATCCCCTTTGAACCTTTCCTCCTTTTACACCTAAAACATTTCGAGGTTTTTTCAATGTTGGGTAGGTATCACAAAGAAAAGTAGGTACCTAGCTGATTTTTTAGGCGAATTCTTCCATTGAAAATTAATGGATATCGAATTAGGTGATACCCAGCTTATAACCTTTTTGCTAATTCTCACCCAAATGAAAAGTGGCTCCGTTTGATATTTTGAAAAAATTAATACTTAAGTAATATAGAAGGGCTTACCCATGTTCAATTTTGAAGTCTAGGTTTAGGTAACCAAGGTTTAATATATAAGGTGTTCAGTAAGGTCTATTTTTAAGTTTTTTGTGTTAGGGTTTTCAAGGCTTAAGGTTTAAGTTTGTAGGTAGGGTATCTAAAAAAAAGGTTTCTTGGTAGCACCCAACAACTTTGCAATGGCTTATCTCATAGAGCCATTGTTTCCACAAGAATAAAAGGGCTTGAGTGAGAGCTTGGGTCCCACTTTGTTCAAGCTTTCCACACATTTGATGTTTCAGGACATGAATTATATGTCACAAATATGTGGCCAGTTTTAGGAAAGTTGTGAAATAATGATGTGGCAAAAATCTGAATTAAAAGTGTGTGGGAAAGTGCACGGAAATATTGACTCATATCCATAATTTTGCCTAAAACTTTCCCATTGATCTTTATAAAATTCTCAATAGGTTAAACCACAACTATCCCATTCATTTTCTCAACTTTTTCATAGAATCGTAGGTCAATTATACCACTTTTGGTTCAAAGTATCCCACCTTTTTTCCTCAAGTTCTCCACATTATTAACAAACAAATTAAACCATTTATTTGCTCAATTTTTATTTTTTTTCAAACTAAACTTAATTTCACAATGCAAAACTTCACAATCTTGTAGATGAAAAGTTGTTTGGCATAAACTCATACTATAATTAAGTTAATACCAATGTTGTGGTCAAACATTTTCTAGATCATTGTTATGAAAAATCCTAAACTTATTTATAGCAATATAAAAAAACAAACCATACAAAAATTGATTTATCCCATTTATATGTGGGGGGGGGGAGGTAGTTACAAAAATTGTTGCATACAAGGAGTTCAACATCAAGTTAGGTAATGTTTAAGAAATCGAGTTAATTATTATGTTCCAACCCATTGTGATTCAAACGTTTGCAAGGCGTTTTTTTTTCCATTAATGTCAGGTTTGCCATTTATTTTGTGCTTCCCTTGTTCCTTGACATAATTAAAAAGCAAGTAGGGGCTTGGAAGCCTCACCACATAAATTTAGCCATTTCAAGGTGAACAATAACCAATTTGTTAATTGGAAGAATAATCAAATCATGCAATGCATAATTTGCCATAGCGAAATGATGGGATTAAAAATTTTGGCCTTGATCACAAGGTGCCACAAAGGCTTCATTGCCACATGTCTAATGGCATAATGACTATGAAAAAACATGTTGAGTAAGATCATGCTAGTTTACTTAAAGGTTTGTAGAAAAAGAAATTGTTCATCCTTGATGCCTTCTTGAATTGGAATCAACAAGTGATAAAATGTAACCCCAAGTGCCATCTTCCAATTTTTTTCCATTGCAAATTCATTCCCCAAAAATCATCATGAAATGTAGGTTAAGGGATTTTTACAAGATATCACAATGTGTGTTGTTTGTGATCAAAGATTTTTTGCCATTAAGGATTGTTGAATCTATTTGATTTCACATATTAGCACATTGGTTATGCTCCAAAATGGTGTTCTTGTTTAGGAAAGTTTTCATTGAAGAAGTTTTTTTGCATTAGTGAATGAATATGTGTAGCCATTCATGGCTTATCAAGCACATTCACTTTCAATCTTTGGATGTCAAAAGGGCCCATGATGTTTTTGTAATTGTTGTTAATTTTGTTTCCAATAGCTAGGAGCCCAAACATGCCATTGTTGGCTTGTTTCAAGTAAGTGATACGAATTGTGTCACAATAGTTGTAAAGTTGAATAATTGTTTGACAAATTTGATCTCACACGAAAGATCATGGTCTATGTTTAGGACAAGGGGTTCAATTTGCAAACTTGAACAACAACTTTCAATTTAGTTGTCTCATGTGGTAGCCTTGGCATGTTTTTGTGTTTTAATAGTTCTTGTTATGGGCATACACTATCAAAGCTATGTCAATATGCTACTTTATTTTCAAACATATTTGTGTAGTGCCATTTTAATATCATAATGATCAAATAAATTTGTCATAAATGATTTATATGAGTGTTGAAGAATTCAAAAATAATAATAATAAATTGAGTTTTGGTTTTAGTAAAGGACTTTTGAACTTTAATTCCCCAAAATCAGTTTTATAAAACACTAAGCTAAGGACTCTTTTAATAAAGAAATTTTGATGGGAAATGTTTTTATATGATGATAAGCTACCATCCACATATGAAAAGTACTCATAATTAAAAAAAATTGGTACTTGAAATTTTCAGAAATTCCAAATACGATTTTATGATGTTCAAATTTCAAGAATCATTTGCTAAATGTGAATGGGTCATAATGTGTATGACATATGAACAAAGTTGTGACTTATGATACAAAAAATTAAAGCTTAAAATAGTTAATTATTCTTGTTTGAAATCATTTAAAATGTAATTCCAAAAAATCAAAATATGTCAAAATGATTTGAAAGATTTGTTTCTAGTTCTTGTAGTTCTTCATGAAATTTAGTTATGTTCATGCATGTATTTTGAATTCAATTGAATTTAAATCCATTTAAATGTGAATTTAATTCAAATTCACTAATTGAATTCAATTGAATCTAAACTCAATAATTTGAATATGAATATGAATATGAATATGAATTCAATTTAGTTTAAGAATTTCACTTCAATCAAATTTGAATTCAAGTAAATTTGAATTCAATTTTGATTCTATTCAAATCAAATTGAATTTAAATTGATGCAATGCCATTCAACATTGTCATTCGAATACAACTTAATTTCCACAAAATAAACTCACTTTTTTCATCATTTCATTGTCATCAATAGTGTGTAGAAAAGCAAAGCCCAAATAAATCTTCATAAATTCTACACACAATGGTAACATCAAAGTTTGTTTAGGGTAGAGGGGTTTAGGTCCACTATTAATCATGTCCTACCAAAATAGATTTCAATTTGGAAATTTCTCTTAATGGAATAGATGGTGCATTTTTAGATCTTTGTCTTTCTAGAATTGTTTTTTTTTCAACACCATAGTTGTGGATGGTGGAAATGATGAGCATATTTTTAATGCCTTGTGCACCAATTTTCATCCTATTTCTTGTCAATTGAATTTTGAATTGAATTTCCTTGAATTGAACTGAATTCAAGTTGCATGCAATGTCATACATTATTTTCATTCAAATGTAACTTAATTGCACAAATACTCATATTTTCCTTCACTTTATTTTCAATAGTAATGCATTGTAGCATGGAGCCCAAATGAAGTAATGCAAAATTTATGCATAATTATGACTGTTTCCAACACCTCAAGATCGAGGGTGGGACTCCTTTTCCAAATTCCTTAAGAAAGTCCACTAGAGAGGATCCCAACATTAATTACATTACAACAAAACATGGCAAATATGTTTACATCCAAGACTAGGTTTGTAGTCATATCTATCATTGATGACTATGTGACTATGTAATCGATACAAACACATTTTTTTTGGCCAATAGTCGTATTTTTGTCCATAGTCATAAATTTCATTTGCAACTATGTCCTCCATGACTAAATTCAATAAAACACATATATGATGGCCTATATTGATCAATTTAGGTTGTTGGATTAATTAGTTAAATCTAAAATATGAAATGTATTAACCTATGAAGTGTTGCCACGTGGAACACTTACAAACATATATGGGTACCCTAAATGACCTAACATACCTTAAATGTACCTAGGTTAGGCTGCAAAGCTTAAACCAAACACCTTAGGCCGCCTAGCTTAAGGTAGGCCTTTAAGCACCTTAAGTAACCAACCTAGGTAAACCAAATTATTAAGACTAAAAACATATTTATGGACCTTAAGTAGCTTATGAAACTTAAGAGGCTTAAATTTTCTTCTATAGGTTAAGGTAGGTAGGCTCCAAGTTGTAGGTGTAAGGATTTGATTTTGTCCCTTGCACATTGAAGGGCAAACTACTTACCATTGCACCATAACTTTTTATGTCAAACAAAGTATACTCACATTATCATAAACACTTATTTTAACCTACATAAGCAACCTCACCTACCTACCTTTGGGACCTATCTAAAAACTACCTAGGGGCTATCTAGAGGTTAAATAAGGTTATTATGCTTGCTTAAATATACTTATGGGTTGTACTTAGGCTACTTATGAACTACCTAATGGTTATTTAAGCCTACCTAAAGCTATTTATGGGTTATTTAAACCTACTTTAAAATTATATAAGGGTTGTTTATGTCTTATATATGTAGGTATGGGCATGCTCAACCTATCGAAGCATGTTTAAACCTACCTAAGGGTTACTTAAACTACATAATTTACCTAGGGGCTATTTAGGTTACCTAAGGTTTATTTAAAGCTAGTTACTTAAGCCATGTAAGGGTTATCTAAGGGCTACATGGGGGTTACCTAAGCTACCCAGGGGTTATTTCAACTTGCCTAGGATTAGTTAGATTACCTAGGGGCTACTTAAAACACCTATGGCTTACCTAAGCCTAATTACTTAGCCTATGTGAAGGTTAACTAAAATTTACATAGGAGTCACCTCCTAGGGACTATTTAGACTTGCCTAGGGTTATCAAAGGGTTAGTTAAATTACTTGGGGGGTGAAAGCACACTACAGTGACCCCCTTTGGGCTATCACATTATACTACTTTCTCATGATGTGCATGTTTGAATGTATCCCACCTCAAAATTTTGAAATATTTTCACAATATTTTTGGATATTATGTTAAAATATAACCTAAGCAAAATATTGAAAAAGAAACTATCTCATTTCATTTTATAAAGTGGGAGATTGGAATACATTTGTGAAAACAAATGTAGTGTACAAGTGTATTCAAAAACACAAATTTACTCCAAAAATAATTTAAATAATTTTCAATCTTTATGAAAGTTGAACGTATATCAACCCATGTCATTTGATATTGTTTGAATCATGTTTGGATACCATGTGACTAGTTTGTAAAGTTTAATTTCAAAAAAATAAATTTTTCCAGCAAAGATGCGATAAATGTGTGGTAAATTGAAAATTTGACAAATAGGTTATATTTGATGACATAATATCCAGGGTTTAGGGTCTGAATGGCATTTGATGGGTATGTTTTGGTGGGATCCTTACTTACTCCTTGTTCAAGAAGAGTCTGACTAGGTATATTGTTTTGGTGATATTCTCTTTTAATACATTGCAAAGTTACCAAGTAATGCACAAAGATTCAGAGTTCCTTGAATTTTGTAGTTGCACATATGTTCAACAAGCTATAAGCGATGGAATTTTGACTTACATACAAGCCTATGCCAGTGCAGGTATACACAAACATATATATCATGTTGAATAAATCATTGCTGTGACACCAAAAATGTGTTGGCCCTATGTTGATCTTAACCCTGAAAACCATTGAATTCTAAAACCCAAAACCACAGAATTCTTTGAAGACAGATTGCAAACATACCCACCACTGCAAATTAAGACAAGTGGTAAGTACTAAGTACATTTAAATTAGATCCACATCCAAAATAGATCTGCAAAATACAAAGCTTTATTGGTTATAGAGTTCAAGTGTTGTACTAAAATTTTGAGCTGGCCTGGTCATGATCAAAGGTGGCAATTACAGTAAGTAACTCATGATCATTTAGTCTAAGATCTAGGATTCTCAATTGAACATCTAAATTGCCCCCACCCCCCCAAAAAAATCATCAAACCCAATCTAGAAAATTAATTATACAAAACAAAACTATAATCCATAATCCATAATCTTTCTAATACACATTCTTTCATTAATTCTAGTAACATATATCTCATCACCAGCTAGCCTTGAATTCCAAGTTACCAGACATGATATTAAGCTGGACATTCTGGCCTGGTGCAAGCGGTTTGATCATATCCACCTTTCAGTAGTCCTGGTTATATGATCATAAAATCATTAGTATTTGCTCCAATTATTCCTGCACCATACATACACACACAAATACATGTGATTTCAATCCAAATGAGAAGAAATGCAACTTGATTTGGTCATAATAGTTTTTGCCAAAATTGTTGTGAAAATTGGAATATGAAGCCCACCAAAACAAAACAAAAAAGATACAAAAGAATCATGTTATGGAAACCTTGGAGGGATCCGGAGGAAGCAAACAGACAAACAGGAAAGGGATAGTAGATAGTTTGCCATGACCAGAGAAGATCCAGTTGAGTAACTACTGTACCTAGTGCTCATGAAGAGAACTAGTTGGGGTGACCTTGTGAGTCGTGGGGAGGAGGAGGATAGGGAGTCGGAGTTTGAGTGGCGGGTCCGGGGTTGTGTACAACAGGTGTAGGCGGTGTTGCAGCTGGTTGTGGCCCTGCAGGATGAGTATACGACTTCAGCCCCTGCGAGCTGCCGCGGCTCAACAAGCTGCACACCATGATGCTGCTGCTGCTGCTGTTGCTGCTGGAAGTCTTCGACTAGTTAACTAGCTAGCTCTTCCAAACTAGTTTGAGATGTTCTCAAACTAGTCGAGAGGCCACAGTCGAAGAACCCCCTAGCTGTGCGCGAGTTCTTATAATCACATCAAGATCAAGCAGCTTCAAATTCGTCACAAGTACATGGAAAAGATATATGATCTATCAGCGCTGATATAAGCAGAGCTTAGAGTACTGCGAAATTATCAACTAATTCTCTAGCTAGCTGCAAGTACTAAATGGATTAATTTGCTGCAGCGAAATTATATTGACATGAGAAAAAGTCCTAATTAATTTGCAGGCTAAAAGTTCATGTTGAAGAAAAGCTGCTCAGTTGCAGAATTATAGATCATAATCCGAATTGAACAAACAAAACAAACTACCTGAAAAATGAATAACAAGTAACACAAATGAGCTTGAATCTCTTCAACTGTATGTATTATAAGCTCCGGAATACTGATGATCAGGTGATATTCTAAATTACTTGAATATCTACTACTAGCTAAGAAAGAAAACCATATAAGAGAGACTCAAAATAATTGGATCAGCTGGTTGGGAGTTGGAAAGCAAAAGAAACCGAGCGAGCGACCCAAGAAGAAGCACGACGATGTGCGACGAAATGAAAAACGATGCCAAGACATGGCGAGGCGAAGTGCATTTTATAACGCAAGCAGGAGACGAAGCAGGCGCAGTGGTAGGAGAGGAAGCAGGCGCAGTGGTAGGGACGAAGGGACGCCGGGCAGACCAAAAAAAAGAGAGGTGGAGGTGGCAATGATAAATAATAATAATAATAATAATCTGGGGGAGAAAAAGGGCGAATGAATTTCGCCACATTATGAGGGAAGAGATTCAAAATTCGCCATATTTAGACAAAGGCTCCAATTTGGTTGCGAATTTTCGCCAAAAATCTAAAAAATAAAGTTTCTGGTATATGAATGGGGCGGTTAAGAATTTCTGGATTTTATATTTTGGACATAGGCTAAATTTGGCTAATGTACTTCTGCATGATTGTCACTTTAAACAACATTTAAAAAAAAAATGATTTAGATTTTAT
>Ga0209208_10012025_pt1 | contig 11025 bp, 8 predicted proteins | sample S1TSphfallax_3_FD_187694 | JGI IMG/M metagenome (GOLD analysis project Ga0209208, IMG submission 187694) | Host-associated microbial communities from peat moss isolated from Minnesota, USA - S1T2_Fd - Sphagnum fallax MG (SPAdes) (version 2) | ecosystem: Host-associated > Plants > Peat moss >... | reverse complement strand
ATGTGGATTCTGGAGCTTCAAATCACATGACTAGTCATGGAGAATGGTTTAGAGACACAAAGGATTTGAAGACACCAAGTTTTGTGGAAACTGGTGATGACACTACACATCCCATCACACAAATCAGCAAGGTGCCATTGTCCATGCAAGATGGGCAAATGAAGTACTTGAAAGATGTACTTCATGTTCCAACCATAACAAAAAATTTGGTCTCCATAGGCCAAATGGTGGAACAAGGTTTATAGGTGACATTCAACCCAAATGGATGTTTTGTGGAAGACATGAAGAACCAAGGCAAATTGATTGCCAAAGGAGAAAGGAATGGACAAATGTTCACCTTGGATGTGAACATGCCTAAGGTGAATTCCATGTTATTCACACATGAATAACATGGAAAAGGAGCTAGAAACATTGGAATTTGGCACAAGCGAGTTCGCCATGTTGATCTCCAACGTCTAAAGCTAATGGAGAAACAAAATCTTGTTGGATGTCTTCCCAAATTTGGAACAGAAGAGGTGATGTCAGAAGTTTGTGAAACATGTCAATTGGGGAAGCAAGCTAGGCATCCATTCCCAGTTCAAACAACTTGTGTGAGTTCTAAACCTTTGGAAATGATCCACTCAGATGTGTGGACCACGAAAACAGAATCCATTGGAGGATGCAAGTACTACATGAGTCTCATTGATGACCACACAAGGAAGGTGTGGGTCTACTTCATGAAACACAAAGGTGAAGTGTTTCAACATTTCTTGAATTTCAAAGCAATGGTGGAGAGGGAGAAGGTTGTGAGCATCAAGTGCCTAAGGTTCAATGGAGGGGGAGAATACTTTTCAAATGAATTCAGTGAGTACTTAAAGGAACATGGAATTCAAAAGAAACACTCATGTAGTTACTCCCCACATCAGAATGGAGTTGCTGAAAGGAAAAACAGGCACATTGTAGAAATAGCACGTGCCATGTTGAATGAGAAGAATTTGCCAAATTACTTTTGGGTTGAAGCGGTAGCAATTGCAGTCTATATCATGAATCGAACACCCATAACAATAATTCATGGCATGACACTTGAAGAAAAATTCATAGGCAAGAAACCAGATGTCTCACACCTTAGAGTGTTTGGTTGCATTGCATATGTGCATGTTCATGATGAGAAGAGATCAAAACTAGATCCAAAAGTTGAGAAGTCTATCTTCATTGGATATTCCTTAGAACAAAAAGGATATAGATGCTTCAACCCTTCCACTCGGAAGTTGCAAGTGAGTAGAGATGTTGTGTTTGATGAGATGGTTAGCTGGCATCCACCACTGAAGATAACAAAAGATGGAAAGGGTAGAAATGGTGATGTTCCATCAAATGTGGAACAAGAATCACAATTAATTAGTGGACCACAAGAGTCCCCAATTAGTGGGTCCAATAATACTCCATGGAAAGGAAGATTAAGATCTTCAAACATTGTAGATGGTAGTTTTCAAACATCATCTAGAAATCCTCATGTAGATGATGAGTCAAATGATTCGGAGAAGAGTGTGGGTGAAGAATCAAAAATCCTTTCAATTACTATTCCCGGAGCTCGAATGGCCAAAAAAACTTTGAAAACACCCGACAACAATAATGGAGTACGAAGATCCACACGAGTCAAGTACCCTGTACAAATATTCACATATGATGGCTTTGTAGCTCATCATTACGCATACATGGTGAAAGTCATACAAGAGGTTGAACCCACTTTTTTTGAACAGGCGGTCGAAAACCCTAAATGGGATAATGCCATGGATGAAGAGATGGCGACGTTGGATGCTAATGCTACTTGGGAGTTGGTAGCTTTACCAAAGGACAAGAAAGCAATTGGGTGCAAATGGGTGTACAAAGTAAAGCATAATGCAAATGGATATGTGAGTAGATACAAAGCAAGATTGGTTGCCAAAGGTTATGCCCAAATTTATGGCATAGACTATGAGGAGACCTATAGTCCACTTGCCAAAATGACAACTATAAGAGCAATCATTGCTATGGCAGCAGTAAAAAAATGGTTTTTACATCAAATGGATGTAAATAATGTTTTTCTTCATAGAGATTTACAGGAAGAAGTGTACATGGAACAACCACCAGGTTATGTGGACCAAACACATCCTAATTTAGTTTGTAGGTTGAAGAAAGCTTTGTATGGCTTGAAGCAAGCACCTATAGCTTGCTTAGACAAGATAGGTCAATATCTTGTCACAAGTGGATTTCAAACATCCAATGCAGATTTTTCATTATATGTGAAAAAAACAGATCATGGGATTGTTGTCATAGTCATCTATGTTGATGACTTGATTATCATAAGAGATAGCAATGCAGACATCTTTGATTTGAAGAAACTTTTGAAGCAAAAGTTTGAGATGAAGGATTTGGGAGAGTTGTGTTACTTCTTTGGCATTGAGGTAATCCAATCCCCCAAAGGGATATGGTTATTACAAAGGTAATATGCCTTGAACAAATTGTCTGAATATGAGATGACGGGTTACAAACCCATTTCAATTCCATTTGAGCAAAATGTGAAGTTAAGTGCAAATGAAGGAGAGCTTGTGGAGGATACCACTATATATAGACACATAGTGGGGAGTTTGATCTACATGATCATCACAAGGCTAGATTTGAGTTATGTAGTTGGAGTGGTGAGTCAATTCATGCAAACACCACAAAAACCACATTGGGATGCAGTGAGGTGCATACTGAGGTACATAAAACATACTTTGCAGTGTGGAATTTTTTATGAAGCCAAAAGCCCATTACAAGTACATGGATACACGGATGCTGATTGGGCTGGCAATGTTTTAGATAGAAGATCAACCAATGGTTTCATGTTTTCTTTTGGAAGTGGTGCTGTTAGTTGGAGCAGTAAGAAACAACCAACATTTGCATTATCAAGCACGGAGGCAAAATACAAAAGCATAGCAATTGTTGCATGTGAAGTAGTTTGGTTATAGAAACTACTCTCAAATTTGGGATAGTCAGTGGATGCTCCTGTTGTCATTTATTGTGATAACATCAGTAGCATACTACTTGCTAACAACTCAGTCTATGATGCTAGGACAAAACACATTGAGGTGCACTACCATTTTATTAGAAAAAAAGTTATAGCAAAAGAAATTGACCTTATTCATGTCAATACTGAAGATCAAGTTGTTGACATTTTCACAAAGGCTTTAGGTACAGACAAGCTAAAGAAGGTTCGACAAATGCTTGGTGTACTTGAAGTGGATTTGAGCTTGAGGGGGAATGTTGAGAATTCAAGCTTAACTAGTTAGGTTTCATTAGTTACTGGAATAGGAAACTAACTAGGTTACTTTCACAAGGTTGAGTTACTTTCTTTACTTATATTAGTTTGGTTATTTATGGTTTGGTCTTGTAGTTAAATACCTTGGTGTTGATAATTTGTTTCTCTTTTTTTCATTACACAAGTTTGTGTATTTCATGTGACAAGAACCTTGAGGAGTTCTTGATGTTATGTTTTGTGTTGTGAGCATCGTGTTATAGTTTCCTTTAAATAAAATTCTATGTTTAAACTTGAGTAGATCTCCTATTTGTTAACAAATTTACATCCAAGTTGAATGTTTCCTCAAATGATGCATTCACACACTACTAGAAATTATGTCATATGCCACCACCATGTTTGCAACTGAGATGCAATTGTTGGTTGCATGCAACTATGCGAGGTTTTCTATGCATCTGCAATGGATTTTTGCCCCCTTTTTGGGTGTATATGCAACTATGGTGCAACTATGATCACCTTCATCCCAACTTTTGGATGATTTCTATGTATACTATCGTATAAATTTGATATGCATATACTCATAGTTACATGTGCAACCAAAATAGGCCAACTATGGTCTTTTGGTAAACTAGGTACACATTTCTTTTAGGCATGTTTAGGATTAGGGTTGCCTACACATGACAACCCCATTCATAAGGTTTAGGGTATAGGTGAAAAAACCTAATCTATTTTGCCACTTGCTTAAAATAATGGATTTATCCCCAACTTTTAGTAACTTGCTCCGCAAACATCTAAAAGACGATTGATAATGGAAGATATTAATTTTATTTACAATAGTTTAATGTTTATCACTTGATGAAGCAAAACAATATATATGTGTATTCAACAATAAAGTCCAATTAATCCCTTCAAGATTATAATATGTGGGTTTGACACATGGAAAATAATCTTTTTTATTCCAACAATTACCCAGTACAATTGAAGGTTTCATGGCACATATACACCTTATAGTCCATGTAATGCATGAGTTGGTTCCAGAGTATGTGGAGACTAGATATTAGAGAGGGTTGACATTGTTAGATGTGAAACATAATAATGACTAATGATGCAACCTAGTGATGAAGAGATGTTATTCACCATAAGACAACTATTAATTCAAGGCCAACTTCATCAACACTAGACAACCTTTGAAGCTCTTCAACAACTAAAATTTCATCAGCTCCAATCAATTCAATTGCACCAATAAGTGCCACATTCCTTGGTACCTCTAGAATTTTTAAAGGCACATCTACTCCAATTAAGTTGTCTAACATGGTAACTTCATCACTATTAGATACTAGGATGTGTTTGGACCTTAGTTCTTTGTGGAAGACAACCTTCCATCTTGACATGTTAGGGTCATCTACATAAAAAACCTGCTACACCTGGGCTGGAAATACATAAGGTTCATCAACTCGTGCCTTCAATTGTTGAAAATTTACCAACAAAAACCCATCATCATCGTGCCTATAAGTGGCATTTCCCATTAGTAGAAATCAGCCAAAATGTAACCACTCCATTTATAACTACATGCGATTTGTAGTCGTTTGCAACTAGATTTGGGAATATTTGCAACTACAAGACCAAATTTCAACTATTTTGGTCATTCTCACAACTATGATGCAACTATTAAAATTTTCATCCTATTGGTTGGATCGATTTTACATTTATTTTCATCCATTAATAGGTTGATATGTCCCATTAGTCCTAGTAGTCGCCAAATTAGTTGCATCCTAAAGGTATTCTACAATGACATACAAGTGTATTTTAATGTACGTACTCAAATTATATATATACATATGTATATTGTTCATATAATGAATCTCAAAATTAATATTTGAACTTTGAATTTTTTATTCAAATCCGAAAATTGATATTTCAATTCTAAAAACTACTATCTTAGTTTTTTTTTTATAAATACTAGAATTTGAAACTTGATATTTCAATCTGAATATTATTATTTCAATTGTTTAAAACATTATTTGAATTTCAAATTTTTTATTTGAATATGATATTTTCAATTTAAATTCAAAAAGGCTTCTTTGATATAAAATTTGATATATTTGAATTCAAAATTAATATTTTTGAATCCAAAAATTAGTATCTCAATTCAGAAAGTTATTAATTGATTATAAAAATGGACATATTAATTTCTAATTTCCTTATATGAATATGAAAATTTATATTTCAATTTTGAAAAAAATTCATTTTAATTTTCAATAATCATTTGATTTGAACCTAAAATTTCAATTCCAAATTATTATTTTGGATTTTCAAAATTAATACTTCTAGTCTGAAAATTATTAAGTGAGTCTAAAAATGGACATTTCAATTTTGAATATTGTTATTTGAATCTAAAAATCTACATTTCAATTCTGGAAATTGTTATTTAAATTCAAAAAACTTATTTGATCTAAAACTTGATATTTGGATTCTAAATTATTATTTTCAATTTAAAAATTAGTATTTCAATTCAAAAAAAATTATTGAGTCTAAAAATTGGCGTTTTGATTTTAAATATTTTTATTTTAACTCGAAATTTGTTATTTGAATTCTGAAGTTTTAAATTTTGAATTTAAGAAATTATTTGACTTGAAAATTGAAAATTGAAATCCAAATTATTATCTAGGATTCTCAAAATTAATATTTAAATTCAGAAAATTATTAGTCTAGTCTTTAAATGAACATTTTAATTTTAAATATTATTATTTGAATCTGAAAATTGACATTTTAATTCTGAATTTTGTTATTTAACTTCAAAAAACTATTGATTGAATTTTAAAGGTTTTTTCTACTAGTGTTATCCATAATAAATCACTTTTATAAATAATTATAAATGATAATGATTATTAAATCTAAATTACAGTAAATAATTATTGTTATAACACATATTTGTATATTATCTAATTTAGATTCTTATATTAGGAAAAATTAATTAATGTAATTAATGTGACTTTACTTTAAAATCATTGCAATTACATCATATAACAATTAATTAATATGTGCATAATTATTTTCTAATTGAACATAATTATTCACACTCTATAATTTATAACTTCAAACCTAAATTAAAATTTTGGAAGAACTATAGTGTAGTTAAAATAATAATTTTACCAATTTTAATTTCACGAACTATTATATTATAATAATTTTATTAAAAATCTTGTGATTAATCATCTATGATAAATATTTTATAGTAATTTTATAATAATTATGAAAATTAATGTTGTGTTTAACAAATTATTGTATTTATAGTTAATAATTACCAATAGAAAAAAATTACTTGACCTCTAATTTTTTTACAACAATATATGTAATTATATAATAAGTAATGTAATTAGTTGAATATGAACTCATGCTACATATGGATAAAGTCTGCCAAAATTATGCCATGGTACAGAAACATTAATTACAAAAATTGACCTTTCCATACCAAACTACTATTCGCTACATCTTGCAACTTCAATCGAAGGGGATCATCGTCCTCATTTGTCACAAGCAATGGAATATTGCTAAAACCTTCCATGACTTCACCAAGTTGCATTCGAAACCACCCAACTTCAATGGTAGTGCCATGGTGCACACATGTTTGCCCACCAATCCCTAATATTAGTCTTGTTGCAATAACTGTTTTTTTGGTAGGATTAATCAAAAACATTGAATCCCCCATTTGAAATTACACATCCACAACAACATTTTGTACAACTTAGCATTATCCCATATCAATATGAAACCACTCTATTTGAACCCATTGTAATAATTTTGATGTTTGAACCTCATTAAACCTATCAACCAATTATTGCCCAATTTCTCCTCTTCTTCAGCCCATGATACCTTGTTTGCAACAAACCACACCCGTGTGTTGACACCAACTAGGGTTACATGTATGGTCTTCCTCTTTTTACTTTGCCATCATAAAAATTCCCATTGACCCCACCATTAACTTATTGGCTAATGTTGGTTATCATAACAACATTTGTTTCCCATAATAACATCAAATCATCAGGAGTCCCAAAATTATTGGCCAACCTAAGGCATACAAACCCACTTTTTGTTTCACCTCTATCACACTTAATAGTTGTTTTTATCTACATTGTTATGGCAGATTCCTATGAGTTATTTAAAAAATGGTGTTATAAACAATGTTGGCACACATGTTAGATCAACTTTGGATAAATCTCACTATTCACATTAAAAAGTTGCAAATTATTTGTTACCACATAGGTACAACTAAATGCTTGAACTTCTTATTATTATTATTGTGATTCTGATCCTAAAAATTCACAAGACATTGATAATACCTTTGTAATTTTCCTTGCATCCTGCCATCCATGGGTACTACCATCTTTAATAGCATGCCCCCCCTATGCTTCTCAAGGTTTGAGGTTGTATCCACTTCTATAATGTCTACCCCCATTGCAACAATAGGATTTGCCCCAAGTGTTCTTATTACTAGAATTTCCTTCACACATGTTGATCATATATTATTCACCCCTAGATTTGTATTTGCTATTTTTTTTGCCATGACGGATTTGACAATTGCATGCAACTGTTCAATGCCTCAATTAATGGCTACTTCTAGGACCTTCTCGACATGGCCACTCATTTCTAGCAACTATGTTTCAATTGCTTGAATTCGAGCATAAAGAATAGCCAAATATGACCCCTACCACAATTGCGAATAATTTCCCAACACTTAGTAATATTATTTATTATCTCGCATGAATCTACATTTCCACATCTATCTTTGCATATTGTGGACACTCACTTGATTTTAGTTGTTAACAAAGTTTAGCCCTACAATCGCCATCTTTGATAATGATGGGCTTCGACAATTCTCCATTCTCTGCAACCCAATAAAATCCCGAAACCTAATCACCCATTCACTATAAAAAGTTAACAACAATATACATAGAAAGTCAAAGATTTTTTTAAAAGGTTGAAAATGACATACCAATTTTGCTTCAGCTCCAGTTCTCCCCCCATGTCCATATCTACTAACATTAATGATTACACCTCTTGCATCTGTTAGTTGATCTCTTTTTTTCTTGGTATATTGTTCAGACCAATATGCCACCAAACTTGCCCGTTGGTTTGCATCCACACCCATAGGGCATGTTGTACGCCCATTCCTTTTATAACATGTTTTTAATCAAACTCGTTTAGATTTCATGAGTCGACTTATGCAATCTCTAAAATTACGTGCACTTAGTTCATGATTGAAATACTTGAATAAATCATCCAATTGTCCATGGAGCTCACTCATGTCAACAAGACTTTGGTCACCTACCTTCACGATAGCCATATTAAGGCAACACCGTACAAGCCCTTGAAGAGCATTATCCCATTCATTTTTTCCATCACATGCCCCATTTATTTTTCCATTTTTTGTCACCTCCACTTTGTAAGGTGGCAATCCCACCTTCCTCTGCTCTTCAATTGCACCTTCTAATGTCCTTTTTGCATACCTTTGGTTTGCTCAAATTTTTGCCTTGGACTTAGCAATAGGTTCCTCCACCTCTATACCCTCAATAGTTGTAGGAATGGTTGTTGACTAGGACCTTACACATACTTGAACAAATGTTTGGCCTACCCTAATCCCATGGGCCTCTTGTGGTTGCATAGATCTCTTGCAACAAAATCCAAGCCTATGTCAGTTTTGGGGTTGATTGTTCAAGCATGTACCTTGGGAATAATTTTGCTAACATCCTTGACAACCTCCATGTCCCAGTTGCTAGTAATGCCTAGACTATGGTGAACATTCTTGTTGTCCACAAGTTGATTTCCATGCTTGCCCACTATAACCTAATGTGAGCCCCCCTTGTTTGTGGAGGAGTTGTCTTACTAGGACAAGCAGGCCAGCTCCCCCTTCACCCCTTTGTGAAGGGCAACTGTTACAAACTTTGTTTACATTTGTTTTCTACCCAAGCCAAATCCACATACATGTTAGCAATTGTTCCACCAAAAGTTTAAAAAAAAGGCAATCATCCAATATAATGTAAATGGTGATCCATTATATAATTGTAGGACTAAGAATGAATAAGATGTATTGTAAAAAGTTGCATCATTATCTTATTTATCTTTTAGTGTGTAACTTGTTGATAACAATGTATCAATGAATCCTAGTTAAGATGGATGAAAGAAAGTTAAATCAATATTCATGACATGGCAAAAGTTGTTTAATGGTAAGTAAGCATTGTATAAGTTCATGCAAAAGACCAAACTTAACACAAGCATAAAAACATGGTAATAAGTTTGTCAATGTCATTCCCAAAGTACCCTACCATCAAATTATCATGGGTACATTTGCAACAAGGTTCAAACTTGTTGCTCAAATGAAGGAAATGACAACATTGCTTATGTTATGTTGTTAATGATGCAATCATGTTGAAACTACAAACATCCCATACTCATGATGTTGAAGAGATTTGGAATGCGAACTTATGTAAAAGCTCCTTATGCAATCTCATGCCAGAAAATAAATCTGGAAACAACATCACATTCCTTTGAACACAATTTTGTATCATATTAGTGGATTCAGAACAAAACTCTTGAATTATTTAAGAGGTCTCAATGATCCAATAATGATACAAACTAAATCTTGCAACACCACTTTTGCAAAAGCAACCAAGGTAGACAATTATCAATTCACACATTAGAAGACAACAAATAATTTTGTCACAATGACATTATGACACATATGTTGTATTAAAAACAATAACTCCTACAAAACCCATAGCTAGCAATCTATTTGCATACAAATTAAATCAAATTTAACAAACCATTTAATTAATACAACCATTTTCTAAATCTTCACACCAATTGATACAATCACGAGCAATCAACAATACCTAGCAATTTTAGCAACCATCAAGGTTGGTGCAAGGAAGCCTTTCACATACCATAAGAAGCCTTAACCAAACTGAAAAACTATAGCAACAAAAATTATAGGTTCAATATCTTGAAACATAATACACATGGGCAAAAGAGGCAGGAAAATTCCATCATCAACTTGTTTCAACTCATTTCTCATGCAAAGGAAAACAAAGGCAAGGGTTTTCCAACATTAACATCAACAAGAATACACGCAAATGAGGATTGGTTTATTCACCTCCTTCATAGTGGATGTTGCAGCTCATGGTGTAGCAACCTTTTGATTAACATCAATGTCTTCATCCTCATCTTCTTTTGTAGCATGAGTCTATGATAAATACTTAAAGTTGGAGGTGTCCTTTTCACTTTTTGTGGACGCCGATGATGATGACCCCTCTTCTTTGGCCATGCTACTACGTGGTCTCCCAATGGTGCGCATACTTCTCCTTTATACTTTTGCTTTTACAGTCTTATTTGCACAAAGATGGGTGGACTTATTCGACTTCTTCTTGGTGCACATCACGTTTGAATTTCCCCTCCTACAATATGCCCCCAATACTAAGAACTTACACCCACGATTATAACTACACTCCAAATAATTATTTAATTTGGACTCATGCCACACATTACCTAAAAACCACAAACCTTACCAAATGTGTAAGAACAAAGAACCCTAACAAATAATTGTTGTTAGGCACTTTGTGCTACTTGCACATCACTGTATCATTTTGTAATCTAAATTATCTAGGAAAACATTTGCATACTTATGAAGACAATAGAGGATGTAGAAACTAAGTTGTGAAAACAACATGCATCAAGAGAAGGGTTGTACAACTTACAGTGCTTCAATTGCTTCGGCA
>Ga0209208_10012023_pt1 | contig 11027 bp, 9 predicted proteins | sample S1TSphfallax_3_FD_187694 | JGI IMG/M metagenome (GOLD analysis project Ga0209208, IMG submission 187694) | Host-associated microbial communities from peat moss isolated from Minnesota, USA - S1T2_Fd - Sphagnum fallax MG (SPAdes) (version 2) | ecosystem: Host-associated > Plants > Peat moss >... | reverse complement strand
AATATATATATATATATATATATTTATTTATTTATTTGCTACAAAAAAATTTAAAAATCTCTAATGAGGTCATGAGGTCATTGGCATTATTAAAACTAGTCCATTGAGTGTAAAATTAATTTCAACCATAGGTATATATATAAGTTTTTCCTTGTTGGTTTTTATTGAAATTCTTATAATAAAGCTCTTAATTGGAAATTGTGTGTCAATTTATTGCAAAACCCTAAACCATCCTTTTTTTTAAAGTGTTGACAAACTAATTTCCAATAGGTATAGTAAGGAATTGTGGTAAGAAACCAATACTTATATTAGAAGATATCAAAAATATTAAAGTTGCCCAATATTGGCACAAATGTCAAATATGAAAAAAAAAAAATTTAAATTATTAAATGTAACTCAACTTTTTTAATTCTAACTCCCTCATAAATTGAAAGCTATAATATCTTCAAATTTTGATTTCATAATTGTTCATGAATCTCAAATTTTTAGTAGATATTCTATTTAATTTGCTTAAATGGATTAAGATTGGTTTTTTTTTTATAATGACTAGGTAATATGGCTTGTGTCATTTAACACATATTATTAGATATATCTATAAAAGTGAAGGAAACACAATATTAATATCCTAAGTTTTGTCATTAAGGGAGTGAGATTAGAAAAATAAATAAATAAAAAATTACATTGCATTTAAATGGAAATTGAAAACAAGGTGAAAATCAAATTACACTACAATGTGTGGTAATATGATTTTCCATCTTGTCTTTCTTTTACTTCCTAAACAACTTTGTTACTAATGTGGTTTTTGTTGTCATAATTATTTTGAATCATGTGCATTAGATATTTTGGTACCAAGTTTTGTCCTTAATTCAATAAAATTCCTTCACTTTGTGGATAACAACATTTTAGGTTGAAATAGTGGGTAGGGGGTGAAAGGACCCAAAAATAAGGTCATTTTATGGATTTCTTTATTTTTCACATAATTCTACATACCTAGTGTATATGTATATTTGTGGGAAATTTTATTTCACAAAAAGTTTGAATTTTGATTTTATTCAATTTTCAATGACATAAATTATTCAATAATTCAATAATCCATGCACATATGTTTGCAAATTTAAACTTCAATGAACCCCATACTCATCGAGGACTTTCGAATGAAATCGAAAGTGCATCCCCAATTTCCCTAAAATTTTATCGAATATTTAGTGATGAAAATACTCAAAATGCAAGGAATTTTACATTGTAAATTTAAACATTACAATTAGCTTGGTACACCCCTTTTTTATTAAGGGCATTCCAAAGGTACAAGAATAAAACCAAGGACCCTACCTATTTATCTATTCACATGCAAAAATTACCCAAAAAAAAAATGTATATACATAAATAGATTACTATGTTATATATATGCATATTTTGGGGACAATGAAGAAGGATGAGGACCATGGGGGGTTGGTGGGAGGTGATGGGAATGGTGAGTAGGACAATACGAAGATGAGAACATGATGAGAATAGGATGACATCGGGAAACTATATATTTATTAATTGTTCATAACAAGTTTGAATGTGAATTATGTTGAATATTTAATATGGTAAAACAAAATGTGGCATATAATGAGGTAATTTGAATGCAAAATAAATAGTTTATGATTTATCCCATAAGCTTTAGTTGAAGTAGAATGCCATTGTTGTGTTGGTGCATTTGTTTAGATATGATTAATTTGTGTATTTTCATTGGTGAGATTTTTTTTTAAAAGTAAGTTTGAAATTATATTTATTCATGAAATCTTGTAATATTAATGATTGATTTGTTTTTGTTAACATATCTACATTAATTCAATTATGATAGTTGGACAATTTGAAGGCATCCTTTTTTTAAAAATATGTTCTAAAATGAAATTAAAATAAGAAATTATCATTTTATGTGATCATAAATCATAATTATGTATCTTGCTTTTGTGCGTTTTTGTTTTAAAAATAATGTAATAAACTCAACATCGTTATTGGCTTTTATAAATTTTAAAATATTTAGTACAATATTATCTTAAATCACCATTGTTCCATATTCATTAAAACAAAATAAAATGTGAAATTTGTTTGATAAAACACTCTAAATCCATTCATTTTCATGAATTTTAGAAATATTTGTTTTGAATAGACAAAGAATGTGAAATGCTAATAAATTTTCATCAACAAGAATGTCTTCATAATTTTATTTTAAAAAATAATTATTGAATGATTGTAAGATTAGAAATTATGTACAATACAATTTCAAACAATCATTTGTTAATTCAATTGTCTTTAACATATTCATTTCACATTTAACAATTGGATCACTTGAAAAAATTTAATTGATGATGGAAAAAGTAAATACAACTCTTATTTTGAATAAAGTAGTACATGTCAAACCATGTTTTGTTGCACCAATTGGTTCAACTACTAAATGATCAACAATTAAACCTTGTACACAATGTATGTTGTACATGTTGCAATTAATTGAATATGGAATCATATTAAATTGTGATAATATGATAAGGATTGTTTCCTATTTGTATTCAACAAGTTTTTGTTGAATTGGTGACCAATTTTTTGTCAAGCCTATGGAATTTTTTATAAATGTGTGAACTTTTTATTTTTGCATTAAGAGCAACTAAAAAATATGGAAATGTATATAGATTAATGATTTCATGAAAGCATTTGTGTAATTTTGAAAAGTTCCATCCATGCCACTAAAATATACCATCTAGTGTTATGAAATTTCCTATACATAATTATATTAACATATCTTTTTCAATGATAGTTCATGATGAAAACCACTTGTTTCATATGGATTTGTTGATAATTTAAAGTGCACAAGGCACATGTTAGAATGGACATTTCACGTTAAAAGAAAAATCTTTCACTTGTTTTTTCAAGTACATTTTTATTATGTGCAATAGTATTGGCAATTTTGTAATATAAGTGTGGCAATGTATTGTCTACATTTGGTTATTTCAAACAACATTTGTTAATGAAATTACATCTTCAATAGATTATGATGTTCAAATTTTCCTTAGAATATTGACAAATTTGATATCATTTTGTCACATGAATTCTTGTAATTTATAACATTTTACATTTTTGCACCAAAAAATCATTTAAATGATATTAATTCATTTGTTTTGGTTTGAAAATCCACAAATCTTGTATTGGAGGAACTTGATAGAAATCCCCTATCATAATCACATTTAAACCACTCATAAACTCATTATTGAACTTGTTTTATAATGTGTAATCTAAATCAATTGTTAACATTCTATTTCCTACCAAAGACATTTCATTTATAATTAATAATTTTGTTCATATATTTTTATATGAATGTATCACATTTTTCATCACTTAATGCTTTGAGTTTTCTTAAGTTTTTATCTAAAGACATTTTGAGCGCAAAATGTAATGCGGTATTGTTAATGTTGAATCTTGTTTTTTATGTATATTTTAATTTCATAATTTTTGGTTTCAAAGGTTAGCATGTATAATATTTCTTATATAATGTTGTAACATGTTTTGTATAATACACATGAGTGTGAAATTTTTCCTCGTACCACCTATTAAAAATATATGTAAAGATTTTGTGGGATGTTTACTTTTTTTATGCAACATGTCATCAACAATATCTTTTTGTTCCATGTTAAATTGTTTCAAATGTGAAGAAAAAACTTCATATGGTACAAATTCATCTACTTGTTGACAAATATCAAACATGAATGGTTTTTTTTTTCTTTTTTTTTAATTTTAAATTTGATTTACTTGAATATTCTTATGTTAAATCATGTCATTCAATTCATTTTACATTAGTAGACAATAAATTTGCTTACATGTTATTGTTTATACTAATTTTTGAATCATCACCAAAAACTTTTTTCCATTTATTGATTTCATGATTTTTTGTGTATTATTTGACTTTTGATTGTAAAACATCCCATTCATCATCTTACTTATTGACAATGTTGAAATTATATATATATTCACATTCTTTGTATATATATTTTTCATTAATATAAACATCTTTCAATGAAACGTCATTTTTTAATCATTTTTTGAAATTTTTAAATAAAAAAATTATATATTTTTTGGGGGTATTTGTGAAGACTAAATGACATCCAATGATGATTTTATAATTATTATTTTTCTACACATTTCTGTATCATGATCAGTTGCAAATTCAACTAAACATATATGATTTAAAATTTGAGGACAACTTATATATTTATCAATTAACAATTTATAAAAATGAAAGTTTTATATTTTTCATATGTGTTAAACTAGAATGATCTTATTGAATGCTAAAATGGAATTGACAATGATATATGTATTAATTGTAGCACACTCATTTGTTGAACATTTGAAAAGGCCTTTTAATTTTTTTTTAATTATGAAGCTTTACTTTGTTAATGTTCACATTATTTAATATAAATTACATTTCTCAAGCTATAGATTTGTCAACTTTTGTTAAATAAAAAGTGAAATAAGTTGCAAGTGCAAATGGGTCCAAAATATATTATGCATTTATATTTGCTTCCCATAATGACCCTCCATGTATATTAAATGCATTTGTGCATATATCATTTGGTTTGCATTTTAATAATAAAGTTGGTTTTGAAATGATATTTATAGTGCTTCAATATAAACATTGTAATTTATTTGTACATTTAACAATAATTTATCAAACAAATTGTCTTTTCATAATCCCATTCCAATAAGGTTTTCAAATTTTAATGTTAATATTATGAAATTCTAACATATAATTTTTTCTTGTGAAAAAAATTTATTTTGGTCAATTTAATTGGAGGTTTTGAATACTAGAATTGACAAATTGGTTAATATTTTGTTCTACATGTAGATAAATATTCTAAATAATATAATTTTCCAACACATGATCATTTTTTACTTGAAAACATTTATCATTAGAAAATTTTAAAGGTCAAAAACCTTCTCCTAAAACAATTGTTATAGATTTAATTCTATCATCAACAATATGTTTCAAATTTAAAATGTTTTGTATTAATGTATCATTAAAAATTTCATCCAATATTTCCTTAAACATGTTTGTTTTTTCAAAATATTTGTCATTTTCACATTCTTTTAACTTAAAACTTTTTACATTCATTTGCAAGATTTACTGCTTGCCAAATTTCTTTTATTGAAACTTTTGTGTCTTATATAAAAAAGTTTCACATAATTGTTGTTATGTTTTTATAACAATGTTATGATGAACATAACCTAACATGTATGTTGACTTATATTGTTATATAAAAAGAATATATAACAACCAATACATCATTAAATTTTTTTGAAGTAAAACATTTTGCATTAAATCAATTCATTGGAACATTAATGACACTACCATGGATGCCATATTATTCATATACTTTCAATTGAAAGATTTGTGCAAAAACAAGGCATGGCACAACTAAACATTTTTCTATTTTGTTTAACATTCAAATAAATTTCATATTAATTTTATCACTTATAATATGATTATGTAAATTCAAATAAAACAATTTACCTAAATCAAAACTTTTACAACAAACCTTACATATTTGTACCTTATTTTTTGAGTCAAATTGTTTTATATTAATATGAAAAACTTGTACATGTAATTTACATGTTTGTTGAATTTGAAATGATAAACATAATTTTTGACAATAATAGTAAACATATCTAACCATGTCTACAACATTTTCTAATTTTAATTTTAACTTTTCACTAATTGAAACATTTTGTATTTTGTTGTTCATAATCTTCATATCTTTTTAATTTAATGTATCATCTTTAACATTTTTTACAATAAAACATTGACATTGCTTTCCTTTATTTCTAATAATATTTTTTAAAAGAAAATGATTCTAAATAATTATTTGAAATTATAATTTATTCATCCATAATAATATTCAAAATATCATTTTCTTGTTTTGATTGAAGGTGTTTCAAATGTTGTTTAACTTGTGATACGTTTAAAGTTATAAAAAACGGGAAATTATATTTATTTATGAAACAAAAAAAAAATGTCTTATCAATAAAATGGTCATTGTTTTGACAGAATTTTTTTCTTTTTTCTTTTTTTCTTTGGGATGTCTTCTATTTATTGGAAATAATAAGTTTATCTGGGACGAAAGGATTCAAAACTCCGAATAACAAAACCACTTTTAAAGAATTTTTCAATTCGCATCCCTTGTCACAATTTTTGGATTAGACTAATCCATTGATGGAAATAGTTCATAAATGAAGATTGAATTCTTAAGGTTTTGGAAATTTGAATTTTGAATTTCAATGAATGTTGCAACAATTTTGTGTGTCATGCATTTGGAATTATTATTCATTAATCTTAATAAACTTGCATCAAATGAGTAATTTCAAACAATTTTTTTGCATTTAATTTCAAATATTATTATTTCTATGAATATTAACTTTAATAAAGTGGAGGGAAAAAATAAATTATAATTTGAAAGGTAGCCATTGTCCAACGCCTCTTAAACCTTAAATTTAAATTTCACCTAACATCTAAGTGATTATTGAATGCACTAAAACATTAAACATAATTAAAACCTTCACCCTTTTATTTTTTAATACCATGATAGAGTATCAAGTTTATTTTATTTTTAAAAAGACAACATTTCAAGTGGTTGGTTCTCAGTTTAGTGAATATCGGTGAACAAATTTCAAACAAGGTATGACCCAAATCAACTTGAAACCCTATGTAATTTTCAACCATTTTTTGATACACGCCCAACACTAGTACAAACCCTATTTCATTTTGAATTCCATTCTATTTAGTGTTCAAGTGACAACCCAAAATATATTCAATCCATGGACTATTTAATACACAATCATATTTTTTTCATGACTATTGTTTGATCTTATAATTTATTTTTGCCCCTCTCAATGACCACACTAAACTTGCAAGCATAGTAATAGTAACCAAAATCTTGATTTGTTAAAGATAGAAGATGATAGTTGTTGCACACATTCTCAAAACAACAAGCTCTAGCAATCACATGTAACTTCCCAATGATTTACAAAACAACAACAACAATTCTCAACAACTTGCAACACCCCAACAAACTTAAATGCCATTTTAAAACAAAGCCAAATAAACATGTAAATGAATAAGTCCTTGCTTTAGAAGTGATACAAAAGTCTTGTCTTTCAATCCTCTTATTGTGAACCTTAATCAATTTTTCTATTGATGTTTCATCAACAACATGCATCACAAAGATAAAAAAATAATTTGTCAAAAGATATTGTTCCCCAAAGTTAAAACTTCCCACATTTTATCAATAGTTGTAGGTCTTCTAGTGTCATATTCCTACACAAGTTGCATCAACTACCAATAGAACTTTGGATAAAAAATTAGGGGTTGAGTGTCGTTAGTCTCCAATCCAATAAACATTAACAAAATGGATGACTTTGTAGATCAACCAAAAATGCCTATGACGACCATGTCAATGGCTCCAAGCTCATCAAGGTTGTCCCTTCACATGAAATCCCAAATGTTATACATGAAAACAAACCTTAACATATAAATGACCAATGCTTTCAATCGCAATAGAAACAACTATTAAAATCTTTCAAAATCTTTTCTCAAATTTTTTTATGAATATTATTACAAACTAGAAACCTTAATATATGCCCCCAACATTCAAATAACTCAAAAATGTAAGAACAAATGTAAATCCAATGTCCATATGTGATTGTTATAAAATATCTTGTGGTATCAATTAAGTCACAATGTATGTACCTATATGCATTACTCACCACGTCATATAAACCGTATCTTTTTAGTATCCACCCCTCAAAGGAAGTCCCTAACATTATTTTGAATTTATGTAATTGACATAACATGATTGGTGCAAATCTTTCCTTGTTAGAACTATTCACAAGGGCCATTCTAAAAAATAACATGAAACTTTGGGAAAACCAAGCTTTTGAAAAAAAACTATCATTGAAATTTTAGAAAAAGAAACCTACTCACAATAACGCTATTAAATATCACCTTTTAGAAACATACTTTGCAATATGAAACCAAAATTGTAATGAAATGAAATGAACTTTGAAGAAGAAAACCAAATTTTGAAACAAAACAAAACTTTAATATAATTCACCTCAATATACCAAAATTTGAAAGTAAATTTCAACTCGAAAACATTGTTTTTTTTCATTTAAAAAAAATGCTTTTAGCTTTTAAAAAAATTCAACTTTCACTTTTAGCCTTTAGTTTTTAAGCTTACACTTTTCAAAAGTTCAATAAATGTCCATTAAATGGTTAGATTAACATTTTAAAAAATTGAATGAATTTACATTTCATTATTTCATTACTATATTTACTCACTTTTATAAACAATAATCTTCAATTACACTACATGTGGCATACATATTACAATCAAAAGAATAAAAAAATATGTTTATAAATACACCAATGCCTACACTTTAATACTTTCAAAGAATTCAAAACCACAATGCAAATAATTGTTTTCCTTTTTTTTCTCCTCTCATTTTACTTGTAAAATAACACATTTGTTTTTCAATGTATGCGAACATATCATTTCCTATACACTAAATACAATTGGAGGGCACAAAACATTATTATTAGAAACAAACATTCAACCTACAAATGCTAAGTGGAACTACCATTCCATTTGTAAACAACCCAAAAACAAACCCAACACTAGAAAACTTACCTTTGTTTACACATGTTTCAAATTCTGCTTGGTAATCCTCACACAAAGGATTCAACTCTTGTAACAAAATAAAAAAAGAAATGTGTTACCTCTTACAAACAATGACTTGGGAAAAAAAAACCTTCCTCGTCACACCTTTGCACACTTCAACTTTTGTACTATCACTTTAACTCTTATAACAACATAGAACAAACAATTAAAAAAACAAAAACTTACCTTCTAGCAACCAATGTTTCATTTTTAATCTTACAAGTTCAACAACAACAACAAAACAAAAAAATTATCTACTTTGCACATTGCCTTTGTGCACCCTAACTTTTGTAACAATGTTTCACCTTTTATAGCAACATTTTAAAAATCAATAAAAGAAAAAAATGAAAAAAAACTACTTCCTTTTCAAATTGGTGAACTCTACTTCACATCCTACAAACAACAACGAAAACAAAAAACAAAACACAAAAACTTTTCCTCTATAATTGTAATGTTTTTGCACATGTTTTTACAATGTTCCACCTCCCACAATAACACATAATCAATTAGAGCATCTCATGAGTAAAGCCCATCCAACAATGCACATTCAACACATTGTGATTTACAAAAAACAAAAAATACATCACCTCCTTAAACACAACCATTCAAACCAAGATGTAATGGTTTGTTACTTACTAACAACACAAAAGAATACATCAACTTCTTTAATTGGTTCTTGCAAACACAAAACAAAAAACAAACCCAAAAAAATCTTTATTGTAATTGCAAACACACAAAACTTCAATGAACATCACACCACACTCTCCCTTTCTCTTCCTACAAACACATTTCAATCCCATCTACCACACAATACACATAACAACTATAAACACAACACTCTAAAGTAAAACTCAAAACATGATAATCATGTTACATGTACAAAAATGTTGTCATCCCTTTTTTTAAACATTATACAAATTTGAAATTTGTGCAAGATATGCAAAGGCATGTGACACATGGTTATAGTTCTTAATGGATCTTGAAATTTATCTCTACAATTATTATGCATTTGTGCTTAATATCAAAAATATATATAAACAACAAATAAGGAAATGTTTTTTTAAATATTCAAGCTTCACTAGTATAAAATGCGTCCTAGTTCACTCTAAGTTTCACTAGATTTTGAGTGAATTTGGAAAAAAAAATTACTTAGTGAAATTGTTTAACCCCCTAATGAATGAGGATTAATCGTTATGGATAATGACTTGTTTCACTAATACTTAATGAAACAAGGTTACTTTCAAATGAAATACAAATTTACCAAACCATTCACTTGCTAGTTAATTAATTAATCAACGTGGAAATCAATTAAAGTTTAATTATTTAATATATAATATTATTGATAATATCATGATTTTAAAGCCTATTATTTATTGACACGTGTCACTACTTACACTAGGTTAAAAACCTAGCCTAGGTGGGTATGTAGTCCATGTAATTAAGATAAACACTTATTTTACAAATTTGATAGGAAAATATTCAATCAAAATACCATTGTTGACCACATACAACACCACCCATGAGGTTTGATCCCTTGACTTTTGGATTGGCAAACACCCTTACCATCAAGCCACCCCACTTATTGTGACAATATGTTACATTACATTTTATTTATCAAATACTTCATTTTAAACATTACAAAAACATAAAATTTGAAAACTCATATCTTATTAAGATTTTGTTCAAATGAAATGATTCGAGTTTTTTTTAATTTAAAAATTCAATAATGTACATAATTACATTTATTTCCTATTGAAAGTTTAAAATCATTTGAACAAAAACCAAATTGAATATCATTATTCAATAACATTTCAATGATCATTCTTTTGGGAAAAAAAATTATAAATAGATAATTTTTTTGTTAATATAATAGTACCACCTATGTTAAGTTATTTCCAATTATTATATGAATATTTTTCATTAATTTAAATTATTTCACCCTACATTATTTACGGCTATTTATGGCTATCCTAAATTATTTTTGGTTATTTTTGGCTATTTCACCATAGGCTATTTTTGGTTATTTTCAAAAAAAAAATTATTTTTTTCTATTTCACCCTAAGCCATTTTTGGTGATTATATATTACTTTTGGTTATTTTAAGTTACTTTTGGCTATTTTTTGTTATTTCACCCTAAGTTACTTTTGGTTATTTTAAGTTACTTTTGGTTATTTTTGGTTATTTCACCCTAAGCTACTTTTGGTTATTTTAAGTTACTTTTGGCTATTTTTTGTTATTTCACCCTAGGCTACTTTTGGTTATTTAAAATTATTTTTGGCT
>Ga0209208_10012022_pt1 | contig 11028 bp, 2 predicted proteins | sample S1TSphfallax_3_FD_187694 | JGI IMG/M metagenome (GOLD analysis project Ga0209208, IMG submission 187694) | Host-associated microbial communities from peat moss isolated from Minnesota, USA - S1T2_Fd - Sphagnum fallax MG (SPAdes) (version 2) | ecosystem: Host-associated > Plants > Peat moss >... | reverse complement strand
TTAAAAAATCATTTAAAAAACATTCATGAACAATATGTGTCATGCCATGATTTGTGTTCTCCAAAGTTGTTAAAAGGTAGGACTACAACAATTGTTATTGATGATAATCTTTGAATCTAGATGTTTGTTATTTAAAACATACCAAAATATTAGAGGAATGCAACCTTTTTGGAATTTTTGTTGAATTGAAGATCACAATTTGCTACAAACTCACTTAGATTTAGCTTATATATGTTTTAAATTTGTTTCAAATATTTATCAATTATCAATTATGCTTTAATATTAGTGAAACTTGGTGGAAACTTTTTTTTTTAAAGATTTCATTTGAGGGGTCAAAACACACTAATAGGAGCCAACAAGATTATTTTATAAAGAGGACTACAAGTTCCTTTTTTAGTCTTTTTCAATTTTTTTAATAAAATATTTTTTTAATGAAATATGTTATAGCTTGTTTTCTTAAATACATCAATATATCATATGTTTTGTGTTAGTCATTGTTGAATTAATATGAAAATTTCAAAATGTGCAAATCTTTTCAGATTTTGTTTTTTGTATCATAAGCTACAACTTTTTTTTATGTTATGTACATTATACCTCATTTATATGTGGTAAAAGATTCTTGAAATTTTAAGATTTTGAAACATATTTTGACTTTCTAAAAAAATTAAAATTTTAAATTGTGAATGTTTTTTGAATGTGGGTAGTAGGTTATTATCATTTAATGTTCTTTACTATCATTTTTTAAAATTAAGAGAATCTTTTACCCTAGGTATTTGCAAAATTGATTGCTTTTTACACAACTATTGTTTAAATTCAAAAGTCATTTACTAAAACCTAAAACCAAAATTAAATTTAATGAATTTTAAATTTGAATCCCTCAACATTCATATTAGTCATTTAACAAAAATTGGAATGATTATTGTAACTTTAAAATGTCAAAAAATATATATTATAATTTGAACTTTCAAGGACTTTCAAGACATATTTTTGGCTCCTATTAACATGTTTTGACCTTGAACACAAAAAACACATTCATTTGAGGGTGATGTACATGAAAATGAAAATGATTCTAAAACATGATAAAGAAGTTTTAAATGTATATGTATAAGTTGTTGATTGTTGTGTGTTTGGAAAAACATTGCATACATTTTTTTATCCTTTTTGTTTTGCATAAAAATTTCCATTTTCACTTTTTTTTTATGATGGTTTGAAATTTATTGGTGATAGTTTTACCAATTTTTGTGAAATATGATGTCCAATAACTTGTTACAACATGTGAATCAAGAATAAATTACACCATTGTATGTTAGTGGTAGCTTCCCATAATGCTCCCACTTTTATCCTATAAGCATTTGTTATGACGTCTTTTACAAATTTCATTTCATTAAAGAGGTAAGTTGTGTTAATTTATTACATAATGAATCTATATGGGTGTGCAAGTCTATATTTAACATAATATTTAAGAAAATATTTGAATGAAATGCCAACTCCCATCTTGATATTGTTAAACGTCTCAAATATATTCTATTTGTAAAATCTAATAGAATTTTTGGCTTTGGAAGATTGTATAGTTCCTTTGAATGGTTTTAATATTTTTGTGTATGTCATAGGTGGTAATGGATAATGAAATTGGCATATAGTTTAGTTGTTATTTTTTTGGACATGTTCATCTATGTAATATGTATTTGTGAATCTTGCAAAAGTAACATAAATAATGGATAGTTGATGTTGCATATTTATCAATAAATTATTCAATGGTTTCATTATTATTGACACCATAGACAAGTGCACATTTTATCCACCATAACCCATGAAAATGTTCACTTCCTCTATTGTATGATTTTATTACAAAATTAAAAAATCAACAATTTTATTGAATATGGATGAATCCTTTTTTAAAAGGTTACAAAATGCTACCATACAATGGTTGTAATATCATGTAATATCATGCACATGTAATTGGAGAAAATCTCATGTAATTTGTAATATGTTTGGATTCAATGTCATCAAAGGTTTCATGAACATCCATCTTTTTTAATTTAACACGTGCAAAGCTAACATGTCAATGCAATCCATTTACTTTCTACACTTATAATGTTACAAAAAAGGTGGATAGACCCCAATAGCAAGTTTTGATCAAGCGATGTTCTCAAATGTGTTAAATCACAATATCATAAACATGAATGCAATTTATTTATTTTTATGTTTATTTATAAGTTTTTTTTAATGTGTGAAATTCCATGTAAATTAACTTTATGCATTCTAATCCATGAAGTTGTTTTAACCCCTTGTATGAAAAAAATTATGACATTGAATGTTTGGAACGTGTAAAATAAATTGATGATGTTTTTGAAGCTATTTTCATTGTGTGATATCTTGATATCAAAATTTTATTAAGATGAATTTTTTTTGAGACTTGGCAAAGAATAATGTCAAAAAGTTACATTTTTTTGTTATGTTCATCTCATAAAAATCCAAGTGGTTTATAATCTTGATTAGGTGACAAGTTGTGCAAATGTTTTCATCATGAATAATTTGTTCAATAGAAAGGAAATTTTGTATTAAACTGCATGTTGTGACATTTTCCAAATTTATCTAGGAGTTTATTGAACTCCTATTTTGTTTGTTTGGAATTTCTAAATCGATTAACATGGTTTTGTTAAAACTTTGAAATGTTAAACAAGTTTTCCCATATACCTTGTGTTGAAAGTTTTCACTTTATGTATTTGATGGCATATTGATGAGGCCTTTCAAAGCTAGTTCATAATTTTGTTAACCTGAATATTACATTAAAAAAAAAAAGATTTGTCTTCAAATTTGCATTTTAGAACAATGCCCAATGGTTGCTTTGTTTGCCCATTCGGCATGCATGGTAATACAAATTTTGTTCCATTCAAATTGAAAGCATTTCATGGTTATTAATGTTAGTCATCCCACATCAATTTTGATGTTAATGTAACATGTCAAAATCAATTTAAGGTCAAAGCAATAATTATTTTGCGTTTAAGTCAAATTAGTTATACCAATGGTGACCTTAATTCAATCATAGCATAATTTTAAGGGCTTGCGTTGATTGAATGAACTTTGGTCCTATTCCATATGATGACCGAATTTCTTGAAACTTAATAAAAACCCCAAATTGTCAAGATGTGGTTATCCAAATTTGGTTTAAATTTATTGTTGAGTACTAAATTCTACATTTATGCAAACACATTCAAAACAAGTATCATAATGATGTTTAAACTATTGGTTTTCAAATCTACTAACATCACTTTTACTATTATTCTTGACAAGTTTTCTATTTATAGAATTGACCATATTTTCTTATGCAAATCCTTAATTCCTTTTAGTTTTCTCACACTTAAACTCTAAATGTTTTACCACACATAAATCAATGCTCTCGAAAACATCCAAACTTGCCAAGAAAAATGATACACAACCAAAAATGGGTGGGAGAGGAAATGTTGCCCCATTTCCCTCCAAAACCCCATTTCAACAACATGAATTAAAAAATATACCTTGTGTCCGAATCTAAACTAGTTTTAAAATTATCCACCTATCTAATCACTTTACCTACCTATCCAAGTTACTATGTGCCACATGTCCAATCTTATTTTACTTCCCTATCTAGTGTTATTTTGCATGCCTACTTGTCCCTTAACAAGTACATATTGACCCCATAATGACATAACTTTAACCAAGGCAAAATGATTGGGGTGGGTGGACTTATTGCACTTTTAATGCCCCACAATGATTTAAGTTAATGAATTACACCCCAATTTTGTATTAATGATAAATATCATTTGATAACATTTAACATCAAATATCCAAGAATTTTCATTTAATTTTGATTTTAAAGCCACCTAGCTTAATTTAAGTAGCTTGGTTGGGCTAACTAGGTTGAGTTTTGGCTAGGCTAGTTATTTAGGCCACCTAACCTAGGTTAGGTTGACTTTTTTTCATGTGTGATGACTCATAATTAAACATGTGTTTATAGATTTTTGAAACATGTCATCCATTTATCAATGTGCCTTTTGTGATTCTTAGTTGAGAAAAACGATTAGGTTGACATGGCATGCACTTTACATGTCAAACCAAGTCAATGATGATATAAAATTTCAATATTATAAAAAAATTAAAGGATCTTAATTGATAACATGATTGGGCTTTGCAACTATATGTCCTTTGCAACTAAATGAATGAAACAAAATGGGTTTAACAACTCAATAGTCATTAGTCACAAATGTCCTTTCTAATTAATACATAATCATAAAGGCAAGTCATAAAACCCAAAATGTGTTCTTGTGCAAGGAATGGATTAAAATATGGATTAGCCAATCAAATTGACATGGCATAACATGACTGGTCATTGAAGTAAATATAAATCATGATTTACAAGTCATTAAAAAAAATCTTATGACCCAAAAAGATATTGGATTATATTATTATTTTGTAAAGGCATAAATATGTCATTTTCAAATAATTTCCAAATGTGTTATGAATCCATTAAGTAATGAGGACATTGGATATAGGCACATTCTTATGTTTTAGCATCCTTTATTTTTGTTTTCCTCATCTCTTACTTTGGATTCTAGTAACACAATACAAAATGAATATGTGATAGAAATCTAATTTTACAAAATTTTATCAATACATGAATCTTGAAGCAATATTACATACTTGAAATCTAAGCAATGTGTAACGAAAAAAATGGTTCCTAGAAAAGAAAATACTTGTTCAGCCCAAGACAAGGACATTAGTAGCATACTGATGAAATGCATATAAAAATCATCATTTACCAATTTGAACTTATGTTTTAGTAGTGGTGTGAAAAAAATATTCATGAATAAAAAATGAATCACTCCAATGACTTGTTTTTAAGTGGGCGAGAAAGTTTCAAAAGTGTGTTGTTTTAAATTTAGAGCTCATTATAATTGGCATAATTAAGTTTTATGTTAAATAAACCAAATTAAACCCAAATTTCAATTCCAAACTAAACAAATTACCAAATTGAAATGTAATACTTCTCTAAATTTTGACAACTAAGTTCATAACATTTCTTATGAAAACTTTTTGAAAAAACATTAATTCAACATGTTCTAATGGAACAACCACATGTACAAAGTTGAAACATTTTTCAAAAAATTCCACCTAGTCACTCCCATCTTTTCTAGCTTCACTCTACAATAACAACTAGGAAATGCATCCTAATTCACTCTAGGTTTCACTAGATTTTGAATGAATTTAAACATTTGACCTAATGAAATTGTTTAACCCCCTAATGAATGGGGACTAGTTGCTACGGACAATGCATTGTTTCATTAGTACCTAATGAAACAAAGTTATTCTAAAATGAAATATAAATTTACCAAACCATTCATTTGCTAGTTAATTAACTAACATGTATGGAAATCAATTAAAATCTAATTATTTAATATATAATATTATTAATAATTTCATGATTTCTAAAGCTTATTACTTATTGACACATGTCACTACTTAGGCTAAGTTAAAAACCTAGCCTCGGTAGGTAAGCCACATAATCAACCTAAGCACCTATTATACGGATTTGATGAAAGAATATTTGGTCAACATACCATTGTTGACCACACATAACACCACCCATGAGGTTTAATCCCTTGACCTTTAGAATGTAGGCAAACACCCTTGCTATCAAACCACTTCACTTGTTGTGATAATGTGTTACATTACATTTTATTTATCAAATATTTCATTTTAAACATTACAAAAACATAAACTTTGAAAATTGTTTATAACAACTTATAATACAATGGCTATTGGCGATTATAAGTTATTGTTGGTTATTATATGTTATATTATAACTATTAGTAATTATTCTATTAGAAATTAACTTTTGATATTGTATGTTATAATATCATAGGCTATTGGTAGTTATTATATTATAGGGTATTTAAAATTAATTTTCATAGGTTATTATTTTCAAGCTATTTTTACCTTAGGTCATTATATTTTGTTTTTAATTATTTTAAGTTATTATATTTAGGAAAAAATAATTTATAATAACATAAAGTCGAATGACCTTGAATAACTTAAAATATAACTTGACATGACATATATTAATTTAAAATAAAATAACCTAAGGTATAACTTAAAATTAGTTGAATAATTTAATTATAATAACTTAAAAGCTTATAATAACATAAAATATAAGTTATAATAACTAAAGTAGCATAGATAGAATATTTTTAAAAACATAGAAATACACCTATTTACTATAGTAAATTGTAATAGTGAATTATGTTAACTAGTAATGAAACATGATGTCTACATAGTGATATTATAGTGAACTAACTTTCACTGAGGTGAAATAAGTAAAATGCAATGAAATTATTTCACTTTTAAGGTCCCATAGTGATTTAAGCTAATAAATTGCACCCCGCTTTGGTAGTAGTGAATAGTCCTGACCAAAGGGGCGAAGACACATTAAGCCCCATAGAAATTGTAATCATGCATATAATATTTTACAATTGTGTTTTTTGGCAACATATGTGCATCACATCTTGAATTATTTTTGCTTGTTTAAAGTATATTTGATTATATTTGTACTTCAAATATTCAAAATATTAAAAAATATCCAACAAACATCAAAAAATTTGAACATATGGAATATATTTGTGACAAATGAATATGTCCAAGGTTTTACCCTCTTTATCATATAGGTATACAATCTTACAATGTATTTCAAAAACCTCATGGAAGAAAAGTAATTCGAATCTTCCTTCCAAAAAAGAAAAATCAAAATGCCTTTAATGTCTACCCTACTTTATTCATAACAATCTGTTCGTCTTACAACATGTCATTAAAATTATAAATAAATTAAACATTTCAAGTAGTATCAAAGATTTTTCACACAAAAATGAATTGAAAACAACATGACTAAATTAACATGATTTTATCATTATTCTTGGACATTATTATTTCTGGTAATTCAATGCCATTTTTGCCATTCATCATTGACCAACAAATATAAAGTTTCTAAAACAAATTTTGGCATCATCCACAATACACATATTGGGTTTTGTTATTAGTTTAAAAAACGACTATTGTTTTTTTTACTATGTTTATAACTATTGGTCACAAAAATTACTATGTAGTTGCAAAGGACATCAAGATGCCATGTGGCATCATGGTTTTTTTATTATAATCAATAAACAACTTATTCAAGTTTTTGGTATATATATTTGAATGATTTAAAATTAGGAATTCAAAAATACCATTTATTTCTAAAATTAAAAATGATTAATAACAACTCAATTTCTAATAATGATGGTGTGACATGCCATGTGTTAACAAGATGTTACAACTAGTAGTCAACCTTATGACTCATAACACTAATTTCAATAAAATTGCATTCATTAATTGGTCAAAAATGTTCATAATGCCAAAACATGTTTTTTTACAACTTGTCCTACCTATGCAACTACAATGTCTAACATGATTAAGGAAATGACTATGATTGTCTTTAGCAATTGAAAATCAACCTAATGATTCATGACATTAATTTCAATAAAATTACATCTATTGATTGATAAAAAATGTTCATAATGCCAAAACATGTCTTTTATGACTTGTCCTATGCAACTAAAATGTCCAACACGATTAAATAATGACTAAAAATGTTTATAATAACTAGTAATCAACATTATGATTCATGCAACTTTAAAAAATGACTAAAAAAACAATGATAATCGTATAGGACCAATCATTTTATTATCCAAATTAGTTTAAATAACCTAATTAGTTTATAATTTTATCACATTTTAGCCAAATTTAACCATGTATTGCTTCAATAGTGAATTTTATTTTCATTTTTCCAAATTTAACCAAATTTAACCTAAATATTCAAATTTAACTTTATTTATCATTATTTAACCATATTTAACATAAAAATTATGTTTAGTTTCATTTTTATTTATTTAACCATGATCAGCTTAAATTATTATTTTAAATATAAATTATATTATTTTAATTATACATTAACAATTTTCAAACATGTTTAGCTTAAATATTTGTGTTTAATTATGTTTAGCCATATTGAACCATGTTTAGCATAAATAATTGTGTTTAGCCTTATGTATGTTCATTTGACCATGGTTAAGCTAATTTAGTTTATGTTTAGCCTATATTAGCCCAGTTTAATTTAGGTTTAACCTAGCTAAGTTTACCCTAATTTAATTTATGTTTAACCTGAAGCTTAAATACTTTTAGTTGGGTTAAATTATGTTAATTTACTGTTAGCATAAAGAGGCCTAGGTTAACCTAAGCTAAGCTTGTAAGTAGTTTTAGTTGATCTAATTCATGCTAAGTCAACTTAAGGAGGCTTAAGTTAACCAAGGCTAGGTTGGTAGGTAGTAGGTAGGTTAATTTACGTCAATTTTAATTTGAGACTTAAAAAATTGCTCTTTCTAATTTTGTGTTTAATAGACCTAGTATATAAAAAATGATAATACAATGGATGAGGACTTGAACCCCAAAGTGAAGGTGAGGGGTTCAAGTCCTTGTTATTGCAACTTATCATACTTGGGCCATTTAACCTAAATTAGGTAGCTTAGTTTAGGCTACCTAGGCTAGGAGGCCAAGGTTTGTTTTTAACCTAAGCCATTTAACTTAAATTAGGTAGCTTAAGCTAATTAGGTGGGGCTAGGTTGATTTTTGACTAGGCTAACTACTTAAGCTACCTAGGCTAAATTAAGTTAACTTTTGTTCATGTGTGACGACTCATAATTGAACATGTGTTTATAGATTCTTGACACATGTCATCCATCTATCAAGGTGTCATTTGTAACTTTTAGTTGAGTAAAATGACCAGGTTGACATGGTATGCATGTTATATGTCAAACCAAGGTCAATGATGACATGGAATCTCAATATTGTAAAAAAAAATCCTAGTCGATAAGACAATTGAACTTTACAACTATGTCCTTTGTGATTAAATGGGAGAAATGATATGAGTTTAACAACTCAATAGTCACTAGTCGCAAGTGTCCTTTCTAATTAATACATAGTTATAAATGCAAGTCACAAAACCCAAAATGTGTTCTTGTGATCGTATCAAGTAGCAAAATGACCATCATGTTCCATGGATTGTGTAGTCCAATGATTATTTTCTTTAACTTAATAATCATTGGATGTATCAATTTTAACTATTTTATCTTTTTCATGTTTAAAAATGATTTAAAATTCCTATGTCAAAATTGAAAAAAAGATGATTAATTCATTCATTTGTGAATTAATCACATTTTTTTGGGTTTTTTGTCTTTAAAAACTGTGTATCCCCACAAATGATAGTTTAACTATAGATTTATTTCATCATGGGCTAATGAAACACAAACTTTTTATTTTTTATTGGTCTTGTGTACTACCCTTTCATATTTATAGCCAATAGACATGTATGGACCTCCTAAATAAATCCTTATTCATTTTTTTCTTAAATGTTTTCTCAACTTCATTAAAATGCCAACCATTAAGAAGTTGTTGCATATTTTAAATAATGTAAGATTTATTTCATTTCAGATTCATCAATTCATCTTTTTAATCATCCTTTGAACCATTCAAACTTCATCAAGTTCCTTTTTCAGAATTGCACACAATAAGTGCAAACTAATATTCACCTTCAAACATACTTTGGTTCCTCCTGGTTGACACTATCTGTTGAACATAAATTCATGTTCTAGCATCCATGTATGCAACCAAACAAAATCCCACAAAGTTACAAATCAAAAATTTGAAAAACATTGAAATATTATATATCATTGCATTTATTACACACAAGCTTATCCCATATGCTAACATTGAATACCATTTTTTTGCACATTTAGTCAAATTACTTAGTCGATTCAATATGTTTATATATATATATTTCAAAATGAACGCAACAAATGACCTCACTTTCCAATTTAGCTAGAATCAAAGCTCAATGATCCAATAGAAATTTGGCGAGTCAACCTTATTAAAGTAATTTTCAAAAGGCATTAAATCATACTTGTAATTGTTTCTAGTCTTTCACATCAATTCCATTGCATTTAAGGCAACTTTATATGAAAAGTGATAAACATGTATGCTTTTCATATCTTCAAGTCCATATGAATGTTGCCCCTCTTTGACATGTACTCACCTTCATTCTAATTTATTACAATCTCAACATTTTAGACATGTTGTATTGAACTAGTTGGTCCCTTGTGGGACCTGGAGTGGAGGTAGGCCTAACGCCGTCTTTTATTAACTATGTCGTTCTCTCTCTCAAGTAGATTAGCATTGCTCCTGCAGCACTAACCTAAACGTTGTCAGCTTGGGTCACTAGAGAGAGTCGACAGAGACAGAGTGGATTATGATATTACACTCTTCCTCTGCAATATTACCTAGTTCATTAGCTATTAAGAAGAGGTGAGGACTTCGAAAATTACACATAGCCTGTTGTTTCCAGCGACTACAAACACACTGAATGATTGCTAGTCACAGTATGAGACTTGGAAAAAAAAACAGTACTAATTTGGAAGAGTTGGACTATTTACAGGATCTTAACAGACTGTAGTTCTCTAACATTGCTAGTATGAGACTTGGAAAAAATGCACCAGCATTGCATGTATGTGAATCTGTTCCAAATAGTACCTAAACCTATCCCACATCCTCAGAATTAGTGTTTGGACTTCCAAGCTGTATGATCCATACACATGGACTTTTAGTCTCCTGGAGAGGGCCAAAATTACAGCTCCATACACATGGATTGGTACTCTCTTGGAGAGGACCAAAATTTAACAAGTACAGAACTATAGCTTAGAAGTACCTCGCCAGGACGACATTGACCCTTTTGAGCAAGCGCCACATTACACACACCCTTGTAATCTGGATTTGCCTGCACTATCCCACAATCTCTCTTCCATCACACTCTTGAATGCTCCTAATGTTGTAGAGACCGGTTTTTCTGTTTCCTTCATAACATAAATCTCTCAAGAAGAAAGTTCTCAATAGCCACTATACTCTAGAGAG
>Ga0209208_10012021_pt1 | contig 11028 bp, 12 predicted proteins | sample S1TSphfallax_3_FD_187694 | JGI IMG/M metagenome (GOLD analysis project Ga0209208, IMG submission 187694) | Host-associated microbial communities from peat moss isolated from Minnesota, USA - S1T2_Fd - Sphagnum fallax MG (SPAdes) (version 2) | ecosystem: Host-associated > Plants > Peat moss >... | reverse complement strand
CTTGTCACCGGCCTTTACCCACTGTAGGGAGCTGATGAAGTCAGTGGGGAAGTTGTGATAGTTAAGTCACTATCATACATACTACTGTTGATGGTCCCTGAACAGGTGTGAGACTGGCACTTTTGTGCATACTGCTATGTGTTTTTTGTTTTTTGTTTTGTTTTTTGTCTCCCCTTGTTTGGTTCTTTCTGTGGCTTCCTGAGGAAGTGTTAGCCTTGCTGTTTTCTTCTTTATCGTGAGAATGGAGATTTCTCTATTCTTATGAAAGCTTTAGACTCTGTGTTGATGTAGATGTGACAAGTGACCTGGAAAGTTCTGTTTTGTTTGGAACAATTATGTGTGTATTACACTCTACAGAACAATTATGGTTTTCTGGCAGCAGGATGCAAGAATCCAGGCAGAACAGCGGCAGAAAGACACCAAGATAAAACTGGAACAGGCAGAGAAGGCGATACAGGAGATGGAGCAGCAATTGGAAGCCCTACAACAGGCCCATGATGCAGTGGATTCTCAAGCACGCACTGACAAGAAGGTATACATTGCAAAAAAAGTTGCCATCTTCTGTCAGACTGCACTGCACAGAGATAAGGCTACTAGCATGGAGTTTCAGGTCCCACACTGGCAAAGCAGAGCATTTGCAAAGCTGTGTATATGTCATACTTGTTGCAAATTCTTCAGATTGAGAAAACTGAAATCTTTCAACCTCTTGGTCAATGATGTGGAAAATCTGCTCTGGTGGTGTGATGTCAGCTGCTTGCAAAGGAAGTTCGGTTGCTTCGACATTCACAGAATGAACTTAAGATGGAAGCAGCACATGCACTTGAGGCTAAGGCTGCTCTTGAGGTGGGTTCTCTGCAATTCTCTCCATGGTATGATGATTGAAAAGACAAAGATGAAGCTCAGTTGTGCAGGCTGATAATTGGAGCCAAGGGTGGCCATCATGTTACAACAATAGGTTAGCTGGAGATCTGTGTCATGGGCACTCGTGCAAAGTCAAAAGAAGGAAACCTTGTAACACATAATCTTATTATTTGACTTCTAAAGATCTGTCCAAAGGTTTGGTGCAATTGTTGTTTGGTCTTGTTCCTGATAAGCTATAATTCACATTCTTGGTGGTACCTGAACTTGGTGATTACCTTGCAGTTGAGTTTGCAGGAAGAGAAGCGTAAGCAAGATGGGATAAGAGCAGTTAGATCCAAGTTTTTGTATGAAATGGCCATGCTTCGAAAACGGCTGCAAGAGTGCAGCATGGAGTTTTTGGCGAAGGAAGATAACATCCCAGCAAGTGAGAATGGTGTGTCAGCAGGGATGATAAATGCTTTTGAGCTTCTCTCCACTTCTGACAACCATATTGACCTTCTTTTGGCAGAGGTGGGTGGACATTGGCACTAGAAAACCTTGCAGCATGTGTTTTTCCTGGATACCGTATCTGTTGAGAATGCCATAGAATATTGTGATGACAAATTTATACAACTAAGTGGTGCTAGATGCCATTTCCTCTTTTCTTCAGTTGTCTATGAGATACATTTTGAAGAAGTCTTGACTTCACAGGTGACCAATTAAGTCAAATTGTACACATTTTCTTGCTTGCAGGCTCAACTCCTTGCACAGGAGGATGGAAAGGAACCTGGTAATGCCCTGCCATCAAGAAGGAGATTACAACCTGAAGGTGATGAACCCCACAGTAATGGTGAGACTGGAAGATCACAACAACAGACAACTAATTTGCAGGCCTCCAGCTTGGCCACAGAAAGTGAAGCTGTATTAAGAAGTATACTAATTGATATGTTCATAGACCAAGCCCAGCTCCAGAAGGTGCTAAATTCTGTCACAAGGAATGCTTTGATATCAGCTGAGAAGTGGAGAAAGGACCCAATCCCCACTGAAGCATCAGTTACAAAGGAGACTTTACTAAATTGATTTCTGTGATTCGTAATGATAGACTGGATGGAATCTTGTACAGATCCAGATTGTAATGCTACAAGCACTTGGGCTCATGAACATCTGTCATGTTGTCAAAAAGGGTGCTTGAGATGGAGGGGAGATTTTGTTTTCTGCCCCAAATAATTTTCCTGGATACGTTCAAATCCAAGGAGGAGCATATGACCGGCAGCTATTTTGATTAAACTGCTCTCTGACCAGGTAAGAAGTATGAGGCTTATGGGTAGTCAAAGAGAGAAGAAACATCAGATGATCCTACGCTCCAAGAATTTGATAGACTAGTAAGTTCCAAGAGTAGAGAAACTTGGGGTTGTCATGGAAAAGATTCATGGCTGTGGAACAAAAGGGGGGGAGATAAAAAAAAATCTCCTCAGACGTTGTGTACAATTGAAATCATGTGGGTTCTTCATGTATTGGCTTGAGTGCAATGTCCAAGGTACTTAGAGGTGGATCTGAATGAGTGAGTCAGAATTGCAATCGGGAAGCCAAGAGCTTGGCAAATACTATGAGTCAAAATAGCTACAAGTTCTCAGACTCCTGCTGTGAGCAATTGTGTGAACCCATGGTAAAAATCACAGAATTCATCAAAGTTTTTTCTTTCTTAGGTCCGCTTTAGACTAGAAATTGGGACCGAAAATTTTTGGGGCCAACTTTGAGCATTTTTTGGGCTTCTTTGTTTGGCCCCAAGGGTTGCAAAAATTGGCTTCCCAAATGCATTAGTATCCTTTTATTACCCTTGGGGCCAATACAAGGCCATACATTTCCGCATTTATTAGTAACTGAAAAGATTTTTTTCTATTTCAACCTTGACTCCTAGTGTAAAAGCCCTGCCCTTGGAGCTGATTTCAACTTTTGCACCAATAGGAATACTTGATTTGAGTTGAACCTTGGCCTTAACTTCTTGTGTAAAGTGGGCCTTAATGAAACAATACATGAGCAAGCAGTGAAGAAGGCATTTTGTAAAGGCAATCCAAAACTGAGGGTGAAACATGGAATTAATGAACAATATGAGCAGCAGCAGTGAATGCAAGTTCCAAAACTGAGGCTGAAACTTTCCAAAACTGAGGGCGAAACTTGTGTTAAGACCAATTTAAGTGACAAAAACAGTGTATAGTCTCCTCTTTTCTTTTCTTTTCTTTTCTTTTCTTTTTTCCAATACCTATGTACTTGTTTTCATGTTGATTTTTAAAAAAAAAATTCGTCCCCAGTTTTGACAACAATATTCTCCAACACCATTATTACATTAGCCTAACCTTAATAAATCTTTGCAATTGCTTTGCATATGTAAAACTATTGTAAGGCTCTTCCAATTTTGAGAAACCTTACAAGGTGCCATCCTTTGTAAGGTAAAGGTGTCACCGGCCCTCCACAACATGCACTAGAAATTTTCTAGCGGTACTTTCCATGAGCCCCAAGGACCCCTCAAGACAAGCCTCTTGAATGAGGGCCCCCCCCCCTACTCTAAACTTGGGTGGTAGTCTATTCGCCAGGAGGTAGGCCCTCCCCCACCCTAAATAAAAAATACTCCCTAAAGAAAAAAAGTACCTACGAACTAGGTATTCGTTACGTTGAACCTGGCCATACAGCCTGTAGAAGCCCCCATCTGCCTAGTGGACAGCACCAAAGAGTAGGTAGACGGGCTGGAAACAGCCTGTAGTAGGCAAGCACAGATACCTTATCTACCTACCTACCTACCTACCTATCTATCTATCTACCTACCTATCTACCTAATTGCATTGAGGTTATTTGACGGGTATATTGGCGGATTTCTTGTGCTGTCTTTATATATAATATCCTTAGTCTGTCCGGTGGTGGTGGTCCTTTCCATCCATCCGTCCCGTCATCCATCCATCCAAGTTCTTCATCCCGGAAGAAGAAGATGATGGAAGAGGAGGAGGAGGAGGAAAAACTCCTGTAGTCTTGCAATTTGCCAAAAGCTACAAACTAGTGTAATAATATAATAAAGCCTCCTGGGGGGTTTTACTCCACACCTAATTTTTCTTTGTTACTGACTTATACCCATTTTGAGGAGTGTCAATAAACCAGCTAGGCTTCAGGGTGTCGCCGTCCAGCAGAGAGCCAGTAAATAAATGCCACGTTATCAAACTTTCTGGACCAATAGACGGGTATATATGTTTATAACATGTGGGTACCAAATTCTTTTATTGGTTGTGTGCCAGCCTTGGATACTAGGTTAATCTTCAAAACAAAAATTTAAAAAATTCCAACTGGCAGCTGCCTATTGGTTGCAATCTCCAAAATATAGGCCAGATGAACTTTGTGAAGATGGCCATGTGAAAACTGTTTTGCCTGCCTCAAACTTACCGTAGCACCTAGCCTGGTTAGGCATTAATTAATTAGTTTTTGGAATTGCCAAAAATTCCCAAAAAAATACCTGCCTACCTTGCCGAAAATATAAAACAAACTCTCAAGCACACTAGCTTCATTATTTTCTTATAATGTCGAATTATAAAATTTTATTTTTTTATTGCCGGAAATATATATATATATTATATGCACCTTTGCTGCCTAACCAGGTTAGGTACTACGGGTACGCGTTACAGAGGATGTAGTAAGTAGCCGGGGTTCGGACCAGAGGTTAAATGGTAGGTAGGTCCCTGGAGGTAGGTGGTTGATCTGGTCGTCCTCGTGGGAGGAGGTTTTCACTAGCGGTGTTAGTAATGAACCGGGGGTTGGAACCGCAGGTTAAGAGTCGTCTCTCCCGTTTTGCCAGAAAGGCGTTTCTTCGCTCTGCTTCTGCCCTGCGCGAGAGCGCGTGTCCTTTGCATCCGCAGATCTCGAACAGTCGTCGCCGTTCTCTTCTTCTGTCTCTTTGCTTCTCTCTCTCTCTTGCTACTTGCTATCTACTCCTTGGGGGCTTGTGTTCTGCTTTTGCGTTTTTTTTTGGGCCCCTTTTTTCTGCTTTTTTTTAAGGTGCTTTTTAGTGGTGGTGGTGGGTGACGTTCTGGGGTTTGAACTTGTGCTTTGTGTTTTGTCCAGTTTTGTTGCTTTCTCCTTGTAAATCGTTTTGTGTAAGGTTTAGACTACTACTACTACTACTACTACTACACATATCTCTTAGTGAAGATGTCTCTTAGGCCGAACGCCAGGGTGGAGGTGCGGAAGAAGGGTTACAAGCTCGCAGTGGACGCAGATGAAGCCCGCAGGAAGAGAGAAGATGGTATGGTGGAGATCCGCAAGAGCAAAAGGGATGAGAATCTTCTCAAGAAGCGGCGGGAGGGTACGCCTGCACAGCATTTCTCTACCACAGTGCAAACTGTTTCCGTTGAAAAAAAGGTAAACACAACGGTCCAAGCTTTAGAAATCTCGCTCAGATCTTTCGTGCTGCTCTTTCATGCCTTCGCGAGGACGGGGTCTTTTAGGGTTTGTGATCTTATGTTTGCTGCAACTTCGAAGATGGATTTGACGATCTCGCTGTTTTCTGTCTTTCACAGCAATTGGAGAGCCTCCCAGCCATGGTATCGGGAGTCTACTCCGAAGATCCATCAACGCAACTCGAAGCCACGACACAATTCCGGAAGCTTCTTTCCATAGGTGCGGCGTTGCTCGTCTTTCTAAAACTTTTAGGATTTGGATTTTCTGTAGTGCTGGTAGGAATGCGCTTTGCTATTTTACCACTAAAACTATCAGGTCTCTTTCTGTGCAGAACGGAGTCCTCCTATCGAGGAGGTGATATCAGCAGGTGTTGTACCGCGTTTTGTGGAGTTTCTTGTCCGAAGTGACTTTCCTCAGCTGCAGGTGATTGAGATAACCTTCATGGCTTCAGGCCATGCAAAAGTCCTTGATATTTTCTTGCCATTACTTGCAGGTTGTAAATCCTCTACCATCTTGCTGCGCAATCATGCGATATGGATATATTATGATGAAATGTTCTTGACACAGTGCAAGTGAGGCTCAGGTTTGTAAGAAAGCATTCAGGCTATTGAGATTGCCATGTTTCCAATGCAGTTTGAGGCGGCATGGGCACTGACCAATATTGCATCTGGGACATCTGATCACACTCGTGTTGTCATCGATCATGGTGCTGTTCCAATTTTCGTTCAGCTTCTGAGCTCTCCTAGTGATGATGTCCGGGAGCAGGTATTTATTTGTGGGTCTCTTTGTGTATGGCTATCTGGGCTCTTTCTGAGTGTATGTTGCACTTCACCAAGATTTGTAGCCTTTTTTTTTTCCTGGTAACTGTATAAGAGTGATTTGCAGCCTTCAGAATGTTTTTCATTGAGTTTGATCTTTTCACTTTCAACTGAATGTTTGTTTGTTTTGTATGCAGGCAGTATGGGCTCTTGGGAATGTTGCTGGTGATTCTCCAAAATGCAGGGACCTTGTTCTCAGTAATGGTGCTTTGATGCCCCTTCTGGCACAGCTCACTGATAATGCAAAGCTTTCAATGCTGAGAAATGCAACATGGACACTTTCCAACTTCTGTCGAGGCAAGCCACAACCTCCTTTCGAGCAGGTAAAGTATGCATTTTCTTTATGTTCTGTTTTCTTGCAAAATGTTGGAGCTTGTCCACATGTGGTGGTCCTTGGTTGTCTTTATTTTAGGATTGGCATGCACCATTCAAGTTTCAATCCAATGATTGAGCTAATGATTTTGTGAGTCTGATTGTTGTGTCCAGTCGAAGCCTGCACTTCCAGCCTTGGAGCGTCTCATTCACTCTAATGATGAGGAAGTGCTCACGGATGCCTGCTGGGCTCTCTCATATCTGTCTGATGGAACAAATGATAAGATTCAGGCAGTCATTGAAGCTGGAGTTTGCCACCGTCTTGTGGAGCTTTTGCTGTAAGAGTTTTCCTCATCTTGTGTGTTTTGTGTATTCTGATGTGTTAACAAGAATTTCTCTTTGTGCTTGTTTCTCCTCTCTCAAATAAGGCATTTCGAGCAGTCTTTTTATTTGGTTGTTGACCATGCCAGCCTGTCTACTTTTTTATTATCAAGTGATTCTCCATTGTGCTAGGCATGGGTTGGACCATAATTGCTGAATGAATTGATGTTGGCATGTTGGTATTTCTAGCAGTCATCCATCGCCATCAGTACTCATTCCAGCCCTTCGCACTGTGGGCAATATTGTGACTGGAGACGACCTCCAGACTCAGGTAGTATTTGAAACCTATTCAAAGGCTGTAGCATTGTTTTGCTCTTGATCATTTGGCTGATAGTGTTTTCTTATATCTACTATTGAACTTGCATAAGCCCTCTTACAGGCCTGTAGAATGAATGTGAGTCTTTCTCTTCTTCTGTGTGTTCATTGTTGTAATGCTTGGCATTTTCTGTACCAGTTTGTTATCAACAATCAGGCCCTGCCATGTCTGCTGGCACTTCTCACCCGTAATCACAAGAAAAGTATCAAGAAGGAGGCTTGTTGGACCATCTCCAACATCACTGCAGGCAATAAAGATCAGATCCAGGTGTGTGCTTTTTTCTATTGAATTTCACATGCCATTAGTACCACCTTGCAGCTTATAAAACCTATTATGTATTCAGGATTTTTTTTAATCTATTGATCTTATTAAATTTGAGTATGTAGTTTGGAAAACTGGATCCATCTGCAGAAACTTTAATTTCTCACATCCATGTGTCTCTGAGTTGCTGTTGATGCAGGCTGTTATTGATGCAAACATTATTCCGCCATTGGTTTCATTGCTTGCGACTGCAGAGTTTGATATCAAGAAAGAGGCTGCATGGGCCATTTCTAATGCTACTTCTGGGGGTACTCATGAACAGATTAAGTAAGTTCCTGAGTATTGCTAGTAGAACAGCCACAGATGCACTGGAGCATTTTGAGGTGTTTGTCTTTGTTCGTAGGAACACAATGTGGTTTGGGTGGGTCTGCTTGATTGGGTAATGTTATAGGTGCGGTTAATGTTAATGTTTTTATTTATGTGGTTCTTTCACTTTTTGGGGTTTGTACTAGTCTAAAATAAATCAGTTTCAAATTCAACAATCTGTAGCTAGACAGCAAATTTGCTGGACCTCTGGGTAAGGGATGAAGCAGACACTGCTAAAGATAGAGGGATTATGTTATACTGACTCATGTTGTTCCTGTAGGTACCTTGTGAATCAGGGGTGTATCAAGCCACTATGTGATCTTCTCACATGCCCGGATCCAAGAATTGTTACTGTGTCTCTGGAGGGACTTGAGAATATATTGAAGGTTGGAGAGGCTGAGAAGGACCTGGGTAACAGCAGTGGCATCAACCTCTATGCACGCTACATTGATGAAGCGGAAGGTTTGGAGAAGATTGAAAACCTGCAAACCCATGATAACAATGAGATTTATGAGAAGGCAGTGAAGATCCTGGAGACATACTGGCTTGAGGAGGATGAAGATCAAATTGTGACCTCTGCTGGAGATGAACCACAAGGCAATTTCAATTTTGGCAGTAACCAACCCTCTGTTCCATCTGGTGGCTTCAACTTTGGCTAAAAGGTGACTCAACTGTTGTTTTCATATGGAATTGTGTTGGAAACTGGCTGTGAAGCATGTTGGTATTGGTTGGAAATCTTTTCATTTCTGGGGGCAAGATGTTTCAATCAGCCTGTCTATTCAGGTAGAATCCAATTACCTGTTTCCTCATCTGAAAAGCAATGTACTTTGGAATGACTTCATTGCTGTATGATTTCTCATTTTTGCAGGTGTGAAGTGCATGCTGATGCTCCATATCAATTGGTTTTGGGGATAGGGGCAAATGCAGTTGAGGCCAGCTCTTGACATTATACCGTCATAGCTGTGATCTCATATGTTGGTTACTGACAGAAAGCTTCAGAGTACTGGTCACCCAAGGGTGACAGCCATGGAGGCTTGGTTCATTCCATATCACTGTCTAACACAACTAATTTGTGCAAAGCAATTGCACGTTCAGACTCCAAGAGGTCTGGAATCTGCTTGGCAGTTGAAGGTTCAATGCAACCCTCAACTTAACTTCCTGAAGACTTGCTTTCTGTGGTCAATTAGGCATGCAAAGGCCTGTTCCAGGAGTCAGGCAAGCCAAAAGTGTTAAAGCAGTGGGACAGCCATTTACATGCTACCCACTGCAGCCCCAAGTTGGCTGAAACAGTGAACAAGGGGGCAGCGCTGTTGGAACAGAGAATTGATTCTATCAATTTTCTAATCTTTGGTGCTCATTGAATGCATCTCTACCATTATGTTCTTGTGGTGTGGATCTCGAGTTCAGAACTTTCATGTTGTGGGACTCAATTTTCAACCATGTTTTTACCACCTAAGTCGGTATATACGGTTATCATGTCCCTCCATCCATGGACATGTAAATGGGTGAGGAAAGGTGCAGACTTGTTGGACTGAACTATTTAGTCCTTGTTCACAACGGCTGCACCCTGCCCCCCTCCTCTCTTCTGTTAGTTAGCTCCTTAGTGGGGTGATGGAAGTGAGGATTGCACTGTTATTAGTGTGGTTCTTGTTTAAAGTTCTGCTAAGTACTAACAAATGAGTACAGAAGGAATGATGCTATGGAGCTAACAAGGCCTTTATAGCATAATTAGATCTTATTTAGTGCTGAGAACAGGTCAAAGCTGAACTGAAGGCAACTCTGCATTGCATTTCAAAGAGTAGTGTATTTAACCTCTTGAGTAGTCTCAGTAATGGATTCATCCTTGTTGACCTAATATGGAGGATGCCATTGTAACTTTTGTCTATGTGGACAGATGTTAAAAGCTTGTGGTATTTTGTACTTTGGGGTTCAAATTGTCATGGGGCTTTTGGATTTCCAACCTCAACAGAGAATCAGTGCAGTTGACTACAGAGGGGAAATTATTCTCAGTTTCAATCAATTTCAGTGAAGCTAATGTATCAGCAGGAGCTGGGGCAGCAATCTTTGGTTTCTAATGATGGATGTTAGATTGTAAGCTTTGTTATCTCCGTACTCACTAGTTATTTAGGGAAATCTTTCAGGATTTCACTTGAGCTCTTTGGCGAGACTGTTTGCATCTGATTGCTTGCACTGTTTTATCTCTTATTTGTTTGTTTTGTGTAAAATCAAAACTGAAGGTTTAGGGTTGTTCAGCACAGGAAGTGAACTTTTATCTCCATGCCATAAGCTTATTTATGTGTCTATATAGCGATGGTTTTCATGAATTTACAGTAGCCTTCAAGGAGTAACACTGTTAAGGTCAGTGCTTTAACCTTATCATAAAAATCATGAACCTAAACATGTGTATGGTCATGAGGTGGTTGAAGCATCAGAAGTACCTTATATCTACAAGAGTTGTTCTAGACCTACTTGGTTGTTGTTCCATTAGGCTGCTGTGATTACAGATCCTATGTCAATAACGGTTTTTCATTACATTTGATCCATCTAGTTGTGTTATAGTGTCCTCACAGCTCTACAGATCAAGCATCAATCAAATGCAGATCTGTGTGAGCAATCAACTTCTAACTCTTCTGAGTCCAATGACCACATGTAGAGTTGTGTGGGTCTTGAGGCACTTTGTGACTCATGAGAGCTATGAGAGTAATCATCTTTCTTCAGGTCAAGCAATGTGAGTTTTGAATCAATTTCTGAACCATCAGGGAGTGACACTTGACATCCTGTATTATAGGATCATACATTCTTATATGTTTTCAACATTCTTAATTGATTTCAAATTTTCAGTCTAGTTTAAAGCTCTCCAATGGAAAGTGTGCATGTGCATGCAGCAAGAAACAAGGCTCCATTTCAATGGCTTTTTATTAAATTGATGTGATCACCATTACTTTGATTACAAAGTTTGTAGTAACCTAACTGAAAAAGACCCTTACATGCAAGGTGCCTTTTATTTTGGAGGAGCCAATAATTGATGTGTATAAGGTGCCTTCCAAGTACACAAGAAATAAATTGGGTTTTCTTTAAAGTACCTCTTGCCAGAAAAAAAATGATTTTTGAAATAGGATCATGGATTCCCCAAGCCAATTAATGTTGGCTTTAGTTGGAAATTTTTAATGTATACATGTGTAATGTTATTAAGTTTTGTGTGGGTATGTAACATTTAAAGGTAAACGAAATAGGTAACTTGGGGTAAGGGCTTCAAGCGATAACCATGTAAACTTGGGTGGATTTTTTTAGTGTAAT
>Ga0209208_10012020_pt1 | contig 11028 bp, 9 predicted proteins | sample S1TSphfallax_3_FD_187694 | JGI IMG/M metagenome (GOLD analysis project Ga0209208, IMG submission 187694) | Host-associated microbial communities from peat moss isolated from Minnesota, USA - S1T2_Fd - Sphagnum fallax MG (SPAdes) (version 2) | ecosystem: Host-associated > Plants > Peat moss >... | reverse complement strand
TCCCTTATGTGGGTCCTTATTGTGCTCCTTTCTCCTCATTGCAATGAATTGATCAAATACTTCCAAAAGGTCTGGTATTGTGGCCTAATCCCAACCAATATATGATAGCAAAGTAGCTCATATTCTCACTACAAAACTCCATTTTCACTACATCAATTAAGCCATGATTTCAGCAACAATAGAAGCAAATGAGGACACGAACAATAATTACATTTACTTGCTCACGAGTAGCATATAGAAAAACCTAATTTTATATTTTATTTTGCAGGACTATTTCTCACAATCTATTCACTGGGACAATTCCGGGGTTGAATGAAAGTGCCAGCCTTCTCAAAGCATACAATGGCACTACTCAGAATGTTGATTTGTAAGTTAAGAAAGGTTTAAATGTAATGCATACACACTCGAGTCAGTGCTCCTGAAAACTTTCAAAAAATGAGATCATTTGAAAGATGTATCATTTTGAAATACCTCTTGTACAAGTCAGTGTTTCTGGCTCAACAACTTGAGTGTTATCCAAAATGTTAGGAACTAAAACATGCTTCAGAAAGTTATGTGTCCAGATTTGGTTTCTGCAAATGTGAATAACTTCGAAATGTGTGGTTGAATACAGTGGCTGCAATTATTTCAATGGAAATCAGCCCACAAACTTGCCTGCTAATGTGTGAGTGTATTCCATGTACATACTGTGGGTCTAATGGTTGCAGGATCAACCTAGGTGCAAGAAGCAAAACCATGTGAATAAACAATTCTCCAAGTGCCTCCTTGAGCTACTTGGGAATCTCATAAGATACAAAAACGTTCAAAATTTACAATGCCAACTTGTGACGATTACAAGTACAGTAATCTGAAATGTGTAGAATGATAAATGTGCAATTCTGCTACTTGTGCAAACACGAATATCATGCAAAATTGCTTTACGGGTTACACCAAGGCCTCAGATTCATGTGTGCGGACATTTCCATGCCGTATCATCTTTACAAATTTCAAAGGTATATGTATACTTTGCTGGTCGGTATGAATGAATTTTTGGCTCCTTTGTATGGCATTGAGTGAAATACAAGACAAGTTTCCATGAGGAATGTTCATTGAGAGCCTGTTAATCTCCAGATCTGGGTTTGATTGGAATATTTTCTCCTTTCTGGAGTGATGAGGTGGTGGGAAGCATGTACTAGTCTTGCCTTTTCTGATCACAACGAATTTTGGTGTTGAATGCAGGAAATTGTCCTCCCTGCCCAGGAAATTTTGTTCTGTATGAGTCATGACTCATCTGCATGCCTCTGTCAACCTTCAGGTAAATTGTTTCCTCCATTACTAAAGATCTATCAGTGTTTGTTGGAAGGCAACATGAACCATTTACATAGTTTATTTTTTTTGGGGGATGTGTTGTTGTTTTTGTTTGCTTGTTCCACTTGGTTTGACAAGGAGATGGTATTTTGAAGATAAGTACTTGTAATTGAAGTTCAAGGGTTTATGCAAAGTACTGAGCTCTACGAATGCTTGTTTCTAATGACGTTAGGAATTGTTACTCTGAATGTGACCATTGTTGCAGACTATATTGCATGAAGTTCTAAAAGCACATTTCCAATAGGTGCTATGGTGGGAGGTCTTATTGGTGGTTTGGCTCTCATCCTAGCTATGGTTGCTCTTTACTTGTTCAAGCCAATTATCTTCAACCCCTACATCAAGAGAAAAAATAATTGTTCACCCCCTCTCTCCCCCTTATGATGATCCTCCTATCGAATTCTAGATTGAGTAATTTAACTTTCCCATCATTGAGAGAAAATATCTCAACCACCACCTTGCTTGTACTATACATGTTGGTTAATAGAATCCAAAATTTGATAGTGTTTTTATGGAAAGACTTAAGCAACTTCAACATTGTCATTTATATTTGACACAAGCACTACTCATGTTTAGAACCCAAATTATGGTGTTAAAATCACATCAAAGCGACATGGTATGTGGGAGATATGAATTTTCAAAAGCATCTCAAACAAATATTAAAACAAAATGTTGTTCTTTTTTTTCTTCACATCAGAACATAAAGTGATGTGATGATGTGTTTAGATACAAACATTAAATTGTTTGAACTTTTGAGATAAATTTTTGTTTGGTCATTAGGCCCTAGTTCCACTTTAAGTTGGATGAAAAACCTTTGCAATGGATTTTTTAAAAATTAAATGAAAAAAAGCCCCCAAAATAACCAAAAAAATTTATTAAAAAAAAACTAAAATAAGGTTAAGTGACAAATTAGCCCCAAACTATCCTCTACCAAACTTCTTGTTCATAATTTTTGAAATTGTTTTCGAAAAAAACAAGGAAGTCCTTATTGAACTTTGCCCCTATTTCTTGTCTCAAGGTTCTTTCAAGCTTTGTAAACCTCCCCTTGTGCCTGAATTTTAGGCTTGGAAAAGCTTCAAGTTTGGAGTGATGATGGGTTCAAATTCGGGTTCAACAGCTCAACACCACCCCCTTCCTTTTCCTTGCTATAGTAACTTTGAACTTTTGTGACTATTGCATCACACAATGCTAATGGCGAAAACCACAAGGAAGCAAATCCTCCCTAAACCTTCCTTCTTTCTCATTGCCCTTTGGAGATTGATCACGTAAACTCAAACCTAGGTTGACAATGGTGATGATGTTTTTGCCATTATATTACTATTATGTTTAATGACAATAAGAGAATAAAAGGGCCAAAGGAAAGAAAATAGAGAGAAGAAAGCAAACATAAAAAGACAAGGGATGTAATAACGACAAGGCTCCTCCTTGCTCCTTTTATTTATTCATTTAATTTTCTTTTTTCTTTTCACACCTCGAAACCACTAGGTGTTGCTTTGAGTAATAGCTCCTTCTCTTTTCTTTTCCATGCTTTGGGGGTACACAAGGCACCATTAGGGTTCAACTCCCCAAGGAATGACAAATGAAAATAAAATTTCAAAATCTCGGTCAATATTAATTCAAACCACCCCACCTCCCACCCCCCAAAAACAAATTGTGACTCCTATTAACAATAACATTCAAAAAAGAAATCTTGTCATTTTTTAACCTCTCCCATGCAACTAGATGTTCAATTTTATCATAATTTGACCAAGTTTGGGGTTTCATCAACAAATCCAATTTATTGCACGAATAATTGTTTTGGAGACAAATCAATAGTGTCACAATGTTCACTATGTTTTTCACTAGCATGAAAATTACACTCTTAATTTATTCTTTTGGTAATTCAAAAAGTTCATAATAACCTTGTTGTTAAAGCACAAAAATGTTTTAATGTTTCTTTTCACATTTTGTTCATTATCAATGTTTTTAGATATGTGTGCCCATTCACGAAACAAATTGTTGAATGAATGCAAGGTAAAGTGAATCACTTTTTGTGTCACACTTTGATTTTCTACATGGTGTAATCTATAAAAATGCAATGAACATTTAGTACAATCATTAATGTGGAACTTTTTAAAATGGTTTTACATTTTCAACTTGATGTTAAATAGTTTCACAATAAATTTATGCCACAGAGGTACACTAAAAATATATAAAAATATTTTTGAAATAATTGCATATGGATAGTTATGGCATTCTTACACTTTAATATATATATAAGCACTTTTGTTTATTATTTTTATTGCAAACATGTTATAGGGATTTAACATATGATAAGTTTCTTAAGAAAACTCAATTTTTTTGAAAACCTTGTTAAAAAAGCGATACCCAATAATTAGTTATGGACTTTTGAATTATCATCTTTGAACCATTTTTCCAAAAGTCCCTTGTGAAGCCATGTTTTGTTGAATTTTTGTCTTTTAAAGTTTAGAATACATGTGTCAAAATGTTCTAGGTGAAAGATTTTTTTAATGGATAAGATTAGTCAAATTTGGATGATTTTAGTATACAAGACGATATCAAGAATGGATTCCATGGGATTATGAAAGTTAGGGTTTGGCATGCATTTTAAACCAATTGGTAGGATTCATGTGGCTATAACACAACACTTTTTGACATGGATTTTTAAAAATTTGTTGGGTGCATGTTTTTTAAAATGAGGGTGTGTGTTTTGGTACTTGTTAAGCTTTTACTATCAAATTCACTTGTGTAATTTTGAAATTACACAAGTGAATTTGGAAGGAAAAGTTTGTCAAGTACCAAAGCAAATAACAACCAAATTAATGACAACTAACCAACAAGGTCCTTCACCATAACAAGTAACAATCTTATCTTATAGAAGTGAAAATGTAAATAACTTGGAAATAACTTGAATTATTTACAAAACTAGTGTAGCTAGGTAAGCAAGGAATTTGAATACTTCAATTGTGTTTAGTTGCTTGCACACATACTAGCACTATTGTGGGGCATAAGCATGCTAAAGTAAGCCAATAAAGTATCCCAATGATCCAAGAAATGTTTTTTTGTCTACTTTGGAGATTAAAAAGTAAGACACATTCTTTGAAATTTGACATTTAAACTACATGAGCATATGTAATATGGCATGAATTTTTTGGAAAACTTAAAATGTGTTTATTTGTTTCCAATTTATTTTCATTCATTTTTTAAATTTGGTGTTGTTGTCCCATTTTGCACAAAGTAAAACATAAAATATATCATGACCTTTCATTTTTTAAATTTATTATTATGAATATTTCAAAAAATGTTGAAAGCATGTTTTATCATGTTACCACCACAAAATGCATTTGTAATTCATATTGAAAACTAGGTTTTTAGCATTTGAGACCTACATAAAGAAAAACTTATTTTTGAAAGGCTTTTGTCATAATTGAAATATTCAAGTTCCAAAAAATGTGTATCAATATGCATGATGGTTCAAATATTAATAACACATCATTTGAATCGTTTAGTTTAGCAAAAATAGAAAATATAAACTTGCAATAAATAAACAAAATAGTTCAAATAATAATATAGATTAGGGATGACCATATATGGTTTATTTAATATGGTAAGTACATCCCAAAATTTATAACGTTGGTAAAAGGTTTTTAATTCAAAATGCCAAATCTATTTTGCACCTATTTTTACTTTTGGAACAAGGATCACCAATTGGCCTATTGTAGCATGTTTATGCATTATGTGAAACATAAAACAAGTACAAAATAGTTCAAAGCATTATCTTTTACTAGAACAACAATATTGCAACTACGTACATAACAACAAAACCCTAAATGCATATTGTAACAAATGAATAAAACTATAACAACTATAGATAAACCTTAAAATGTGAACAATGCAAAAGTATATGATAATTATAGTTTAAAAAAATATAAGTTTGAACATTGTTGCTTGCATTCCAAATGTCCACAACTATTAATCTTCTCAACTTTTGGCACCTTGATTTGCAGGCTAATTTGGTTTTCACCAAAGTTGTTGATCCAACCTTCAAATTTAAGCTTTTTTTAACATTTTAGGCTTGCACAATGCCTTCAAACAGTTTCTAAATGGATCACTAAGTAGAACTAGTGTTAAATGGACCAACATATGTAGCCATATTGTCATGGTAAGAAGAAAAAAACCAAAAATTGGGCAAATATTCATCACAATCACTTTAGAAGCATTTGAAGATCTGTTAGTGGGATTGTTGCTGGGTAAAGGGCTAGTAACCATTCTTGATGTTCTCAACATTAATTAAATGTGGTTTAGAAGACCAACAATCTAAAGCTTACTTGACTAGTTTTCAAGTTAAAATTTTCAAGATTTATTAAAACTGCATAGAAACAACCTTTTGTTCCTTTTCAATATCTAAAACTCTTTCACACACTCTACATAGTATGAAGGTTTACATCTCAAAATCGTGGTCAACATTTTTCAATTTTTTTTTGTTTGCAATACCAAAGTTTCAAAATGTTCTAAGGTTCACCCTTTTGCAAATTCCTCACATTTACAATCCATAATAATAATTTTTTGCTAAAACAATTGTTTCATCATTTCAATGTCCTAATGAATATCTTGTTTTTAAACAAAATGTTTGAACTCATGACTAATAATTTGACTTCCAAAGATTACAATTGATTCTTCAAATTACTTTATTCACCTTGCAAAATACATATATGGGATTGATCTTTATGGATAACCTAGTAGTTTTTTCTAGAATTTTTTTTACAAATGTTAACTATTCTAACAAAAAAAGCCAAAAGCTTTTTAAAACTTTTTCAGTTTCAACAATTTGACATTCTTCTTCATTATGAATCACATTTTGTAGTTTGCCTTGACAACTCCAATCTATTACTTTTATTTATGGGCAATGGCCATGGTTGTGTTACTTTTTGAAGTTGTTTTTGAATGTAATCAACAACGTACAACATTTAATTCACAATGTGCCCTTTTTTTTGGTGCCACCCATCCCCTCAAAAAAATGAGGGATATTCAACATTCAATGATGTGTGTGCATACAAGGTTATGTAAAGCTTATCAAACTTTGTAGCTTTTACAAAAGTCAAAATGCCATCCCCAACTTTTGCCTTCCACCCATTCAAGTGTCTTTTCATGAAAACATCTTTTATTGCATCAAACATCATAATCTTGAAGCAAATGTCTTTGTGAGCATCTAATCTCGTGCATTCCAAACCCAAATTATTTGCAAAATCTTACAAGCTCCACTTTGCATGACCATAGCTATGACCAATTATTTCTAACTTGTCATTTTCTTTCATAGACATCATGTCAACAAACATTGTTTTTTTCTTGCGAACATTCATTACCATAATAAAGTACATTGATATAACACAAACAATTACATCAAGATCACAAATTTGGCCACAAAACTAAAATCTTTTCAATAATCTACAACACAAAGCCAAATTTACCAATTTTGTTGTTCAATGTTCATTCCTATCACACTCATTGCCATCATTCTCGTCAAATTGACTTTCACCCATGAATTACGATGAACACCTAATTTGGAATTGAATAGTAGGTTTGTCCTTTTAAAACATTATTGCAATTGGAAAATGACAATCCTAACTTCAAAAGCACCACTTTTGTGAGCATTGACTATGTTGAGGAGAAACTACCTTATCACCTTATTGCTCTACGTGTGATAATATTTGCACATGTTTAGAAAAACATTCTAAACATGTGCCCAAAGTTTTTTGAAAGACTTTTTTGAAGGTTAACAAGGGAGTTAAAATGTTCACTTTACCTTGTTCTAACTCATTTTATTTTTTCATGTGAGTTTTGTGTCCATTACCAATAATATTTTTTCATTTAACCTACTAACTGGAAAGTTCAATAAGCAATTTCAAATTTGTTTGAATTATTCAAATCATTTTAAACTATTTTCAAACTTTTTAAAATTTGAAATTAATTAAATACAAGTTGTTAGGACTTAGGACCTTAGAACCTATAATCTTAAACCTCAAACCTAGAGCTTAAGACTTAGAAACTTTATTTAAACCTAAAACCTTCACCCTTGTTTAACCTTATGACCTAGAGCTTAAAAAAAATGTTATGACCTATTAGGTTTGGTTTAATGATGGTTTTGGGTCTACATAAATCCATGAAGTCTAACTCTATGATTAGTCCAAGTGCATCTTGATGCATTAGGTTTGGTTCTTAATCAAATCTAAGTACATGTGGAATAAGCATGTTTAAATTTCAGACTTGGATTTAGATGAAGATTTGAACCTAATTGCAAACCTACAACCAACCAACATTAGTATGAACCAATGTGGGGTAGTTTTTTGATTTTTTAATGATCACTAAATCAAAGTACAAATGAATAAAAAGAAAAAATCAAAGAATTGTTGGTTTTTAACATTTGAAAAAAATACAATTTTCTTTTGGGTATTTGAAAAAAAAGAATAAAAGAATAGTGAATTTTGGTTATAATTTCAAAAACCTCTAAATCCTAGTAGGTTTCGTGAAAGAACCAACAAAAAAAAAAAAGGTGATGATTTTCTAGGTAGTTATTTGATTCTTTCAAGAAATTGAAAATTATGGTTATATATCAAAATTGGGTATTTGATTAGTTGATAACCGTGATTATATATCATAATTGGGCCATTTGATTTTTTGAAAATCACAAGTATCAACCCTAAAATCACTCCACCATGATATTCAAAGGGGATTTGGTGTAGTTTTTCATAACTGCCCCCACATTTGTATAAACCAATGATGGTAGACTTTTGATTTTAGCCAAGTTTAGGTTCAAATTCTAAGGTATCCAAACCAAAGGTTGAACGTTTTCCTAATGGTACAATTGACCTTTACAAAAAATTATAACCTAAGTTGGGATAATTGGTCCTTCTTAAACAAGTTTAGGTTCTCTCTACATATATAAGTACAACTTTTCAAAGAAACAAAAGGCCTGTACATTTAATGCAAACAATTGCTTTTAATTGATTGGGCATACACAATTGTTATCTTGTATTGTGTGGACTAGTTGAACAATCTAATATTACACAATATAATTTATGTTTATGTTTAGTGTAATGGAGATGAAAGAAAGTTGGGTTCCAATTTTGTTAAAGGAAAACCAAAGGTTTTAAAAATCTGAAAGACTCTGTCCCTAGAGCGAATGGGAAGTTGAATCAAGAACTAAAAAAGATTCAAAACCAAGATCAAATGTTCCTTTTGAAATCAAGAGCTAGACAACATTCGTATCAATGTAAACTAGCCTGCTAAATTGTTAGTGGGGAGACACAAAACACACTCCCCCCCTCCCCCAATGGAGCTTTGTCAGGCACATAAAGTGAGCTTAGTTTTAAAGCAACATGGTTCTACATTGTTTTGCGCAGTTTGTCCTGCCGTTCCCTACACCTCAAAAAAAACACCTTAAAACTTATTTCATGTTAAAATCTTATGTTGACACCTTTGCCAAGATTCAAACCAAGGACTCGAAAGAGACCGCTAGAAGTACCCATCACTAGCCTACTTTCTAGCTATCAGTAAAGCATTGTTTTTAAAAATATATATTTTACTTTTTCACATCAAACAATCAACTATGCAAGCATCGTATTGTTGCCTTGGTGTGCTGGACAAAGCTAAAGGGAGGTTGTTTAGTGTCTTGCATGGCAGTGGGGCTTCACTGAACTTCTCTCAATGAAATCCTCATTGGGAATGCCAACTCCTTGGACAACCAAAGAAATTGAAAGTCGGTCCTGCCCATACCCACATGCAAATTTTAATTTGAACAAGACTGGGGATGACGCCAGCCAAATTATTTTCATAAGGAAAGCAAGGGTGATGGGAAGCAGGGAAGAAGAGACAAGTGGCATGACAGGTTTGAGAGGCATTTTGAAGTTGTTCCAACGAAATTCAACATCGGGAGTGAAAAAGCATTCTCAAAATAGCTTGCGTTCCAATTACTGTATAACGTATTGCCAAAGGGGATAGGGGCAGATGCAGGACGCAGGCTTGAAATCAAAATAACAACTGGAGTTTGAATAAACAGATGAAGCAATCAAACCTTAATGTCTGCAGACATTTTACTTGTGAATAATTAAGTTTTGGATATATAATATACCTGTTTCTGTTACAATACAGACTTACACACACTCTCTTTTCCTTTGCTACCAGCGTTTTCTTTAGGAATTTTTTTGGTTTAAGTCAAAGTGGACGTCATCCATAGGAAGATGTAGAAAAAGTGATGATAATCCCTAGGAACATTCAGCTAAAATCTGGTTATAAATCATGTATGAAGTACAAAACTGTAACCATTCTTCTAAAGGTTTTTTGGCTGCACACTGAAAACCAATTATAAAAATCTGGTAATTTTACTGTTTTTATCCTCACGTCTGAAGATTAAAAAACCTTGAAAATCACTTCATTTTTGAATTTCGATTCTTGGCGAAGTTTTGCTATAAGGAAATAAGGTTGGGCATGACCAGGTCCTTAGTCCTCACTGGCAAGTAACATGTTGGCAATCTGATCGTTTTTACACGGTGTACTACATCTGACATCCATGAATCCAAGCGAGGGACACCACTGATAAAGTTTATACAAGGTACTCTTCATTGCTACTCACAATATGTCGTGATTAAATCGATTGTTCCAAGCCAGTGCCATCACTGCTAAAGTTTATGCAAGGTACTCTTCCTTGCTACTCTCAATATATCAGGTTTAAATTATCAAGGTGTCAGATGTGTATTGAAAAACCAAGTTCCTGCATTGCGGAAGAGTCTGCAATGCAAGGAGGGGGTTTCCATTCTGCTACAGTTTTTAGTGTATCCAGAGGCCGCCTTAAATCCAGGAGTATAGCCTTCTCGAAAAGATGAAGCAAGTTCCTCATGTGCCTTCAAAGTCTCTTGAACTTGCAAAAGAGACATAAGATGCCTTGTCCTTTACACTGGGTAAGCCCTACTGTAAGGGCCGTATGCGCTGGACCTCAGGCTCCACCCTCGCCTCCCACGGCCTAATGTCCTAACAACAAGGCCTTACCTACTGGGAAATCTGCAGGGCGGGGCTCCGACCAGTCCGGCTGAAAATTGTGTCGTATTTGCTGACTCTTTTAGCAAAAGATTTTGTTGGTCTTGCCTACCAAGGCAAGGATATTGTGTTTAGATTCATTATAGAGCATAGTAGCTTAAGGCACTTTGGCCCCTAGGTAGTAGGTCTATTTTCATATGAGGATTTTTGAACAATGATATTTTGGCTTGCATTGAAACTTGAGATTAGTTATAGAGGTATGATATCTTGAAAGATTTTGGTTTCTTGTAAAGGATTTGTTTGAAGATTATATTTTTGCATGGTGAAATATTTGAGTTTCCACAATTCTTCTTCTGCCTTCAGATACTTCTTAATGTAAATGGCAAGGCCACAGTGTGACACAACCCTTGTTTCATATGTCCTTCCATATTGACCAGCCTCGATCATTATGCCAAATAGAGCCAAGATACAAAAATGCCAAAATACAAAACTCAGGCTCCACCCTCCGCAGAAGGTGTAATATCATGGTGCTAGGTCATTACCTTACACCAAACTCTTAAATGCCTCGTAGAAGTATTATTAATATGAGTATAAAGCAAATGTTAATATAATTGAAAAAAATAGTACTAGATAAAAATTGTACATTTTCAGAAA
>Ga0209208_10012018_pt1 | contig 11029 bp, 12 predicted proteins | sample S1TSphfallax_3_FD_187694 | JGI IMG/M metagenome (GOLD analysis project Ga0209208, IMG submission 187694) | Host-associated microbial communities from peat moss isolated from Minnesota, USA - S1T2_Fd - Sphagnum fallax MG (SPAdes) (version 2) | ecosystem: Host-associated > Plants > Peat moss >... | reverse complement strand
CAAATCACAAAATCTAATCACAAAATCAGTCAAAAACAAAGTGGTTTAGAATCACCAGACTGCACGGACCCCATTGCCTTCTAGGAAAAGATGTGTATGCCAACCATGCTCCCTTAGACCTGATAAGAGTGCTGGCAAGTGCTTTTCAGTCTCCTCATATGCTTTTTCAAAGACAGAGCTGGAAACACCTCCAGAATCAGAGAGACTCAAGATGTCACTTTCCTTGGAAAGCCTTGCAACATTAGCAGCCATTAACCAAGCCTCTACCGCATCCTCACCCTTTGCAAGTTGGTGCAACACCAGGTCAGTTGAGTTTTGCCTGAAGTTCAATAAAAATCGCTTATTGTGAAATCTCTGTTTAAGTTCAGTAAGCCTTGAAGGCTTACCAATTGCTGTCTTCAGTTGTGTAACAACTCGGACATTCCCAGCATCCTTAAGAAGACTAACTGGTAGTATGAGACGCTCTTTGTACCGTAAATCAGCTGGACGAGATACTATCCCAGTCTGCAAAATCAGGCACAGAAAACCAACAGTGTGTGACAACAAATGCCAAGGCCTCTCCTCCCTCTCTTTTCTCACTCCAAGTCACAAGGGCACCTGGCTGAGATGAAATTTAGCAAACAGTCACACAATCAACCACCTCCAAGGAAAGAAGGTACCTTGATAAAATCTGCCACCAGCATAGCAGTCCGCTGAGCATTAAGTGTGTTGATAGGTGCAGCTCGCATCTCCTGCGTGACACTGTACAGATGCACTGCTGAAAGAACTGGTGCCAGTACCAACTGCCAAAATCCAATGGGCAAAAGACAACCTATCAGGCATACAAATCCTTATTCAAAGTACTCACAATCCACCAAGAAAAATTGCCATAGCACAAACCTTCCCTTGGATAGAAGCAGCAATATTTGATGCCAGGTAGATGCCCAAACCAAGCCCTAACACATTGGATAGTGTTGAAATCGCTTCCCCCTTTGCATACAAATCACTCAGGTTGTCTTCTTTTGCAAAAGCTGAATACACTGGTAACCGTGTTGCCCTTGCAGACACAAGTGCCATACCCTGAACAGTCTCAGTTTACATTCATGTCAACTTAGCTTTGCTTTAGTATACAACCAGTAGTCTACCTTGCACATTGCCTTAAGAGATCAGTTAAAACATTCTTTTGACAAGAAAGACATGAACAGGCAAAGGGCGAAAATTCATGGACACCAGAAGCAAAGTGAATTAAAGCAGCATGAAAGATTGGTCTGGAGGCAGCATGGCTGTAAAATATACCTACAAAAAAAGGCTTACCTTAGCCAGATTAGCTATACCAGCAACTGGTAGGAAGTGCTGGGGACATAAAGGTGATACCACCTCTAGACCTGCTCCTATGTCATACATCACATCCGCTGTTCATTGCACACACCGTAAAACCCATCTGTTATTACACAACCACACAGCTTCTGCAACTATGGATTATTGGTTCACATACTCAGTACTGAATCTGAGGGCTCTTGCACCAACAAGAAGGGGGTTGTATACCAAATATGCGCCAGCGTTTTGGTTCAGAGTCCATGCGTGCACCCATGCTGCTGCATACCAGCTTTCCAATATGTTGCATTCCATCCTTCAGTACCTGCCCATTTATTGATCCAAGTTCTCAAAATATCATCAATCTTTCACTTCCAACAAGGGGTTTGTCAAGTCCTACAACTACCCTGTCCCAGCCCCACCCCTACTTGTTCATGTCTCTTAAACATGGGCTTGGTTGTTCTAGGTCCACATCTATGCTGTGACTGACAATAGCACAAGCAGGACAACATTTCTACAATCTCTATTTAGTCAAGTCTGCCTACATGGTACTGAAGATTTCAGTGCAGTCATAATGAGAAGAAAATTGCACCCCCTCCAACCAAGTTGATGTGGAGGAGGAAATGATATCAATTAAAAGAAAAAAAAGTGAAAACCTGCAAAGCATGTAGGGCAAGAGGAAAAGTGTACAACTTCTTACCCAGCTTACAATGGTTGCTTGTGCAGGTGTTGGCCTCAACCCTGCAGCAAATAGTAGCGACTGTGTACACCACGCAATGTAAGAATGAATCCTAGTCAATTTCTCCAGATTCATCAGACCTAAACATTAAGTCAACATCCCATGAAACACTGTATGATCCACACTGCGGTCTTCCCAAAGATGTCAACAGTAAACCCATCTGATCCACAGCAGAATTTTCAGGTAAGGTTTGAGATGACAACTTTGCTACCGAATTCTCCTTTTACAAGATCAAATGAAAGTAGAGGTAATGAGAGGGGTCTGAGGAACCTGAGTAGAAAGCACATGTAGTGCAGCACTAGCAAAATGTTGAATAGCTCGATACTCAGAGTAAACTAGATAGCCTTCAGCAACACTGCCATATTCATTTACAGCAAAAACATGAAAAAGCAACAACTTTTCAAAAACTGTCTCAACAATTTCAAGCATCCCATACATTATGAAAAGCACCTCTCTTGTATCAAGACTATCAATCATCTCTCACCTCCCTCTATTCCAAGCATCAATTCAGAACCCCATGAATTCCGAGGTGCTAAGTCTGCATTGAGCCACAATTCAAGGTCCCTTGACAATTTCAACCTCTGAGCACACATCCCTGGCCATCTTAAGCAAAAATAGACAAAAAAGTGGAATTGCAGAATTGCAAAGTGGAAAAGAGATTATCTGACCAGGAGTGAACCCTACCTCTGAGGGTACCCAAGAGGGAAGAATCGGCTAAAGAAGCTGTCCACTGCCTTCTGTACTGGTGGCCTTATATCTTTCAACAAATTCATCTGCCAGGAAAAAGGCAAGATCACAACATGGTATGTAGAGAAGAATCAAAAAGCTCTTGAGAACTAACTACATGGCGAGATTTTGCTATTGAGCAGCAACAATTTTTCTACAAAATGGAAGACATTGCAAACTGCCCACAAACAAAAATGGGGTTTAAGGTTTAAAGAGCTTCTTCAATGCCGAATTCCGTGTCACGATTTTTGGTATCTCCTGATTCAAGGAAGCATCGTATCACTCTAACAATCTGCACTGGCTTGTGTCTGTCGAACAGCCTTTGAAGAGAGACATTGACCACCAGCTCGGGGTTCACAACAAGAGATTTGCTATAGTACCTGGAGACGACAGTCTGACAGCGAGGAAGCCCATTCATACTCACGGCGCACGTTATCAGCCACTTCAATCCAGCGTCGCCGTCGTGGCATCAGAACAGGATTACCATCGGCCATAGGGGCCCAGCTTTACCTCTGCCCTGCTGCTGCTGTTGCTAGCAGACGACTTCTACTCTTCTCTTTGAACCTTTGTGTGCATTCCCCAGGCTGCATCAACAACAGTGCAGAGCTTCAAACCCTAATTGTGAAGCTGATGATGCCAGGGAGCTTGGGCTCTGGTCTTTTTGCTTTTCCAGCTTTGTTTGTTTGTTGCAAAGCCTGGTCACACTAGGGCCAGTGCAGAGCATCGAACCCTAATTTGTGAAGCTGGTTATGGTAGGGAGCTTGGGCTTCTTTGTTTTTGCTTTCCATCTTTTGTTTCTTTGTTAAAGCCTGGGGTACACTAAGGCTAGTTCAGAACTTCAAATCCTAATTGCGAAGCTGCTGATGCCAGGGAGCTTTGGCTCTTATGTTTTTGCTTTCCAGCTTTGTTCGTTTGTTGCAAAGCCTAGGGGACACTAGGGCTAGTTCAGACCTTCAATTCCTAATTTCTGAAGCTGATAATGGTCGGGAGCTTTGGCTCTTTTCTTTTGCTTTCCGGCTTTGTTTGTTTGTCGCAAAGCATAGGGCGGGCTGGTTCAGAGTTCCAAACCGTAATTTCTGAAGCTGATGATGGTAGGGAGCTTGGGCTCTTTTCCTTTAGCTTTCCAGCTCTGTTTGTTTGTTACAAAGCCTGGGGTACACTAGGGCAAGTACAGAACTTCAAACCCTAATTTCTGAAGCTGATGATTGTAGGGAGCTTTGGCTCTATATAAATTTGCTTTCCAGATTTGTTTGTGCAAGCAGGAAAGCATCATCATCAAATCTCAGGATCAAAAGCTTCGAATGCCATCCTTTGCAAGATCATTTCATTACAAGGTTGTTTGCAATTGTGGTGAAAGTCACCAAACTGTCCTTTTTTCTTGTGTCTCACTGGGAAACTGATCTGGGCACAATTTTGCAAAAAAAGCAAAAGACATTAATCCCCTAGCGAAGATCCCAGCAACAGCAGAGAGGTACACATACTAAGGTCCATTGCAAACATCTCCTCCACCCTCTAATTTGCTGCCATGGCAGAGCCATCGTCCCACACATCGATCCACAAGAGACAAGATCCTGCAACAATCAATCAGTCCTTAAAATTTTCTAACTCCTCAAAATCTAAATCCTTTTCAATCAATTTCACCAATTGAAAAGGTCATTTACAATCAATTCTAGGATCATTTGGTCAACTTGTGCTCATAAATATCAATCTTTCTAAATTTTTTGATTGTAAACAACATCTCCTTGACTTTCTAAGTATCCATGTTCAAGAAAAAAAATCCTTTTAATCTCAATTTGTGACTCAATAATCCTTAAGATTTTTTAGGCAAAACAATCAACAATAGGAAACATGGCTTCATGTTTTGCCCACCATCGAACATGGCGTTTGAATTCCTTGGAATCCACATGGTAACACCTGAATATCAACATTTCCCTAGTGATAATTTCCATGGCTACCTCACTTGTGTTGGGAGGTTGTTCAAAAATATCCAAATCATATTCCACATCTCATATTTGATCTACACATTCAACTCTTGATTTTGTCATTGTGTGTAAATGATGATAACATTTTAAAAACATAGGATATAGTAATTGTTTATCATATTCTTCAACAATTTCTTCACGACCAATAAAAATATATATTAGACAAAGGTTTTTTAATTTGGGGTCTAGCATTAAAAATAACATGTTATAGGATTTATTTTCTTTTCATATCTTCTTTTAAAAGAAAATAATGATTCCAAAACATCACAAACTTCCTTTTTGATATTGATGGCTAACAAAAATAACTCAAAGGCAATTTCAAAATCATCATTAATCAAACTAACTTGGGCAGGTGGGTTTGCAACTTCTTCCCTGGATTTCAAGCACATGGTAATGGCAAAATGTAATGCATTAAACAATAACTAATGGCTACTAGACCGGTTCAAAACACATGCATTCACAATAGGAGAAAATCAATCTACAATTATATGATAAATGTGCCAAGTAAAAAGAGGAGGGACCTTGCCACTAATTTTGATAGTATTTTGCTTGTTGTAGCAAAGGATAATGACATCGTTGAATTGCAAGGCCTCTTGGGTAAACCTTAATAATCCCATATTTTAAAGGAATAAGATTTTCTTGAAAATTTTCACCCAATTTCAAGACTTATATTAATTTTGGGGTAAGTTTTGCCAATTTTTTATAGCTTTGACAACTTTTCACAATTTTGTTTCCAAATAATGTGTTAAGGCCATTTGATGAACTACAAGGTCTTGAAAGGAATAAAATAAGATAATAGAAGTTTATATCTTCTTACTTTCCTTAAGTAGGCAAAAAAATTCAACACAAAGGGGATTGTCAAATCTTAGTAAGATAGTGTCATAAACTTTTTGTAGGAACAAACCTAAAGCAAAAACACAAGGAAGAAGACTTGCATACAAAAGTTAAAACACTCAAAACATAAGTAAGAAAACTACACATATAATTTTTACATATAATAGTATGGTAGGAAAAATATAATTTTACTATAGAATATATTTTCATGTATAGTCCACAAAGGGACAAAGTTCTAATTTTTTATAATAAAAAAGTAAAAAATGGTGGAACAAACATTTAGCTTAATCCCAAAAAAATTAGTCCTAAATATACACAATTTAAACCGATAATAAAATTCAATTTTGATATAAAGGTTTTTGGTAAAGGAAATTTAGTAGGGAAAATTTAGTTTCAATAAAATTTCAGTAAAATGTACCTTTGACATCATCCCCCATTTTAATTGGGATTACATCCTCATAATTACATTGTCTACATTACTCTTCCATAATTGTAACCTCTATTACCTCTACCTTAACACCTAGCCCTAGATCTTCCATTTTTGCAAAAGGATTTGGTGTAGTGATGTTCGCATTTTTGAATCATAGAATTTTGTCTTGTTCCTTGTTTGAAAGTTAAACTTAGACCTTTCCAATAGCCTTTGTTCTTGTGGCTCTTCATGTCATTGACATTAGATGTTTTCGGTGTAGGCGGTGTAGGCATGTGAAAAATACTCAAACAAAATTTCGGATTTGGTAGCCTACCTTTTTTAGATACCATGTAATCCAAGATAACGTCTAAATGCATGAGGAACATACATTTTTCAAGGTTCAAGCTATATCAAATTCTTTGCATTTATCAAAACATAGTCATAATTTTAATAAATGGGTGTCTAGATCGTTGAACACATTGAAGTCATCTAAGAATAGTTTCATGCTAAAATAGTCCTTAAAAACTATACTCATTGCCCGTTGATAAATTGGTGGATAATTTTTGAACCCAAAGAACATGACCACCCAAACAAAAGCTACCCAATCGGTGATGAATGTAGTCTTGTACCTATCTTCATGGGGACCATGATTTGGTGATAATCGAAAAATCCATCCAAAAATTATTAGACTTCATGACCACCATTTCATCCAACACCTCTTTAGAAAATGGTAAAAGATATGGATCTTTCTTGGTAACAATATTAAGTCGTCGAAAATCCATGCAAATTTCGAACTTATTATTTTATTTTCTTAGTACAACAATAATTGGCAATAGCCAACTACTTCCTCCACTAGAGCAATGAAACTTGTACTTAAAAGCTTACCCAAATCCTACTTGATTATTGCAACATAATTTGGGTTCATTCGGTCTTGGCTTGATGAACATGTGGGATAATGGTGTCTAGTTTGATGCAATGATGAGCAATTCATGGTGGAATTCCCTTCAAGTCAATATAATTCCATGCAAAAATGTCCTTATATTTTTAAAGTATTGTTTCGGTATTGATGGTGCCTTGTTCATCGAATGTTGTATTTAGCTTCACTGATTGAGGATTTTTGGCAATTCCCAAATTGATAAATCTTACCTCATGATCTTAAATAATGTCCAATGTGCAATGTTCAACTTTTGGACTCTAATGTGTTTAGGCATAATATCTATCGGAATTGGTACTTCAAAATGTAGAATGTTGAACATAAGGTCTTATGTACCAACTTTTGCACCAAAAATTACAACACTGAGAATTCTTCGTTATGATAATGTGATGGTTCTAAGTGTACACAAATTTGGTTCTGTTGCAAAGGATATTTCTTTTTTTTCGTGTATGACTCCCTCCATTAGATCATAACACAACAAAACTTTGAGACGTTTGGTATTATTATCCAAATGTTTGGTTATAATGATGGTTTACACCATGCCATGGCTTTCAATTGTGATTATGTTATTTCCCCAATCATGAATAACACGTGCATTACACAACCATGGTCAGCCTAACAACATGGAATAACTGGAATCCAAAACACTGTTGTTCATTACTATGAATGTTGCAATGTAAGGAATCACATGAATGTGGATTTTTAGATCCTTGATGAGACCAATTACTTTGGTGATGGTTTGATTTGCCATCCAAAGTGTATACACTACTAGTTTAAAATTAGGAAGTTTTAACCAATTCCGTAGTTCGTTAATCATTATTCACATTAGATCCTCCATCCAACATGATGTCTTCAATAATGTTCTTGCCCACCTAAACTTGTATCACAACCATGTGAGGATTAATCGCCACCAAGGCAATAACTAGATTACGTCCTCACACGGTGATAATTCTTCTTCTAAAGGCAAATTTGACACCAACATATTGTTTCAAATTTGAAGTGGTTTTGAAGACTTGGCCCGAAGTAAGGGTATGTTTATTGTCCAATAGTTGTTGCGTGATATCTTCCAAAATTGAAAAAAAATCAATTGTTCCAATATGATCGATAAAACATGTAACCCTTGTAGATCAAGTTGAATTGATAAAATTAGTAACGTTGGTAGATTCGATAAATCTAGTAGAAATAGTAAAACTAGTAGGTATGGTGGATTCAATAGATCCAAAATTTCATTTTTGGCATCCAAATCGAAATTCTTTATGAGGTTGGCTTTAATTGGAGTTTGTATATTGGCTCTAGGTGGTTCCTTTTGTTGTAAGTCCTTAATAGTTTCTTCAAACAAACATTGAAGCTTTTCTTCTTCTTACTAATCAACCAAGCTTTTATTATTGAGAGGTTTATCCTTGAATATCACATTTTTGAATATCTAACTTGAAATGGTAACTTGCAAAACCATGTTGACAACAATATTTTCCTTCCTAGGTGTAGTCGCCATTACCTTTTCCCTGAACATCGACTAAGTTGCTTATTTATGAGGGTAATCATAAATTTTATGTTCGACATAATTGTAGATGAAACAACAATAAATGATGGAATCAAATTTTTTCACATCTCCATGATGTCCTTTATTGTCAAATTTATTTCTTGTGCCACCACTAATTTGGGCCAAAACTCCATTCATTGCTACCTCCTTTTTGTCTTTAAGTTTGTTTTTTGGGTTATCTGGATTCCAATGGGAACATTCCTTGGAATGTGCTTGTTTATTGCATTGAGCACACATATATTACATCTATTTGCTTTCCTTTGCTAACCTTCTCTTGCTTAGTTAATGGTTCTAACAATTTTTAGTATTCATTGGCATCTACCATACTTTCTTCACAAGTGGCTGCAACTTCTTTGTGTTTAAACAAGGTGTCCTTCTTCATCCCCATTGTGGTTATCTAAAGATATGGCTACAATCCTACTCCAAAGAAAATGGTTAGCAATTTGTCATTTGTTTGATGTTGAATGCAATTAATTAATTTTAGTGTACTTTCGTGGTATATTTTCACCTTTTTGTTTCCACCTTGTTTTATCACTTATAATGCCATGTACATTTGTTCATCCATTTGTATTTTCAATAACACTTACAAAATGTAGCCTTTAGTTTTTCAAATTTGCAAACTAGATGTGTTCTTATAAAATTCTCTCCCCATTCAAATATGGCATCACGAAGTGTAAAACAAATAGATTGACAATACCAACATCATTCTTTTGTCAATTGGCTTGAATGGCTTTGTGAAAATTCATACACAAGCATTGGCATTTGTTCCCACAATGTAGATGGGGTAGGGTAAGGATTTTTTACTTGGTGGAGGATTTGGTGCTATAGGGGGTTGGATAGGATACCATGAAAGGTACCACGAATTCCGGGTAGGGCCTATCCACGGCCTTATGGTTTTGGGTTTTGGTCTCCCAAGGGTCCATTACTACCACCTCCTAGAGGGCCACTACCTCCACTTCCTAGAAGACCACTTCCACCACCTCTTGGAGGCCCATCATTTCCACCCCCAAAAGGTCCACTACCACCATTGTTGATAAGTACATCTTGTCCACCATTAGGTGGTCTACCAACATCTCCAATTGGGGATGGTTTGCCTTTTTGTTGATGGTACCATTTTTCAATAGGAATGATTTGTGACATCATGGGATTGTGCTTTCTTTCAAAATTGTTTTCATCTTCATTTGAAGCCTCCCTGCGATCTATTACAATCACAACTTATGCAAATATCAAAACTAACTTTGGTAGTGCTATGGGGCAAACTAAAGGATCGGACATAGGAGGCCACATTGTAGGATCGTTCTTTATGCCCTCGTAATTAGAACCAAAATATGGTGTATAGGGTCCAACATGAGGATACACTAAATTTTGAAAACCTACTAAATTTTGCTCCACAACATTTTTGGTAAGTGGAATAGAAATATGTGGAATAACTAGTTTTCTATAAGCTACATTTGGTAGCGCTAAAGGATAAACCAAATTCTAAACATTTGGAACTAAACTTTAAGCATGTAATGCTACCATATAAGGTCTATGATCTAATGGTATTGTTTGTGTAGGCAAAATTCGACTAAATCAATAAAGACAATGGTTTATTTAGTGATTGGAGCTTTGACAAAATCTATAAGCTAGAAATGCATGAGGAGAAACACAAATGTTAAAAATAAGGGTTACCAAAATTTATTGATGGAATTCTTTTTCATCCAAAATGTTCATCCTTGACGATTGACATGTCTCATTAAAAGGCTCCTTCCTCTGAAATCGACACAATTCATCAATTTGCTTTTGAAGTCAATCAACTTTGCTCTTTCTAGTGTGTGGACTTGTCACAAGAATTTCATGGTATTAAAAAGATTTATTTTTGGTAAGGTCCCAAATCCATTCTTGTGGAGTTTCCGGTTTAGTCTTGATGTGTTGCAATTTTGGTGGATGATTTTGAATAGGTCATATATTTTTTTGTTTGATATTTATGGTAATGTCCTCTAATTTGTTTTATTCCCCTCTATGAAAGGTTACAACCTCTTCTAGGTTAATTGTGGGCTGCTTTAATCACTTTGGGTTACTTACGTGGCTTACTTCAACATATTTTTCCAAAACGTGCTCCATTTTTTCCTTCATATTTCTTGTCAACATTGTTGGGATACTGTAAATGATCACAAAAAAGTTGTAATCTATGGGTTATTTTGGTTTTTTTAAATGATTATTTGTCAAACAACAATAATAATTAATTCATAGTTTGTTTTAGTAAAGTCAAAAAACTCTAACCAATATTTGTCCAAATAAGAATAATAATGAAGCAAAAAAATTGGATTCAATATCTATGGTTTGGTCGTCAAATGTTAAAGCCACTTAATGAACTACCATGTTTTGAAAGAAATAAAATAAGTTAAAATCTTCTTACTCTCTTTAAGTAAACAAAAAACTTCAATACAAAGGGGATTGTCAAATTTTACTAAAACAACATCATAAACTTTTTGCAGAAACAAACTTGAAGCAAAAGTGCAAGGAAAAAGACTTGCATACAAAAAGGTAGAACATTCAAAACATAAGGAAGAAAACTACGCATAGAACTTCT
>Ga0209208_10012017_pt1 | contig 11030 bp, 4 predicted proteins | sample S1TSphfallax_3_FD_187694 | JGI IMG/M metagenome (GOLD analysis project Ga0209208, IMG submission 187694) | Host-associated microbial communities from peat moss isolated from Minnesota, USA - S1T2_Fd - Sphagnum fallax MG (SPAdes) (version 2) | ecosystem: Host-associated > Plants > Peat moss >... | reverse complement strand
ACATGGACTCCAAGCTTGTGACTAAGTTATCAAAGGATGGAGGAAGGCTCATGAGGAGTACCATGTAAACATCTTCATCCGTAATGTTCACCTCAATGGAACGTAGTTGGTCCGCAAGGGCTTTCACCGTGTTGATGTGCACAAGCATGTCGTCTCCTTCTTGCATTTTGATGGTGAAGAATCTCCTTCGAAGGAACAACTTGTTGCCAATGGTCTTAGCTTCATGCACACCACAAAAAGCCTCCCACGCACTTCTCACATTGTCACAATATTGAATGTGTGCAAGTTGGGCATCCGTGAGATGTTCATAAAGCAATGCAAAAGCCTTGGTCTTTTTTTCGTTGTAATCAGCCCTTGCAACTTCTTCACTTGGCAAGGTGGCACTCCCATCAACAAATTTCCAAAGCCCATGTTTGGAAAGCATCATGCGCATTTTGAACTTCCAAAGGTGAAAGTTGCCACCATTAAACTTCTCCATGACTTTCAAGGATCCATTTGAAAATAAGACATTTTGAACACAAATGCTACAACAAACACTCTCAAACTTGAAAGTTGAAGTTTTGAACAACTAAAAGAACTCTCTTCCAAACACTTTCACTTTGAAAACTTGATACTTTCAAAAACAAGTTTTTCACACTTGAAAAACTTACAACACCTTGAAGAAATCTCTTCCACACCTCCCACTCACTTGGAAAGACTATTACTCTCTTTGCAACCTTGCAAACTAAAATGACGCACTCCCAAGTCCCGGGGTGAACCCACTTGAGGGTTCACCAAAGTGTAGTTGCGGAAAGTTGGGACTCGGAAGGCGCTCCCGGCTTCCAACTCTAGAAAGGGGTAGAGGGTTGAGTTAGGAGCCCAGGGATTAAACTAGGAAGAGGGTTTAGTAGATCAAGCTTGAATCTGCACCAAAACAAACCACAAAGTGGTTAGTTCACATTTTCGGGACACCCTTGGGTGTTGGGACAAGGCACGGGCACTTTGGGCCACAAGACACACCACGGCCCGGACTCGGGGGAAGCCACCACCTTCCCCCATATAGTATTCTCTGCGACGCCCCGCCGAGACTACATCCAAATGGCTCTTTTTCCCGAGACTCCCAAGTTGGAGTCCCGAAATTGTCCCGAAATTGTCCCGGGTGCAGTCCCGGGACTCCCAAGTTGGAGTCCCGAAATTGTCCCGAAACTGTCCCGAGTGGAATCCCGGGACTTTGGGAGCTCATAACTCCCGACTACGAGGTCTGATTGCGACGAGGTCTGAACCAAACTTGTAGCCCTCATCGAGATCTTTTTCCAACGACATATCGCACTCTCAATTCAGAGGTCGGGAAGAGGTCGATTCCCAACTTTTAGTGGTCGGGAGTCAACCTGCCAGTTTGACTCCCGGCCCTTCTTTTGCCCATAACTTGGGCTACATATGTCCAAATGGCCAATGCGAGGCCATTTTCGATATCTACGTTTCAAGACCTTTCCAATGACACCAAGAACAACTCAATGCGAGGTGTTTTGGGCCTTGCAGTCGAGCTCTGAACATTCGGGAGTCCCGAAGGACTCCAAATCCTCCCTTTTTCCAAGTGTTGGGCTTCACTCCCACACTTGGCCAAAGTAGGGTTGCGACATAAAAGCCTTGCCTCAAAAGGATTCTCCCTTTCTATGTTGTACAAGCAAACACTTTCAAAAAAAAATTTAAAAAAAAAACAAGTTTTCCTAAAACCTTTACAAGAAGAAACTTGAAAAACTTTTCTTACACCTCAAACTTCAATGTTGAAACTTTCAACAACTCAAAGAACTCTCTTCCACACACTTTCTCAAACTTGAATGTTGAAAACCTCAAAAAACTTGAAGAACTCTTTTTCACACTTTTGAACTTAAAACTTGAAACTTAAAGACTTGAAGAACACTCTTCCACACTTAAGAACTTATAACACTTTGAAGAAGTCTCTTCCACACCTCCCACTCACTTGGAAAAGTTGCAAGCTCCTTGTATGCCACCATTTAGAAATGAATTCCCACTCACTTTGCAAACTAAGAACCTTGTCTCAAAAGGATTCTCTCCTTTTTTCTATGCAACACAAGCTCAAAACCTTTCACTACTTCTTGTTCTAACACAATGTCCTTTCTCTTGCTTGGTATGGGCCCAAAACCTATTGGAAACAACTTGAAAACAAGCAAGAAATGAAAGCTTCAAGGTTCATGAAATGGAACAATTGTATTAATTAACAAGAAGATTACAAAGGTTGAAGGTTCTATGTACACTCAAAAAACCATGAAAGGAGAGAATGAAAAACAACTCAAAACCACTCCATTATATACTATCTCCTAACCTAAAGTAGCCGCCACTTAACCCTAACCCTAGCCGCCACCTAACCCTAACCCTAGCCGCCATTTTAACCTAGCCGCCACCAAACCCTAACCCTAGCTGCTGCCTAACCCTAGCTGCCACCAAACCCTAACCCTAGCCGTCGCCAAACCCTAAGTAGTCTCCACTTCTAAACCCTAACCTATCTACTACAAGGATGTGAATACTATTCATCCTTTTGATGAATGTTTAACACATTCATCAACATTGGGAATTAAAAACGAATAGTATTTCTAACAAATCCAACTCCCAAAGTGGGAGCTCATTTAGGAGTGTGAGGGTTCATTCCTTCACACTCTCCTACATTCCTAGGAGCATGAGATGTGACTATTGGGCTTCCCTCTTGGCCCGCACCTTTGCAAGCCCTTGCTTTAGTCGTGAGCCCAAGACTATGGTTATGACATTCTCCCCCATAAAAATAAGAGGTCAATGTCCTCATTGACACTTAAAAATTATTTTCCTCAATGCAATTGCTTTCATTTGGATCCTTAGCCATCCATTTTCGACTTTTATGGCATGACCTTGCCTCAAGCTAACTTAGGTGTCCCCAAGTTTGCAACACTTTCTTGGCAAGTCTAAGGCTAGGGTTACAACATTCCACCATAGTCCTTTGTGTTGACCGACATAGTCCACACCTCAATGGACATTTTTAACCCCAATAGGGGATTGGTTACTACGATTAGATTTTTCTAATTCCACTTTAGGAACCCAAGCGCCCAATAGTGTGTTAGGGGAGGCAGCTAGGTTGGTGGGCTAAACACCATTATTTTTTTGTTATGACTTTGGTGATGTTTGATTTCCAACTAGTTACAATATTTTGGATGGTAACCACATTATGTGATGGTGTGGATACACCAAAGATAGTAGGTACAAATGTCGAAGATTCCCAAGAAGCCTTATTTAACCAACCATTAATCGGTCAAGTATTTGTTGGTGACATACTTGTTGACCTACCTATTGGTCCACTTGTTGATGGACTACATGTTGGCAAGATACATGTTGGTCAATCGCCTATAAGCCAACCATCTATTATGGTGGTACCACTTTGGCATGTTATAGTAACCAAACTCTAAGAACTTTCAGCACGCCCACCCATCACTCGAACATGGGTTTTACTTGGTGTAATGGTGGTGTGGAATTAAGAAGGTGTTTTTTAAATGAAAGGGGCTTCAAGATGATATTACCAACCCCAAAATATATTATTGGATTTAAGAACTCAACCTTTGATGTTGGACAAAGTAGTAGTGGAGGGTCTAAAGTTTACCAATGTTAATTTGGAACCATGCTCTTACCAAATTTTGATATTGATGGGCGGGTCATAGAGAGCTTGGGGGATAACCAAGCATGAGGTTGTCATTCAAGTTAATCTTGTCAAACCTACAAATTATACCATGGTCCATGTTAAGGTATTGGTTACGTAGGCTACATCGTATGATGTGTCGGTTGGGGTGGTAGTTTTATACCCCTTGGGAGTCACCTTTGATTTTTGGGAGGAGACTATTTATTATTGACCATGATGGCAAACAAGAAATACTCGTAAGGTTTTTTTGTTAGTTACTTTCATTGGGGGGCATGCAGGAAAATCTAATAATTTGATAATGTTAATGGGATTTTCAAAGCTTCCCCATGGTTTTGATTCATTTGAAGGCAATGTCCGGGTTATGGATAAGCCCCCCTACTCATGAGCTGGAGATGTTAGGTGCCTAGGTTGGGTCATTTATTCATGGTTCATCACATGATCTTGCACCATCATGGGGAATGTTGTCAAAACTTTAGGCATCAACCAGACATTATATTCATAAGGTTTGGCACATTCTACCATCACTGAGCCCACAAATACTTGTAGAGCTAAGCCATGGACCAATTGGTTTATGACCTTTGGATTCTAGGGTTATCCAATGGCATATTCTTGAGGATGGGATTTGCCTAATAGAGTTTTTTGGAGGCATTAGTTTTGACCTTGTAGCGGTCCTTCAATTTGGCATCAAGGTTTGTGCAATATTATTATATGGAGAAGGATCCTTAAACTCAACAAGCTTCCATGCACCATATTATGATGTTGTGACATGTTAAGTTGCCTACATTGACAATCCAGGGTTACCAACATGTTTTACTAAACAACATCACATTATCGAAGGTGCAAGATTTGGACATGATCAAACTAGTGTACCTTGTCATATTAAGATGGTCGTGTCAAGGTTTATCATAGGTTGGCACATGTTAGGGACTTTTAAACCTCGGATCAAAGTTATTTTGGGAATTAATTCGAGTGCTGCAATATTTGTAAACCTTTTACTAACATTCATGTGCATATGTGTTGGAGAATGTTCCACCTTTGGGGGATTATCAGCTAGTTGTATTGGCAACATGACAACAAATTATTGCTTAGATCATGGAGCCAATGCATGTGGATGTTATAGTAGTTGGTTCATGTACCCATCACTTTTAGTGGTTATGGATTAACCTAGCTCCATTAAAGGGGTTGCAAACTACGTATCAGCTTATTTTGAGCTCACCCACATGCTTGATGGATGACATTTTGCATCTAGGATGACATTTTTCTACCATTCAGCACACATATTGACCGCCTTTGGTTGTAATCAACAATGTTGGCCTGCCTCATGTAGCCTTACTTATTCTTTTGAGTTTTCCAGATTTTCACACATTTTGGGATGGTAATCCAAACATCATTTGGGATGCTAACTCATCCATTAAAGAGCCCAATGTTGATGAACAAGAATGAACTATGGGATTTCACACAAACACCATAGTAGTGTAAAAGATTTTTTACGGTGCTCGTAAACAGATATTGGGACAAGTTATGGGTCTTATTTATCTCACATGGATCTTTAACCTTTGTTGGGCTAATCAGGTCTAATTTACACAATCTTTTGCACCCACCCACCCTGTCGCAACCTTAGCTTTTGGCTTGCAACCAAAGCAAAGGTTTGCAAAGGTACGGGCCAAGAGTGAAGCTCGAAAGTCACATTTCATGTTCTTGGGAATTTAGGAAACTGTGAGGGAATGAACCCCCACACTCCCAGGTGAGCTCCCACTTTGGGAATTAGAGTCCCAATGGACTCCCAAATATTCAAAGGGCGATTATAGGGGTCCAAACTCATTGGATTGAAAATGACACACTCCCAACTCCTTGAAGGACTCAAATGTGAATGCAAGTGAAAGACAACGGAAGAGGGAGGAATCGGGACGTGCTCCCTAGCTCACAACACTTTGAGGGGTAGAGGGGCATGTTGAAGCTCCGGGATGGGACTAGGAAGAGTTGACAAGCTTATTCACTCACACGAGCATGCACACAACCCACACAAAGTGGTTAGTGCATAGTTGGAGCACCTTTGGTGCTAGGACGAGCCACGGGCAACACAAACACACAAGACTCACCACGGCTCGGACTTGGGGGAAGCCACCACCTTCCCCCTTATAGTATACTCTGCATCTCTCCACGGGGCCCACATCCAAATGACTTTTTTCTCCCGGGACTCCCGAGTGCGAGTCCCAAAATCCCGCCAACCGAGACTCCCGCAGCTTTGGAGCCCTGTAACTTTGCGAGCAAACCTCGGATCGAAGTGCGTTATGAAGCAAAGTTGTAGCTCTTGTCGAGAGCTTCCAATGGTATGTGGCACGTTGTCTGCAACCAAGTAAATTGGGTCGATCCCCGACTTTTTCTGGTCGGGAGTCAAACTGGCAATTTGACTCCCTGCTCTTCTTTTGGCCATAACTTATGTTTCAAATGTCCAAATTAGGAATTCGAGCCCATTTTAGACATCTAAGTTTTAAGACCTTTCCAATGATATAAAGAATGCCACAAGCCATTGAGTTTTGACCCCTCAAATCGGTCTCTGAAGTTTCGGAAGTCCACCGGGACTCCATCTCCCAAAGTGGGAGTTGCCTTGGGAGTGTGAGGGCTCACTCTCTCACACTCTCCTACACTCTTGGGAGTCTATGATGTGACTCCCGGGCTTCCTCTTGGCCCGCACCCTTGCAACCCCTTTGCCTTGGTTGCGAGCCCAAAGCTAGGGTTGCGACAGAAAAATTCCTTATACCATTTGAAAGCTATTGGAACTATTATGTCTAAAACGGGCTTGCATGACCCATTTGAGTATTTAAAACATAAGTTATGGCAAAAAGAAGGGTCGCAAATCAAATTGTCAATTTGACTCTCGACCACTAAAAGTCAAGAATCACCTTGATTTCCTTGGGTGTAATTGGCGTGCAACATATTGTTGAAAAAATCTTGACAAGGGCTACAACTTTGTTTGAAACTCAATTCAATCAAAGGTTTACACATAAAATTATGGGCCTTCAAAGTTGCAAAAGTCCCAATTTAAGGAATTTTGGGACTCCAACTTGGGAGTTTCGAGATAAAATGACATTTGGGTGCTGGTTTTATGGTTAAGCACATAGAATATCATAAGAGGGAAGGTGGTGGCTTCCTTAAGTTTGGGCCGTGGTGAATCTTGTGAATTCGTGTTGGCTCGTGGTGAGTCCATGCACCAAAAGTGTTCTAACTATGCATTTACCAACTTGTTGTTTGGTTTGTGTAGGTCCGTGTGAGAAATTGACTTGCTTGTCACTCTTTTTAGTCCCTATTTTGAAGCTCTAACATCCCCTTCTACCCCCAAAGTGATGTAAACCAAAGAGCGTACCCCAACTCCTCATTCTTCTATTGTGTTCACCTTAGATTCACATTTGAGTCTATTAAGGAGTTTGGGAGTGCGTCACACACTTACTTTACTTTTGTTACACCTACATTTGGATCAATTATGTTGGTGGAAGGGGGGGGATCATCCTTGGCATTTATGGGATTATGGATTTATAGGTAATGGGAAGGAGATTTTTAATGTGGAGGCACCAGGGCATTATAATGCTACATCACATTTTGCGTAACAACAATAAGTTTCACCCATAACCTCATGTGTTGGGGATGTGTAATCATTTTAGCCCAAGCTATAGGAGATTACAAAGTCATGGGAGCCAAATATTGGTCCCATGATTACAGGAAATGAGGTGTAGGAATTATGACGACTATTGTAGGATTATGTTGGTTGTTTTACCTTCAATTTGAACAAATTGAGACAGTTGAAAGGACATGAAGTTCAAATTATATTATGAAATGATATTTTTAGATGACCTTATAGGTTGAGTGAGCTAGAAAAGACCTTGGTTTAGGCTTGAAAGATAGAGTTGTTGGATGCAAACCTAATGGAATTGTCGAAAGGTGAGTATGCTTTAGACATAATGATGTTGTCAAAACCCTAACATTGGGTTCGTGACAAAGTGTGAAGCATAAGGCCTATGAGGCCGAAAGTGTGTATAGGTGAAACACACTTTCATAAATGAGGGAGAATGCAAGGGACGAAGCCTAATGACTCCCAAGTGCATTCCCACTTTGGGAGTTGCATTTGTATAGCACTTGTGAATGTTCAAAACCTTGGTTAGAAATTTTAAAACACACCAAATTGGGCCCCCATGATAGCACTAGAAAGGTATTGAAACATAAATGCTTAAAGTGCCCTCTCATTGGTCATTTGGTCTTGATTTGCATGAATTATGGTAAAAAAAAAGGGTGGGAATCAAATTGGGTTATTTGATTTCCGACCACAAATCCCTTGAAAAACATGGGTTAAATGAGGTTCAATTGGATTGTGTTATACACCGTTGAAAAAATATTTTCAAAGGTTATAAAATATTTTCCTTGCAATTTAAAAAAAAACTTGATTTGAAAAAAATATGAACATGCAAAGTTTTGGGACAATAATAATCCCAATTTTGGGACTCCCACTTGGGAGTCTTGGGAAAAAATGACATGTGGATGTAGTCCCCGCATAAAGGCATAGAGTATACTATAGGGAAGGGAGTGGTGCTTCCTCCCAAAGGTTGTGAGCCATGTAAAGCTTGTGCTTGGAATTGTCTTTACTAAATCCACCACACCATTTCCATTCGATTTGCACTAATTGCCCTCTTTTCTTGGTTGTGCAAATTAATCTCATCTTGAACTTTTGCTTATGATTCCATCCTAGTCCCATCCCAAAACTCCATCACGCCCTTCTACCCCTAAAGTGTTGCAAGTTAGAGAACATGCCCTAATTTTCTCCTTCTTTTGTTATTTCACTTTGGGACCCACCTTTGGGTTTTTTGAAGAGTTTGGGGGACGCGTTAGAGGCCAAACAAAAAGGATATTTTTGGCAATTAAATGGAGCAATACATGTGTGAGGATTATCGCCCAATCAATAATCACATTATCATGACCTTAGCCTTGGGTTCACAACTAAAATAAAGGCATGGGAAGATGTGGGCTAGGAATGTAACCTAGGAATCACATTCACACTCTTGGGAATGCGAAAAAATGTGCGAGAATAAGTCCACACACTCCCAAGTGGACTCTCACTTTGGGAGTTAAACTTTGGATGGACTCCCAAATTTTGAAAAAACGATTAAAGGAATCAAAACTCATTGGATTGAGGACTTCCTTATGCCATTGGAACATTCATAAGACATAGAAGTCTAAAATAGGGTTGCATTATTCATTTAAATACCTATAACACAAGTTATGGCCAAAAAAATGTCAGGAGTTAATGTGTTAATGTCATAACCCTAGCCTTGGGCTCGCAACCAAGGCAAGGGCTTGTAAAGGTGCGGGCCAAGAATGAAGCCCAAAAGTCACATTCATGCTCCTGGGAGTGTAGAAGAATGTGTGGGAATGAACCCTCACACTCCCAAGTGAGCTTCCATTTTGGGAGTTAAGGATTCCCAATGGACTCCCAAATTTTCAGAGAGCGATTGTAGGGGTCAAAACCCATCAAATTAAAGAGTTCCATGTATCATCTAAAAAATCTTGGAACGTAGATGTTTAAAATGGGCTCATATGACCCATTTGGGTACTTAAAACATAAATTATGACCAAAAGAAAGGTCGTGAATCAAATTGGCAATTTGACTCCCAACCATTAAAACTCAGGAATCACCCCAATTTCCTTGTGTGTAGGTTTTGTGTTATACCATTGGAAACCTCTTGACAAGGGCTACAACTTTTCTTTCAACCTCACCTCAATTGAAGGTCTTCACACAAAGTTATGTAACTTCAAAGTTGCAGGAGTTCCAATTTTGACATTTGGGTGTTGGCCCCGTGGCCATGCAAAAAGAATACTATAAGGGGGAAGGTGATGGCTTCCCCCAAGTCCAGGCCGTGGTGAATCTTATGATTCCATGTTTGCCTGTGGCTCGTCTATGCACCAAAAGTGCTTTGACTATGCACTAACCAACTTGTTGGTTAGTTTGTGCAGGTTTGTGTGAGTAATTGAATCGTTTGTTGTTCGTTGTAGTCCCCATCCCAAAGTTCCAAAACACCCTTCTACCCCCAAAGTGTTGCGAGCCAAGGAGTGTGCCCAACTCCTCCTTTCGTTGTTTTCACCTTTGAACTTGTAGTTGAATCCACGAAAGAGCTTGAGGGTGCGTTAATCAACTTGATTCCCAACCTTTAAAAGTTAAGAATTGCAATGATTTACATTTGTGTAGGAGGCATGTTACATATCATTGGAAAGCTCTTAATGAAGGCTACAACTTTGCTCTTTACCTTAATTAAAGCTTTATATAAGACATTATGGGCATCCAAAATGGCGAGAATTTCAATTTCAAGAAGTGAAAGACTCTTGATTTGGAGTCTCGGGAAAAACGCCATTTAGGTGTAGCCCTTGTGGCAAATCGCAAAAATTACTATAAGGGGGAAGGTGGTGGCTTCCCCCAAGTCCGGGTTGTGGTGAATCTTGTGAATTCGTGTATGTTCATGGCTCATTTGTGCACCAGAAGTGCTTTAATTATGTGTTAACCAACTTGTTGTTTGGTTTGTGCATATTGATATGAATAATTAACACACTTATCATTCGTCCTAGTCCCATCTTGGAGCTCCAACACGCCCTTGTTACCCTCGAAGTGTTATGAGCAGGGGAACGTACTCAAACTCTTTTTCCTTTTGTTCTTCACTTTGGGACTCACATTTCAATCTTTCAAGGAGTTTGGGGTGCGTTGCACACACATTCAGACAAGTGTGCCATGCCCTTACCGAAGGAAATATTTGATGCCTTTGGTCATGCCAAGGTTTTCAATACTTTGGACTTGAGGTATAGCTACCATCAAATGCCATTGAGTGAAGGCAACAAGGGAAAGACAACATTTTAGGGAATCAATCCTCATGGGAAGGATTGTTCGTATCAATGGCGATTTTTGCCATTTGGTTTAAAAAATGCCCCTGTAAAATATCAAAGGGTGATGGATTGAGTATTGGTAGATTTGGTTTTACTAAGTGTTACATCAATGACATTATCATTTTTAACCTGACATCAAAAGATCATAGGCATCATCTATAGGAGGTATTTGGAAGACTTAAGGATCATAACTGACGCACTCCCAACTCCTTGAAGGACTCAAATGTGAGTCCAAGTGAAAGACAACGGAAGAAGGAGGAGTCGGGATGCGCTCCCTAACTCACAACACTTGGAGGGGTAGAGGGGCGTGTTGGAGCTCCGGGATGAGACTAGGAAGAATTGACAAGCTTATTCACTCACACGGGCCTGCACACAACCCACACAAAGTGGTTAGTGCTTAGTTGGAGCACCTTTGGTGCTGGGATAGCCACGGGCAACACGGACACACAAGACT
>Ga0209208_10012016_pt1 | contig 11030 bp, 6 predicted proteins | sample S1TSphfallax_3_FD_187694 | JGI IMG/M metagenome (GOLD analysis project Ga0209208, IMG submission 187694) | Host-associated microbial communities from peat moss isolated from Minnesota, USA - S1T2_Fd - Sphagnum fallax MG (SPAdes) (version 2) | ecosystem: Host-associated > Plants > Peat moss >... | reverse complement strand
CAATGTTCAATTATTTTGAGGAAAACTAGAATTTAGGTACTGTACATAAGATTGTGATCAATAGAAGTTGGTGAAAAGCTGGTGCTGTTTGTGAACATGAATCCTTGGACCAAGTTGGGTCCCCCCCTCCCCATTCTCTTGGGCAGACCACCCACAAGAGGACTACTCACCATAACTTAGTACCTACATGCAAGGAAGGAGCATGCAGAGAGGTGTCATTGCTCAGCTCAAGCTCATGGTACATAACAAGATGCAAGTTTCAAGGAATAATGGATCAATGGGTTGAGCTACAACAATCTACCAAGTTAAGAACTACAATCTAGGTTATGATTAGCAATGTAATTTTTTTTTTGGGTTACAAATTGTCACCAAATTCCTCTTATGACATGAGTGTGGTGACCATTATGAAGAAAATTTGGGTGTTTAATTTGGTGACAATTTGGGGGTTTAATTTTGAGATGAATTTTTTTTGGGTTTCTTTCTATTGGGTTTGGTGACCTTTTACATACCAAATTTGGGGGTTTCTTTTTAATGGATTTGGCGACCATTACACACCATTTTGGGGGTTCTTTTGAGGTAGATGTTGTCAAAACGGTTAAATAGCAAGCCTCCTCCTTTTTGATAACTCCCATATATATATATATATATTTATTTATTTATTTATTTATTTATTTTATCTATGTTACCTCGTCACCTTATGTTACAAACCTACATAGTTTAGGATATTAATAGGTTACCTTACGCTACTAATGTAGGCTACTTTAAACTATTCCTAACTATTATGGGCTAATTTTTTTAAGGTTAATCGTAGCTATTCTTAGGCTACGTACTTGGGCTAGTCCTAAGCTACTCATAAACTAGTGTAAGCATGTGATTAAAGATTTGTACTTGTAGATTTGACATGTTTTAAAGGTTTTCCTAAATGGCATAATTGGTCACCATTGTTGTTTTTTATATTTATTTTCTACCCATGCTACATAATGATATGCTTATGATAATTTATGACCTACCTATAAACATTTATGTTATGAAATGGTTATCTATTACATACTTTAGCATGAAATTGTGGAAATAACAATTATATGGCCAATAGCTATGGAAAACACATGGCAATTATTATGTTTCTTCTTTAAAATGGGTCTCCAAAACAAGTTAAACAACAAATTATTAGACCATTATCTTCACAAGGATCACATCTACCATTTTCATTATCATGGACTAAACTCCCTAAACATGTTTACCTCATATGTATATAATTAACCAAGGTTAAATTAACTTTCCCAATAACCAAGGTTAATTTGTACACACGATGTACATGAGTTTTTTATTTTCATATTTCAATTAAAGTCAAATTGGCAACTCATCCTATGGATGATTGCCACTTTTGGCTACATCACAAAATTGACCCTAAAAAACATTACTTGCAATTTCCATGCCAAAAACTCAAATAAAATTTGTGATTGATTGGGAAATTATGAAGTCCCCAACATGTGAGTTGTAAGGACATACTCATATGTACTTGTTGCACTTTCAAACACATCAAAATGCAGTGGGAGATCTAGAGTGTGAAGGTACATAGAAAGTGTTAAGGACCATCATGTTTGGAACTAGGGGTGGGCCAAAGGGTTGTGGGGTTTGTAACTTGGGGTTTCAAGTTTGAATGTTTGAACTTTTTATGGCCTACATATTAGGGATTCATCTAGCTACATTTCAAGTTCTAGACAATTTGGTGTATTATGGATTCATCTAGAAACATTTCAAGTTATAGACAATTTGGTAGACCATTCATGCATGGATTCATGACTCAAAAAATGATTTGACAAAATTACATTTGTAATTGATTTGTGTGTACGTGTGTTTTTCAAATTGATATCATGGAGTTTTGTCCAACTTTGACATTTTTACCTAGTTTATTTTAATGACAAAAATTTCTTGTTTTTTTTTTAAAACCAAAAAATGGCAAGTTTTTAGAAAATATATATATTGTAAACTCTACTAAATTTGGTAATTTATGGGGAAAACTTCATCAATTTTTTGAAATGAAAAATTTGACCAAAAAAATGTTTGAATGTGACCCTTGATAGGTTTTGGAGATTTCATTTTTCATTCTAATTAATATGGGTTCATGAATCATTTTTAAGATGTAGAAAGGGTGCCCTAATAGATTTTTCCTTTAAAAAATTTGGTTAGTTTTTTATAAAATGATTGACCCAAATGCATTCAAATGAGTATGCAAGCTAATAAAAAATTGCACCACTTGATAATTGGAAATAATTTTCAATGTAAATAGTATTAAATTTTCTTTCATTTTTTGTTGTCATTGTTATGAATGTTGTGCAATAAGTGCCTCTTCATGAAAAAACTACTATTGATTTTCACCTTTTTGTGAGAAAATTGTTCCTTTTGGTTTGAGTTTGCTCTCTTTTGTGAATAATCAACATTTAGGGGTGAAAAATGATTTCAAAATTTTAAAAATGGCCCAAATACAAGGTTATTTTAAGAATAACTTTATTGAATGGCTCTTCACCATTTGTAATAACATTTTGAATATTTTCTAAAATAAGTCACTATAAAGGTGACAATGTGAGTCAAAATTCAAAACTTTGAAATAAGATTTAAAAATTTATGGTTTGACATTCAATTACATGTAAAGAACTTTTAGGGGGGCACCTTCCACAATAAGATCCATATTTTCTTTCACAAAAAAATTTAATTCATTACAAAAAATTTCAAATATTTACATTCAATAAGGACATTGAATTAGGCGGTTCTAGGAATTTGGGTCTTTTGCTTGGTTTTCCCTCATGTTAAATAATCATTCCTCGGACAACCTTTTTTTCAATCCTTACCTTACACAAACAGCCTCCCATTATTAATTAACCTACAAATTCTTCACATGTTAAATATATGTAATGTCGTTTTGTATGGCCTAATGATGGATTGACCACAAGTGAAAAAGCAACCACCCCTCTCGACTAGTTGGCCTAAAGATTTATTTTTCAAATTGATTACTATAGTACCTTTACCATTTCAGCAATAGACTGCCGAATAATTAATTAAATCTGAAATCTTAACTTCAACACTTGGTTTTTTTAATTCTGAATTTTTCTGCATGTAATGATTATATAAAATAATAATCAAGGATATTTCAGCATTATGGAACACCCTTGTGTGTCTAGACTACTTCAGATTAAAGGCAATGTCCTGTAGGTTGGTGGTTTAAACTTGACAATGTTTTTTGCATGAATGTGTTTCAAACATGAGAATAGAAATTTTTGATTTTATTAAAATTTTGGCACAAATATTAAATATTTTTTCAAAAGTTCGGCAAAACAGAAAATAATTCAATTTATGCCAAAATGGTAAAAGTACTACGGTAATCTTGTACAACATTCAAATTTTTTTTAATGTATACGGGGAGCAACTTTAAAACAATTCCACCCATGCCCAATATTTGGGCCTTTGACATTATAAAGTATTGCAACCAAGATGTTTGGATTATTGTCTTCCATGTCCCATCCATAAACATGAAAATTAGGATTGTACAATGTGCGAGATTATTAATAGCAAACCGCCTAGACCAATCAATCGATTTGGCCAATCAATAGCAAATGTTTGCCACACATCTTGTGCACAAATGTTGACCCAAAGCCATTTGATTACTTCAAATTGACATAATATTTAATATTTTCCATCCAAACTTTATTGTGCCATGTTGGAAAAAGTCATTTCCTAGGACTCAATAAAATATAAACTTCTTATCAAAGCTCAAACCTAGTACTTTTACCAAGGTTCAAGAATATATATATATATTGTGAATTCAATGTTGTACCATATGGTACAATGTATTGCAACTATAATATTGGTTATAACAATTACACAAGTAATTACTAAAGACTATAAGAACACACAAAAACACTTTAGGATGAGTTTATCCATTTGTGATTAACTATATTGTTGTAGTTGGGAAAACAAATATAAAACATAATTGAAGTATTAGTTTAATAGTGGGTACACAATTTTCTTCCATTTTCTTAAATCCATAACTTCGATTCCGATTAACATCACCAATTACATACAATTCCAACATGTACAATTATCAACTACACACATGAGAATTATTTATTATTTTAGCCCCATTAATTCCACCTTCACACATACATTAGAATGATCTTCTTTCCAAATCCTTCCCTTCCTTAAGTAGCTGCCACCATTGAAAAAGATGGTGATTACTTAAGGGTTAGATCCTATTTTTTTCATTCTCCTTCATTTTTTAATTACCACAATAGCCCTTCTTAGATTGAAGGGGATTAAGTAGCAAAGTCAACCTTATGTTAGTGATTCATATAATGACCTATTGTCACAATTGTTACAATAACTCATTATTCACATTTAACAAGTGCACAATTGGAGGTGATTTTATATCCATGAATATCCTTCCTAATAAAGTGAAGGGATCTTATGTCTCCTCCTTATGAATGGGACAAATCTTATGCTTGATTTTAAACTTAACTAAACACATACTTATAGGCATAAAATCTCTTTTGTTTTTAAATAGTAAGTGCAATTCCCATTCTTAAAAGTGTAAAAACCTTAGCTTTCTCATGTCTACATATATTAAGGTATGGGCAACATATTATGTCATTTTCTTGACCACATATATAACATAATATTTCAATGATGATCATACGTTTCTAATAATGATCAAAATCTTTGTTGAAGATAATTAAAATTTTAAAAATTGTTGAATTTGCCACCTTATACCTTAATGTCATGGAATGGTTTTGCCCTTGCCCATGATGTTGGGTGTGTTGTGAAATTCACTTTAATAGGTTCACTTAGCACTTTACGTGACATAACGAATAGGCTTGATCATTCCAAAATATATTTTGATTCATGATAATGTTCACTTCATGCATTACAAAAGGTAAAGATGATGAGCCCATGATATTCTGAAATGTAGGATGAAACTCCATTATCACCTTTTCCTAGGGACCTAATTTTGAAAATGCCCCCATCACGGGGTTTCACCCCCACACATAATCACAACTCTTTACTCTTGGGCCCACATTACATTAGGACCCAAAAATGGGCCCAATTTAAAATGGAGCACTAGTCATATAGGTTGACAATTAAAAATTAGACTAGTTCCAAGCCCACTAACTAAAAAATGTAGTGGTTACTTACATATCATTATTTTGGCACCAAATTCATGGGCTAGTTGATGAAAAAAAAAACTTTCACAAATGAAGACCCAATTTCTTGGGCTTGATCCACTAGTTGTATCAATATCATATTATTATTGTTTTCCAATCTTAGCCTTTGGATGGGAGTCATTTTCTAGGATGTGGAAGGAAGGAAATTTAGGGAAGGAAGATGCGAGCTAATCTTCTTCCTCACCTTTATTTCCATAGCTTTTTTCTTTGACTTTTCATTTATTGCACTTTTGAATCAAAGCTACTTGGCACCATGGAAGATTCTTTGCAAAATACTCCACAAGTTTTTTATGATGGTAACAACATGGATGCTCAACTTTTTGTGTGAAGTGGTTTGCCCACTACTAATTTTACAACATATCACCAAAGAAGGGTTGCTCAAAGGAACATGTTGTTTTCATTGCCTACCACATTTATGAAGTTCCTCAAGAGAATGAAATGCATGTCTCATGAAAGAGAAATAAGAGATGGGGAGGAAGAAAGGGGAACACTAAACACACAATTTGAAGACAAATGATATGAAGAAGTTCATGTTGTGGCCCCTCCAATTTCAAAAAAAAGGCAATAGGGATGGGAGGGAATACAACAATAAAAATAAGAAGGTGTGGAGATGACAAAAATGAAAATAAAAAGAATCGGGGAAATTCAGATGTGTGTTTATTGAAAAAAAATTATAGTGAAATAGAGCGAAAATTGTGAAGTTCATGCTAAAAAAAAGGTAAGATTTTCAAAACCCTTGAAAATGAAATGATCTTGGTGAATGTGAAGGAAAAAATACAAAAGTGTTAGATTTGCAAAAAATATAAAACCCATTCATTAAAATACATGCATAGTGCTTACATGATTTCAACAAAATATGTAGCACCTAATCATAATACATGAATAAAAATGTATTATGGCCTTCAATAGATACACTATGCTCAAAAGTGTATGGCATTTGTTGGATTGCATCCATACATGTATTGACAATTTCCAATACCATGTGTTGTGAGTTAATTTTTTTTACTAATTAATGACAATACATTTATGATAAAGTTATACTTAGTGATACACTTATCATATGAGGGTGAAACACATCATGATGGAACAAAAGCGGCACATTGTGAAAGTCCATTTTAAGATTAAAATAAACTACACAAGTAACACAAAAGCAAGATATTTTGAATCACATGGGCCATGTGGCAAGGTGTTGTAAGATATTTATCATAAGGATTTAATTATTTATGGTTTAACTTATCATAATCTTATTTGAAAGATTACCATCTAAACTATTATTTTCAATAAATAAATAAATAATTTCATAAGCATCATAATTTAATGTGCATCTCAAAATTTAATCATCAACATCTTTTCAAATTATTTTCCTTAACGTCAATGCTACCACATGATATCATCATTGGGTCTTTTAGTCACTAAAGGGCATTATATAAAAGTGTATTGAATCCATATTCATTTATTTTTAACTTGGACATTACTTTGTACAATTTTTAAAGTTCACAATAAATTAGATATTGAGTCTATAGAAGTTGTAAGAATGGGAACGTGGATATCATATATTGCCCCAATCTCATAAGGTATGTTTCATAGGGTATGTCTTGTAAAATTTCAAATTTTATTACCATAACATTTATGATTCTTGTTGTGGGTTTTTCAAAACTAAAGGTTTCAATTGTTTTTTAATGGTTGCACAAAAGAGTTTTTCACTATTATTTTAACAACTCCATATAAATCACCACACATTGTTAACAAATTATCGTTACCAAACCTTGAAGGTGTTATGGGAGTTCTTTTCCTTTTTAAAAAACATGCTCTTTCATTAAGTATCAAAATGAGATTATGAAAGAAAAAAAATTTGTATAAATATGCAAAAGTCTTGAAACTTAATGTTGCACATGCTTAAAAGATTCTTTAAATGAAACTACCAATTAGTTGATTGTTTAGAAATCAACACATGTTACCAAACTATTCTTTCCCTTTGACCACCTCTCCTTTTGATAAAGATTATGGCCATCATCATCATCAATAATCCCTTTTGCTAATGGACTATAAGTTGTTGCAATGGAACAACACGTTTCATCACATGACAAATTGCCCTAAAGAAAATAAGGGAAAGATGAATTTTGTGTCACCTTTTTCATACATGGTGGAGCTTTTAAGGTACATAAAAAACTTGTTGAAATGGCAAGAACATGAGGAAAGAGAGAAGAAAAGAGAAGAAAAAAATATATATAAAGAGAAATTGATTTTTGAGCCCAAGATTTAGGCATATTGACTTTACACTACTTGGGTTCCAAATGTTCAAAAACATTCTAATATGAGCCCAAGTTAGCTTAAGAAACGAGGTTAAATTGTTTAAAGCAAGTCAAAGCTTTCTTAGGATTGGGCCTTAGTGTAAAATGGGCTTTTATATTCAAATAAAATTTTGTTGGTTTTGCCACGAGGGGGAAAGACTATGGAGTGGTGGCTACTTCATTTGGTTCATCTAACACATTGTTCAAGTTCTAGCTCATCAATTTAAAGCACAAATTATTAATATTTGAAATAATGTTGAACAAATTTCATAATTTAAGATAAAATATGAGTAAAAAAAATTTATAACATGAGGGGTAAAATGGGATTTTGGGAATTTGATATTTTTTTCAATGTTGGACAATTATTAAATTAGGGATAAATAAATATAAAAGTCAGAATTGGCGATTGTGAAAAATTCAAAATTTTACCCAAAATTAGTTATTTCCCCCTCAAATTTTCAATAACCCATACATTCACACTTTAGATTTTTTACTTTAATTTTATTGTTATTTTATTTTAATAATTTAATACCACAATGTATTTATTCATCCCATCCACCTCAAAACCCCATTGTTATTTTGACAAGAGAAAAACATCTTCATTGGTTATATGGAAAATGTATGAAACAAAAATTTAATACCCAAATTTAATTTAGGATATTGCCATGGGTAGGAACAATGTGAGTGGTATTAATTGGTTTTTTTTATAGTTGTGGGTCAATAAAATGAAGTGGTTTTATCAAGACATTAATTAAATGATGTAAACAAAGCGGGAAACAAGTTCACTTTTTTTAAAAATTGAAAACCCCTAAAATTCACAAGAACAAAATCAATGATCCTTGAACTCCATCAAAACAAAGTTGAAAACCCCCAAACTTTATTCTTATAAAGTTTGGGGGTTTTCAACTTTGTTCCCCCCCCCATGCGGAGCTTCACACAAAAAAATTGAAAATTTCTAAAATGAACAAAATACCAAATAAAAAACCCTCAAAATTCACAAGAAAATGGAAAATACCCCTCTTCCCCCTTGTGAAACTTCACACAAAACAATTAAAGACCCCCAAAATGACAAGAAGAAAATTGCAAACTTTAGAACTTCAAAATTGTGCCAAAGTAAAAAAACCTTCAAAATTCACAAGAAGAAAAGCAAATGTCCCCTCTCCCCCCTTGTGAAACTTCACACAAAAAAATTGAAGACCCCCAAAATGACAAAAATAAAATTGACATTTTCTAGAACTTCAACATATCAAAATAAAAAAACTTCAAAGTTCACCAAAAGAAAGCCAAATACCCCCTCTCCCCTTTTATGAAACTTCACACAAAATCTTTTTAAGACCCCTAAAATGACAAGAAGAAAATTGAAAAACTCCGGAACTTCAAAATACTAAAATAAAAAAACCTTTGAAGTTCACAAGGAAAAAAAAACCCCCCCTATCCTCCTTGTGAAATTTCACACAAAAAAACAAAAAACCCCAAAATGAAAAAAAAAAATTGAACAACTTCAAAACCTCAAAATATCAAAATAAAAAACCTTCAAAGTTCACAAGAAGAAATGCAAATGCCCCCTCTCCGTCCTTGTGACACTACACAAATTTTTTTTTGAAAAATCCCAAATTAATAACAAGAAAATTGAAATTTTCTAAAATTTCAACATATCCAAATAAAAAACCTTCAACTTCACAAGAGGAAAGGCAAATCACTATAACAAAAGGTAAGGTGTCCCTATTCATCAAGTGATTTCATTGGATTTTGAATGAATTCACTAGTTGTAATGAACAAGGACTAGTGAAAAGCAATGAATTCATTGGTCTAATGAATGGGGACTAGCGAAGCGCACCCACATTTTGTAGTAGTGAATATCCCTTTTTTTTTCCCTTGGTTGTGAAACTTCATAAAATGTTTTTTGAAAACCCCCAAAATGACAAGACATTTTTATAAACCCTAGAATTTTTATCAAAAAATAAAACAAAGCAAGAACCCCCCCAAAGTTCACAAAAAGAAACCCAAAGACCCCATCCACCTTCCGTATGCAAAATTTCACCCAATTTTTTTTAAAACCCCCAAAACCAAAAGAAAATTGAAAACTTTGAACTTCAAACGAACAAAACAAAAAACCCCCAACGTTCACAAGATTGAAACCAAAGACCCTCACAATTCAAATTGAAAGAAAATTAAAACCCCCAAATTGCCCAAAGTTACAAAAATTTGAAGAGAACAAAATTGATGACTCCAAAAGTTGATAAGAACAAAAATTAAAGAACCCCAAGCTCACAAAAACAAAAGTAAAAGCCCTAAGTTCACAAAACAAAATCGTGAAGATTTAATAGAATCAAATTCAAACAAATACACTGGAATATACTTAAAATAAAATGGTTCACTAGTATACATTAAGAGGGTTTAACAAGGAGCAACAATAAGGATGTGGGTTCAAATCTCTTCAACTACATAGGATATTAACCTATTAAAATATAGTATTAGCCACTAGCTACCAACCCCATGGTGGGGGGTTAACTCAAATGATTATTTTTTCTCTAGCTAGTGGGTTTAGTTCATGTGAAAAAGAAATTTTTTTCCACAATTGGTGGGGGTCATTTAAGTGAATTTGTTTTTCACCTCCAATGGAGCAACTCTAATGATGTTATTCTTTTTGCCACTAATGGAGTTAACTTCAAGTATTTTTTTTACACCAACGGTGGGTCACTTCAAATGATTTTTTTTTGTCCCCAATGGGGGTTCACTTCAAGTGATTTAATAAGTTCTTCAAGGGTTTCATTTCTTCACTTTTGTAGTTTGTAGGATTTTATTTTTTCCCCTTTATAGTTATTAGGGTCAACATTAGGGTTCTGTGTTATTGTGGTTACCAAAGGTTTTATTTAATTCCCTTTGTGGTTGCATAGGGTTATTTCATCAAATTGTATTTCAATTTGTGAGAACTAAATGCTTCTTAGTTGGAAATTGTGACCTATTGTCGGTGAATCTTGAATAGTTTGTCAATTCATATGATCATTCCTTTTGCAATATTTGTTTGATTTATTAAAAGACATCACAATCTTGCAATGTGGCCATAGAATGCATGCCTAGATTGCTTCCATGAAATGAATGCCCATGTCTAATGAGTCACCAACTTTAGATATGTTACTTGTGTTTTCCCTTCATACATTCATTCTAGATTTGAAGAGAGTATGTACACTACGGACTTGTGGTATCAAGCCTCAATGACATAAGGTCACACATAAGGTTTTTTTGTTTGCAAAAGATGTGAACTAATGGACATCTAAATAATGTTTTTGATAATGTTGTCCTCTTCTATACAAAGATTTTCGAAAAATTGTCTTTCTTGATAAAATGCTTTTAAAAAAAATTTAAATAAATACAAGGTTTCAAAATTAAATGTAGGAAAAAAAAACAATTTAATGTGGCTTAAATGTGTGCATACTATAATTTTTTTAAATAAATTTAAAACATGGAAAAAAATTCCTTGCATATACCCCCCCAAAACAATATCTTGTTTGACATAGGTGGT
>Ga0209208_10012014_pt1 | contig 11032 bp, 3 predicted proteins | sample S1TSphfallax_3_FD_187694 | JGI IMG/M metagenome (GOLD analysis project Ga0209208, IMG submission 187694) | Host-associated microbial communities from peat moss isolated from Minnesota, USA - S1T2_Fd - Sphagnum fallax MG (SPAdes) (version 2) | ecosystem: Host-associated > Plants > Peat moss >... | reverse complement strand
TTACCACTTGAAAAGCCATCTGCAGGTTAGTCAAAAGAACATGTATCAATTCTTAGTAAATTGTCTTGTTTCCTGATTCTTGCACACATGGAGTGCAGATGCAGCTGCCAGGGAATTTTCTATATTTTTTTTCCTTTTTTTTTCGTTCTTGTTTTCCTTTCCCACTAGACACACAGGTATACAGACATATATATACATATACATATATATATATACATGGAGTGCACATGTATGTTTGTTTTTCCTGACATGTTTCCTTGTCTTACATTCAGTTCAGTTTGATGAGTATGGTTCTTTCCTCTTCTTGCCACTTACAGTATATCCTCATGAATCATATTACTTGGAACTCTCAAGATGGAATTTAATTTGCTCACAAATATCTAACTCTCCCATTTTGTTTCATTTTCTTTGATTTCACGGAATGTAACTTGGCCTTGTTTAATTTGAGGAAGCTTGTGTTGGCCAAGTGAATTTCACCGATTTCAAGGCAACACAAGCTTCCTCAAATTTATCTTCTTGACTAAATCTCAGTAGATAACTTATTCCTCATGTCCTTGGTGAATCAGCCCAAGAAACCTGCTGGGGCGCACCTGGTTTCTTTTTAGCTAACTTCTTCCTCCTAATTAGTTTAACATCATATTATGTCGAAGTCTTGTCCAATTTTTTCCTTTTTATGTTATCCTTTGTATGAAGGTTGACATGAAAGTTTCCAATAGCTCAAATGGCAAGTGTAACTAGTCTTGTAAAGAGATTTTTAAAAGGATACTCTTCCAGATTCTAATCTATTTAAATGAATGAGAAGCTTTTTTTTTTAATCAATGCAAGATTTTTGTGTGGTGTTTCCGCCTTTCTGAATCTTCAAAAAGGATTCTGCCTACAGCTGCTTTACCTGATTTGAGGAGCTTTTCAAAACCCACTTACTTTGTCCTCAAAACATCATGCTCTTCAAACATTCACAATTTCTTTTTTCTCTTGCTTCTTCCTCATTCGTTCTTTGGTGCCTTTTTGGTTTTTATTCTTTTTGTGCTCTTTTATTCTTAGTTTCCTTAGTCAATTTTCATCTCTCTAATGTCTTTTGAAGTCTTTTGATAAAACCCAACAACATCGTAGCCTGCTGCCCATCTAGTCTCTCAACAGACGTTGGTTAATGTGTTACATTGACCTCCACCCATTGCCAAGACGTAATGAAGTCAATGGGGATGTGTTGAAGGTCACAGATTATGTGTGAGACCATCAGTAATGTTTACACAACTCCCTCAATAATTATTTGATATTCTTTTAGGGTTGAATCAAGCCCCTCTCTTTATTCTTTGTTCACCGATATTATCACCAGACCTGAAATTTTCTACAACCTGAAATTATGAATCAGCTCTTTGGTTTTGCTTAAATCCTAAGTCACGAGAAGTTCAAGCAATAGTTATGAAGATATAATAATATTTCATGGTCTCCTTCTTGCAATTAGCTTCCGTGCTGCCTTCTTGCAAAGATAGTGAAATTTGGCACAAACAATGTAGTCTAACAGTTCTGATTTCTCAACTTGGTGATCTTGGTCTTGCAGAAGTTCAGACTTGGGAAGCAACTTCACAGAGATACTAATGTGCATGATGCCAATAAGGATGGACCCCATGGTATATATTCTCTCCATATGGGTGTCACTCCCTCCTTATGTCTGCTACTCACTTGAGAATCCCAGGGACACCATTGCCTCCTTTTTCTTCAATTTTGTAACTTGTACATGTGTGGGACTGGCTTCAGGGTCTAAACTGCTTTGTCTCTGGTTAATAATCTCATTAAGATATAGAGGTTCTTGTATTCTTTTTTTCTTGAGAGACACACACATTTACTTTGTGCTTTAGAAGTTAGAAATGACTGTTGGGTTCTCGGGGTCTGCCTCGTACAGAATTGTTTTGAAGTCCCTGATTGATGCTAATCTTATTGGCCTCATGTGTAAATTTTCACTCTTTGCAGAGTCTTCAGATCATATGCAAGTAACAAGCACTACTGCCTCCAATAGTGTGGCCGCTCTCCAAACCAAAAACCCTCAAGAGTATGTGACAGTCTTCTTATTCTTGGCACACTGTTATATGTTTGGATTGAGAGCTCACTGCTGTAATAATTACAGCCTCTTCTTCTTCAAGAGTATCATCTTCTCTCTTTACTTTGTGGCAAGTGATTTTGAATGTGATTTCTTCTGTATTATTCAAGTCCATTATGCCCTTCAGAAATTTTCTCAGTAATGGATCTGATCACAACCATTTTTTGTACGTCTTCATTCTGGTGATCAAAATAACATAACTAATGGACATGCCGAGTAGCAATTAGACCAATGGGTTTGTTCGCATGGTAATTTTACAGTAACATCCAAATCACAGAAGCAATTCGCTTGCAAATGGAGGTCCAACATCGTCTGCAGCAGCAACTTGAGGTAGGTACCTTCAGTTCTCACTTGCAGCATTGTGAGTTTCTTGCACTGATCTTAAGTTGAGTATTTGATTATTCTCAAGATCCTCACATGCATTCCATAGGATCCTTAGTGCATACATGTGGCTATTTTGTAAAGTAAATTGTCGGGCCTTCACATTGTTGATTCTGAGTGGGTTTTTCTATGTAAATCTATGCTGTTGAGATGATCATTGACAAGCTCACTTGTTGGCAATTGAATGAGCCAGGTTCAAAGAAACCTCCAGTTGCGGATTGAGGCACAGGGCAAGTATTTACAATCCATTTTGGAGAAAGCAAAGGAAACCTTAGCAGGACATAGATCCTCATCTCCAGGGCTTGAAGCTGCACATGCAGAGCTCACCGAGCTTGCATCCAAAGTAGGCAATGACCCATCAGGCTGTTCTTTCTCCTTGGTGAGCTTACCTGGAATTCATAACAATCCTGAGTTACTACTGCAACATGTTGTAGATCCACGAGGAGGTGCATCCTCACAGCAGCAGCAGCTTCCTCGCCAGCAGTCAAGGATGTCAGATTCCTCATCACAGAAGAGCTACCTGACCAGTCTCACAGCTAACCCTGAGGATAGCGGGGGTGCTTCAGGAGGTGGTGGCGAGCAGCAGCAGCAGCAGGCAGCAACGGGTAAGAAAAGAGCTTGCAGTTCCTATACTTGTAACTCAGAGGATGATGATGGTGAAGGGCAGCAGATGGTGCGACTTCGCGAGATCATGAGTGCTAACTTCCTGCCCGTGCAGGGATCGTCCGACAATGCTAAAGCTGAGGACAGGCTTACTCAGGCAGCTGCAGCTGCTGTGAATGGCGTAACCAAATTGAAGGGTCCCCCCAATTCACGGGCTACTGTAGCTTCTTCACAAGACAGTCTCTCATTCAGTGCTGCTGGGATGGGGGGGGCAGAAGGAGGTGGCGGCAAATTTTCTCCTACAGTAGCTGCTGGTAGCATGATCATGAGGCGATCCAATGAGGCCACCACCGGCGCCTCTTCACATGCCTTTGTGCTGGAATCATCAGGTTCAAGGGCTCCAGCACTTGAGCGACCCACACCCAGGAGGGGTGCAATTCAACCACAGCCGGTGGTGGAAGATAGCAACAATGCTGGTGGTGGTGGATCTCCCCATACTTCCTCTGCGGCATCATCACAACACCAGGGTACTACGACATATCGTAGTGACATGCAGGGAGGAGCATCCCATAAATCATCATCATCAGCAGGCCAAACAGTTACAACCCATCATCATCATGTGAAGGTAGAAGGGCCTCTTGATTTAAACCATCATGGACATCATGGGATTGTGATGCCAAGAAGTGGTGAGCTGGATCTTAACACTTATGACTGCTGGGAACGGTGATGAGCCCCCACACTTTCAAGGATGATTTACTACTGTCTCTCACATCACTCACCGCCTGCTGCTGCCAGCAAGCTTTCCACAATTTGATCATCATACCGATCAGTGTCTGTTTGCCAAATTGTTCTTCCTGGCCTCAGGTGTAGCAGTTTCCCAACATTCCTGTGGTTTTCTCGCCTGCATGTAGTTAGACTTCCAAAAAACTTTTTTCTTAAAAACTCGAATCCATTTGCTGGATCTGTTTGAAATCTTACCAGACCCCTCACCTGATGTTTCCACCACTTCAGGAAACAACAGCCTTATTCATACCAGAAGAGACAAAACTAGAGGAGTTCATCATTATGATTGTTGTGGATTTCTTCTTTCAAATAGGTAGATAGATGGTGCCCTGAGAACTTCATACAGAACAGAGTTTGTCATACCCCCAGACAATACGAAGAGAGCAGCAGCTTTGACATTTGTTGCTCTGGCAGCCTTCTTGTGTCCCAAAAGAGAAAGAAAAGCTTTTTTAGATCTGCTCACTGAATATGGTAACTGTCTCCCTATATCTGCATGGCTTGCACTCAAGTCTACCAGGGATCATGAGAAACATGTATAGCATCATATGCTTCAACATCCTTCCATCTGGAGTCACTACAGAGTTGAAGATGCCCCCATCCTTCAGTCTAGATATGACAGAATCCACATGCGCCTTTCTTTGGTGACAACATTGGATTTTTCCAGCTTTATGGTATCATGTTTCTTCCAACGTGAAGTGTAATTCATAACTTGACCCCAACCTATGAGCTAAATCTAATCCTCTTATCAGTTAATTCAAGTTGTGGTCACTTCAACTCATGGAGCATCTGCCATTTGTATGGATTCAAATCTGATTCAAAGCTCAATCAATCACTCAAATCAAGCTCAAATCAGGATGTGCACTATTAAGATAGCTTCTCAATGTGCACTATAGGAGATGGCTCCTATAGTTTTCACTTCCTATTGTTGCACTAACCCAATGAGATGGCTGCTAATTCTTTTGTGTTCTAATATTAAACTTAGTGATAAATGAAAGAAAATTTGGCCTCCAACAAGATGGAATCGGGTTTTAGTCTTTGGCTTAACCTCTTGATATTGGGTTCAAATCCTTCTACGAGTTCTAAATGAAAGAAAACTTGGCCTCCAACAAGATGGAATCAGGTTTTAGTCTTTGGCTTAACCTCTTGATATTGGGTTCAAATCCTTCTACGAGTTCTAAATGAAAGAAAACTTGGCCTCCAACAAGATGGAATCAGGTTTTAGTCTTTGGCTTAGCCTCTTGATATTGGGTTCAAATCCTTCCACAAGTTCAAAATGAACGTAAACTTGGCCTCCAACAAGATGGAATCAGGTTTTAGTCTTTGGCATAACAACCTCTTGAGATTGGGTTCAAATCCTTCTACTAGTTCATCCCTACTCATTCCCTTCACACAAGGGACTCACTTGTTCTAGTTGTTCCACTTTATTTGATGCTTCTTGTTCTACCAAAGGTTTACAACCATTTCATGGCACATGATTAGGTACACTTTCAAGGCTCAACAAGCCACCATAACATTAGGCCACATTTGAAAATCACATGAAACTCATGAAAAATGCACTATGTTAAGTGCATATTGTGCAAAGGCTCCAAACTTCACCCCCTCTTCCAAGAGGCATTTATCAATCTAATCCATAAATTTGTCACTTTTGATCATAGCTTTTGACACTTTTATTGGTACATTTATTGGTACCTTTTTCCATTTTCATCATTGGCATTTCTTTACATTGTAGTTTTTGGACCATTTCTATTTCAAAGAAACACTGATAACTCTATATTCTAAACTCTAAAAGCATCCCCACTAACACCTTTCACTACATGTTTTGGATGAAGATTAGTATAATTTATGCCAACTTGGGGTAATAAAATGACTTTGGGCTAGTATTTTTGTATAGGATCCTTTGCACATAAAAGGCATTACACAATATTTTAAACCCCCTTTATAATCACACCCATTTTAATCACATTTTTGATTGTGTCACACATTTTTGGTAACCAACTATTTTGATAAGAATTAATGTCATTCTTTTGAATCAAAGATGATGGAGAATCAAAGTAAACATGAAAATGAAATAGTTATTTGGGATGAACCAATAAAAAAAGTTCAATCTTAAAGGCTAACTTAAATGAAATAGGATTTTATTTGAGATTTACGTTTAAGCCTAATCTAATGTTTAGGTCTAGTCCTAACTTAAGTTAGGTGGTTGCTTATTTTTAGGCCTAACTTAGGAGTTTAGGTCTAGATTTAACTTAGCCTAAACTAGGGAGCTTAGGTTTAAACCTAGCCCATGCTTAGATAATTGAATGGTTGCTTATGATTAAACACCACATACATAGATAGGATTAGGTTATACCAAATGTCATTTAATTATTGGTTCATCCCAAACCCTATCAAATGATCACACATGTCATCCCACCATTGGTGAGTTGGTTAAGGTAAGTACATGTGGCTGAAGAGATCAAAGGTTTAACTCCCATTCCTTACATGTCTATGGGGATATGTGAAGATGGTGTATGACCTTAGGTTATGGAATGTACAACTACCCACCATAACCTAGGTGGGTAGCTAGCATCTACCTATGAACCTATTTTATGACCCACCTACCTACATTTGATTAAAAAATTCGGGTACACATTTTAAAAAGAAAAAAATTGCCCCAAAAATTTTGTTGCCCAAAAATTTTGTTGGGTTATTTGACCAGTCAAATAACCCACCACTTGGCTAGTCAAAAAGGCCACTAGTCAAATCGGTCATGTCGAAAACAACTTGACCAAAATGACTGAAGTAGTTTTTTTTATTAGTGTTTGATAAGGGTATTATTTGGTCAAAATTCCCAATTGAAATCATGATTTATAATGATGTTTACAATTGGATTCAATGTTGAGAAGTAGGCAGAACCTCAATTAGTGATTATTCATAATGATGGCAATAAACACCATTGGGAAGTGATTAAATCAAAAATCAGTGTTGACCCCACCTTTGACCATGAAAAGGGAAAGCAATTATGACAACTATGGGACCAATTCCAAGATGTCTTCATTTGGAATGAAAGAAAGTTGGGTTGTTACAATATTGGAAAACACACTATGGATACACATGGCTTTCCACCTTGTTGCACTACACTTAACAAATTATCTTTATGGAAGAAGCAAAAGTAAAATGCACTATAAGAAATCATGGTTTATTAAAAGGTTCAACTTGACTAAAGTGTTCACATTGACCAAAAGGATATTCACTTTGACTAAAGGCATGGGGCATGAAAGACACATGGTTCTTTTGACTGAAATGACCATTTTGAAAAAATGTTAAATCATACATCTAATCAAGAAAGACAAATTTTTAAAATGGTCCATCAAAATGCCTATGGTTTAGTCAAAGCGGCCATATTGAATGGCCATATTTAGTCAAATTGGCCATATTAATTTGGTTAGCTAGCTTACTTGCTATGTCTATTAGGCTACCTACTTACATACTTACTTAACATATACCTACCTACTTCCCTAAATATGTCCTACCTACCTACCTACCATCTACCTACCTATTCCTATTTACCTGCTATTATTTACCAAAGTTACCTATTTATTTACCCACCTACTTATTTACTTATCTATTTACCTATTAATTATCCACTTACCTACATACTTACCTATAGTTTACATAAGTAGGTTTGTACATTTAAAAACATAAGTAGGTAGGCACATGTATATCTACCTATTTATTTACCTACTAACCTATTTATGAAAAAAAATTGAAATTTAAATGTTGTTATACACATTAACAGAAAAATTCATGGAAGTTCAAGGAAACACATTAAATGCATTTGGTATCATATTATTTTACAAAATGATGGGGTGGTTTGATGGCCAAAACATTGGTGTGGAACCAAGGAAACCAAAGTTCAATCCCTTTTTGTCAACATATATTATGTGGAATATGTATATTCATAAATATACCTTGTAAATGTGTGTAAATCTATAGTATTTAGGTGGGTTGTGGATTGATAGGTAGGAGGCCATGGTGGGTAGGTAGGTCATGGGTGGGTGGGTAGGTAAATAAGCACTTATTTTTATTTAGTATTTACATTTTATATTTACAAATTGAGGTTTTTTTTTTTTGATTGCTCAATTTTTTGTCCGATTTGACTAGTAAAAAAGACTATTATATGTTTATTAAAAAAAACCAACAATCAAGTTCGACATGTTCAAATTAATTTGTCCAGTATGACTAAGTGGTCAAAATGACCAAATGTCAAAATGATTGGTTTTTGGTCTAATTTCCCAATCAAATAAATCATGATTTCTTATAATGATGCCAAATAGATGCATTGGTTTCATTAGGGAAAATGAGACCAAGTACATATGAATATGCATGTAAAGTGACATTTTCAATGAAAAAATATGGTAGTAGATGATTTTGCAAGGATTACCATCCATTGAATCAACAAACCAGAAAAGATGCATTCCCAATGCCTTTGGTTGATGATGTGCTTATGTAACTAGGAAAATTTCAGTGGTTCTCTACTGTTGACTTATAATCTGGCTTTTGGTAAATAAAAATGTCATCATAAAATGTGAAGAAAACAACATTGATCACCAATTTCGATTTGTTTGATTGGAATGTTATGCCTTTTGGCATGAAAAATGCCACCAACACCTTTTCAAAAACCATGACAAAGGTGTTTGGGGAATCACTACTATAAAATGCATCCTAGTTCACTCTAGGCTTCACTAGATTTTGAGTGAATTTATACATTTTTACCTAATGAATTTGTTTAACCTTCTAATGAACAAGGACCAGTTGATACGGACAATGAATTATTTCGCTAGTACCCAATAAAACAAGGTTACTCTAAAATGAAATACAAATTTACCAAACCATTCACTTACTAATTAATTAATTAACCAACATGGAAATCAATTAATATATAATTATTTAATATATAATATTATTGATGATTTCATGATTTTTTAATCCTTTGATTTATTGACATGTGTCATTGCTTAGGTTAGGTTAAAAACCTAGCCTAGGTACATAGGCCACATAATCAACCTAAGCACCTATTCTAGGAATTCAATAGGAGAATATTCAATCAACATACCATTGTTGACCACACTTAACATCACTCATGAAGTTTGATCCCTTGACCGTTAGAATGGAGGCAGACACTTTTACTATCAAGCCAACCCACTTGTTGTGGTAATATGTTACATTACATTCTATTTATCAAATACTTCATTTTAAACATTACAAAAACATAAACTTTGAAAATTCTTATTTTATTGAGATTTTGTTCAAATGAAATGATTCGAATTTTATTTTTTTAAAATTTCAATAATGTACATTTATTTCCTTTTGAGAGTTCAAAATCATTTGAACAAACAAAAAGGTTGAATATCATTATTTAATAACATTTCAATGACCATACTTTTGAATTTGTTTTTAAATAAATGGATTTTTTTTTGCTAATATAATAATATTTCCTATGTTAAGTTACTTTCAATTATTATATGACTATTTTTCATTAATTTAAATTATTTCACCCTACATTATTTACAACTATTTATGGTTATTTTCAATTACTTTTGATTAATTTAACTTATTTCACCTAAAGCTATTTTCAGCTATTGTAAGTTTTTTTTGGCTATTATAAAATTACTTTTGGAAATTGAAAGCTATTTCACCTTATGTTGTTATTGGAAATTCTAGGTTATTATAGGCTATTTCACCTTAAGTTACTTTTGTTTATTATAAATTATTTCACCTTAGATCATTTTTGGCAATTTTAAGCAACTCTAATATATGGCTATTAGTAGTTCTTTTATTAGGGCTATTGGTGGTTATTAATGGCTATTGATACCTATTATATTGGTGGTTATTCTATTAATGGCCATTAGTAATTATTTTATTGGTGGCTATTGGTGGTTATTATATTGGTGGCTATTAATGGATATTAGTGGCTATTATATTAGTGGTTATTAGTGGCTACTATATTAATGGCTATTAGTTGTTATTCTATTGATGAATATTTTATTAATGGTTATTGGATGTTATTCTATTAATGACTATTGATTGTTATTTTATTGATGACTATTGATTGTTATTCTATTAATGATTATTGATTGTTATTTTATTGATGACTATTGATTGTTATTCTATTAATGACTATTGGTGAATATTCTATTATGAATATTGGTGGTTATTAATGGTTATTAATGACTATTATATCAATGATTATTAGTAAATATTCTATTATGAATATTGGTGGTTATTAATGGTTATTAATTACTATTATATTAATGGCTATTGGTGAATATTCTATTGGTGGATATCAATGGTTATTGTATTATAAATTATTGTTGGTTATCATATGTTATATTATAATTATTGGTGATTATTGTATTACAAATTATTGTTGAATATTCCATGTTATAATATCATAAGCTATTGGTAGTTATTATATTATAAGGTATTTAAAATTATTTTTCATAGGTTAATATTTTTATTCTAAGTTAATTTTACCTTAGGTCATTATATTTTATTTTAGATTATTTTAAGTTATTATTCTTAAAATAAATATATATAATAACATAAAATATAATGACCTTGAATAACTGAAAATGTAAATTGAAATAACATATATTAAATTAAAATAAAATAACCTCAAGTGTAGCCTAAAGTTAGTTGAATGATTTAATTTAGAATAACTTAAAAGCTTATAATAAACTAGTTAATATACCTTAAGGTAAAATAACATATAATAGTTTAGGGTACAATAATTTATAATAGCCTATAATAACTTAAAATAATATAGGGTATATCATAAAATAACATAGATAGAATTTTAAATATATATATAAATAAACCTATTTATTATAATAAATTATGATAGTGAATTACATGAACTAGTAATGAAACATGATGTCTACATAATGATATTATAATGAAATAACTTTCAGCACAGTGAAATCAATAAAATGCAATGAAGTTATTTCATTTTTAAGGTCCCATAGTGATTTAGGCTAATAAATTACACCCCATTTTTGTAGTAATGAATACTTGGACAAATTTTTGAAAGTTTTTGTTGATGATTTTAATGTTCATAAAATGACTTGGGAAACTCACCTTGAACATCTAAAATTTGTGTTGCTAAAATTAAGTGAAGTGAATTTAAAT
>Ga0209208_10012013_pt1 | contig 11032 bp, 19 predicted proteins | sample S1TSphfallax_3_FD_187694 | JGI IMG/M metagenome (GOLD analysis project Ga0209208, IMG submission 187694) | Host-associated microbial communities from peat moss isolated from Minnesota, USA - S1T2_Fd - Sphagnum fallax MG (SPAdes) (version 2) | ecosystem: Host-associated > Plants > Peat moss >... | reverse complement strand
CTTTATATTCGGTTCGAGCGATCGCAAGGGGCCGCATCTTCGTCGCGCCAAGGAGGGAGTCGATGATTGGGATAAATCAGCTTCGTTTGCCACCGGCGCACCTTCGCGTCGCTCAACCTTATCGTTAGGCGTCTAATTGCCGTTGACCGCTTCGACGCGCTCTGAAACGATGTCGCATGGACTTCGAGGTCATCAGCGAAATCATCGGGACAGAGACGATCGCGACGGGTTCGGGTGTTCGCGAACGTGCACGACTTCGCAAGCGATACGGGGCAGGCCGGTGGCGAAAGCGCAAAGGCTTCGCGGAAGTCCGACTCCTATCAGGCGAAATTGTTCGAGCCGAGTTACACTGGTACGAAGCAACGGGCATCGGTAAACGCGAACTCAAGATTAAGGCCTTTCTTTAAATCTGGATAGTCATGGCAAAACTGGCAAAACGCTTGTTCATCTGTCTCGATAATAAAGGCTACGAAGTCTCACTCGAGAGACTTAAAATTTACGTGGCGTTGGCCGATTCGAAAGCGGAACGTAGCGGATACCTTCGAATAGTCGACGAATCTGGTGATGACTACCTTTATCCCGGCCATCGCTTCGTGGCTGCTGATCTGCCTGTCTCAACGCGTCGAGCTGTTCTGCACGCCGCCTAACAATCGGTTCGAGCGATCGGCGGGGTGTAACTTCGGTAGGCCAAGGAGGGAGTCGACGATGTGGATAAATCAGCTCCGTTTTACGACAACGCGCCCCCGCGACGCTCAACCGAATCGTTAGAGGTCACTTTTCGGGCGTCGTTGCGTCGTAGCGCTCTCACTGGTAAGTTGGCCGATATGGCTCGTCCCCTGGCAACGATTGAACAGGAAATTCGCGAACTTAGCGTCGCAGATAAGGAAACACTCCTTCGCGTTCTTTGGGAGGAGTTGGATGGTCCCGCCGATCCTGAGGTAGAGGCTGAGTGGCTCCGTGAAATTCAGCGGCGCAGTCGTGAAATTGACGATGGTCTGGTTGAATGCATTCCCGCTGAAGAAGTATTTGCCAGACTCGAGGCGCTCATTAAGAAATGACGCCTGTATTTCATCCGGAGGCAGAACAGGAAGTTGCCGCCGCGTTGAAAGTTGGTGAGGAGCGAGGCTTTGGGCTCGGCGCCGAGCTGATACAAGAAATCAGGCGAGTCTCCGCGCTGCTTTGCGTGATGCCTCAGATGGGCGAGCCACTTGATTCGCGGCATCGTAGGTTTCCATTGCGCAAATTTCCTTTTGGCCTCATCTATCGCGTCGATGGTGATACTTTGAGAGTAGTTGCGGTTGCGCACCGTCGCCAGCGCCCTGGATATTGGCGTGGGCGCGCGTAACCTCTAACAATCGGTTCGAGCGATCGGCGGGGCGCAGCTTCGATGAGGGAAGGAGAAGGTCGATGATGTGGATAAATCAGCTTCGTTTGTCGGCAACGCGCCCCCGCGTCGCTCAACCGAATCGTTAGGCGAAATCTACCTATGTCAGACACCACAAGGAAAACTCTTAGATTTGCGTTGTCAATCTTGCTTGTCGACATTTTGCTTGAGGCGATCACGTTCGAGATGCCGTTTTCTCACGACATGACAATCTGGATGCGCAAGATTATGTGGCAACTTGCCGACGCGCTGGCAGTTTGCGTTTGCGCCTGGGTGGGCTCTTACTTTGCCTTCCTCTTATTTCCGAGGAACGCAAACATAAAACCGCGCCAGTTCTATTGGATGGCCCTCGCTTTTGTGTTGATCACCTACTTCGTCTTGAGCTGGATCGCAAACCCTAGTCTGATATGGTTTTGCTTAATACCGATCGTTGTGGCTTTTGCCACAGTTCAATCGCTCGGTCGCTGGATCGCTTCGCGCAACGCCTAACAATCGTTTCGAGCGATCGCGGGGTGCAGCTTCGGTGGGCCAAGGAGGCGGTGGATGATGTGGATAAATCAGCTTCGGGTCGCGACAACGCGCCCCCGCGTCGCTCAACCGAATCGTTAGAATCTTTATGCGCTCCACCTTGATCGCCGCATTTTTTCTTGCCTTTTCTCCAGCAGCGATGGCGCAACGTGTGCCTTCGGCGGTACACGATGAGGTCTTAACAATTCGCATTTCCGCGGACGGCATCTGTTATTTTCTTGATACCTCCGCCCCCTGCGAGAAATTGGGCGCCTACCTACTCGGGATGCATTTGGCGCAAGATGGACACGTACACATCATAGTGAATAAATTGTCGAGATATGAAGTGGTTGCGGCGACTCTCAAATCGCTAGATCAGGCTCATTTCAAGGTTGGCTTTGTAGCTGCCGACCCATCTCAGTAATTCTGACAATCGGTTCGAGCGATCGCGGGCCGCGGGTTTCTATTGGCGTCGGAGGGAATCGATGATCGGGATAAATCAGCTTCGCTCGGCACCGGCGCGAACCCGCGTCGCTCAACCTCGTGGTTAGTCGCCAAATTCATGTACCGTTTCGAGCTCTACTCCGGCGCAGATCTTATTGGATGGTCAAACCTTGAGCAAGGCGACCCTCCGATGGGAGTGGCCTTCGGGACATTTGTTCCCGCTCCGCCGTTCGATGCGATGCGCCCCACGGCCACGGACCAATTAGGAAACCTGGTGTATCGGGACGTTGCGGTCCACTCTGCCGACGGCGAAGTCCCGAACGAAGGTGGAGTCGCTATTGTTGACGGAACCAATCGTTTTGGTCGCGATGCGCGTGAGGTCACAATCTATGGAATCCCATATCCGCTCTACGAGGTTCTTTTTCCGTTGCACGTTGAGGAGTATCGTAAAGCTCGCCGCTAGCGTCTAACAATCGGTTCGAGCGATCGGCGGGATGCGACTTCGGTGAGCCAAGGGGAGGGTCGATGATGTCGATAAATCAGCTTCGTTATTCGGCAACGCGCCCCCGCGTCGCTCAACCGAATCGTTAGACCCAAATGATGCGTTTGGTCATATTGTCGGTAATCTCTTTCTTATTGAGCGGCTATGTCATGGCTGCCGACTCCGTTATCCTTGGAAGCGGCTTGCCGAACTATTTCCTTGCGATCCCGTCTTGTTCTCAAGACGCAGGATTTACGACAATTTGCCTAGATGCGGATTACATTTGGGTTCTCGAATCTAGGCATACAATAAGCGGTCCGAAAATTGCGGGAACGATAAGGGCGGTCTCCTCGCAGCATGTCGCAGCGAGTCCGGATTTCCTAAAGTCCGTTGAACTGTTTGTTCTCAGGCCAATCGAGGATCCCGTTGTTCGGCGGAATTCCCATGCGGCGTATTATCTGGTTGCAGTATCGCCCCGGGATCGGAGCGGTCTTTATTGTTTCTCGGACGATCCGGCTGAATTCGGACTCAAGTTGACCGATGCTGATGTAGTTCGGGATGGGCACGGAAGATTCTGCTTCGCTGATGCTGCGCTGGCTCATCGCGGGGTCTAACAATCGGTTCGAGCGATCAGCGGGATGCAGCTTCGGTGGGCCAGGGAGAAGGTCGATGATGTGGATAAATCAGCTTCGTTTAGGGGCAACGCGCCCCCGCGTCGCGCAACGGAATCGTTAGAGCCCAATCGCCGATGGCAGAGGCTATCATCTTGACCTAGTACGGCAAAGCCGTATAATCAGCTAATGTTCAGCTTTGTCGAGACGCGGCTGTTCACAAGACTCGTGGTCGACCTTCTCAGCGACGAGGATTACGGGCACCTTCAGGAGGTCCTAATGAAGGACCCCGACGCGGGACCGGTCATTCCGGGTTCCGGTGGCGTGCGCAAGCTTCGCTGGGCAGCACCGGGCCGCGGAAAACGCGGTGGATACAGAATTATTTATTACGTGAAACGGGCCGATGGCGTCATTTGGATGCTAACTATGTATCCCAAGAGCGTCTCGGAGAACATTCCTGCACACGTGCTGAAACAGATACGGAAGGAAGTCGAAGATGGCTAAGGCAAGTCGAAATATTGGCCGGGAGATTTTGGATGGGCTTAAAGAGCTCAAGGGCGGTGACTACGGACGCGTAATCAATGTGCCTAGTGTATCTTCAATTCGTGAGAAGACAGGCCTCTCGCAGTCCCGGTTTGCCGCTTTGCTCGGCGTGTCGGTTCGCACTCTTCAGGACTGGGAGCAGGGTCGGCGAGCTCCGTCGGGCGCCGCGCGAACGTTACTTCTAGTTGCTCACCGAAATCCCGGGGTCCTCTTGGATGTAGCGTAGTCGCAAGGCTCTAACAATCGGTTCGAGCGATCGGCGGGGTGTCACTTCGGTGCGCCGAGGAGGGAGTTGACGATGTGGATAAATCAGCTTCGCTTTGCGACAACGCGCCCCCGCGTCGCTCAACCGAATCGTTGGGCGCAACCCAGTGCGTGTCGCTGTCTATATTCTTGTCGTTGCTCTGATGGGGGTTATCTTTGCATGGACGCCAGTTGCCGCAGTTTGTAGCCTTCCCGGGATTCGGTATTCGAACGCCTGCGGTCATAACGCAGCATATTGGTGCATCATTACTTTGCCTGTCGGGTTCTTGTTGGCGACACTATTGGGTGTGAGACACTACTCAAAATCGACGCGCAGTGATTGATCCGCGTTTCTCTCGGCGTCAGCGCCTAACACACGCTTCGAGCGATCGGCGGGGTGTAGCTTCGGTGGACCAAGGAGACGGTCGATGATGTGGATAAATCGGCTTCGTTTTGCGATAACGCTCCCCCGCGTCGCTCAACCTGATCGTTAGCCGAAATCGTGATGTCCATTACATCGATACGTCCGCAGACACCGCACCGGTATCTCTTATGGCCAGTTTTGCTGGCGGTAGGCCTGGTATGTGCACTAGTTGCATGGTCAGCGGTGCCTGGACAGCGCGCACTGGTTGTTTTCTTGGGATTCCCAACAGTAGCGCTCGTCGGAATAGTCGCGCTACCCATCACAGGTTTTATTGCGGTGGCCGCGCTGTTCAAAAAGAACCGTCAGAGAGCGATCTCCGCTGCCGCATTTCCGCTCGCATTCCTAATTGTCGCGACGAACTATGGTGCAGCCATCAGGATCTGCAGCACCGCAGCGGATTATCTCCAGTTTTACGTTGGTTACCCATATTTCGCACATGCCGTGAGGGGGTTGGATGCGGAAAAAGGGCCCCGTATAGCCGTATTCACGATGGATGGCTTCATATCAATGCGTAGCGGGGTCGCATTTGATGAGACTGACGAGATACGTCTCCCGGCAGGCAAGCAATCGAATGTCTGGAGGGCCAGAGTAGTCCATACAGAGCTGAGTTGCGATGAATGGGTTGCACACAGGATTGCGGGACATTACTACCGCTGGTGGTCCTATTGAGCGCGTCTAACAATCGGTTCGAGCGATCGGCGGCGTGCGGCTTCGGTGGGCCCAGGAGACGGTCGATGATGTGGATAAATCAGCTTCGTTTTGCAACAACGCGCCCCCGCGTCGCTCAACCGAATTGTTAGACGACACTGGACGCCAATGTGGTAGCCCTTAAGATCCTTGCTGTCGGCGGAATCGCGGGCGTTCTCTCGAATATCACCGGGTATGTCATTACAGGGCTGCTATTCCACCGGTATCAGGCCCAGACGCCAAACACTTGGCGCGGCGCGGAATCTTGGAAGCACTACCTGTATTCGGCCGGCGTAAGAATCTTTGCGTGTATCGCCATTGCTCTTCTGTACGATGCCTTCGGCGTTGGTATTCACGGTTTGGTTGCCGGCGCGATTGCCAATGGCGCTAGTTTTGGCGTCATTCTTTGGGCTGCTACCGCGGCTCCGGTGATCTTAGAGGCAACCCTCTTCGTTAACTGGCACCGTGGATTTGCTGTAGGTCTATTGCTGGACTGGTTGGTCTTATGTGTCGTTGCGAGCGTCGTTGCGTCGGCGGCTGAGCGTATCGTCTAACAATCTCTACGGAATCCCCCGTCAAGGGAAAAATTGTTGATGATCCGCTGCGTTGATGGTGGAGCGCGGGCAGGCTGATATGGACGCGTCGATGATCGAGCGATGAGATAGGACTGCATCTCTCTACACGGCCTTGTTGGACCCATCTCGATGATCCGGGCCAAGATATAAACCGCGCACGATGTTCTCATTCGGTTATCGTCAGTCGGCGGTGCGGATGATCGGTCCCCATCGCTGTGTCGCTGACAGATTGTTAGCCAGGGTTTCATCGCGCTCGGTCCAACCTCAGGTTCGATCTTCTCTCGCGTCTCAGTGGAAGAAATGTTGACTAAGCGGCTGCGGTTGCATATCGACGCCAGGCATCCGGGTTGTACTCGTCGCCATGAGCGAGGATCGCCCACAGAATGCGCGCATGCTTGTTGGCGATGGCGATCAGGGTCTTGTGATAGCCGATGCGATCATGGACCGACACGATCCAACTCTGCAATCGGGAGCGATTGTCGGGCGCACTTGTCACAGCGGATTGCAGGGCCGAGCGAGCGCCCTGGGTCAGTAGGCCTCGCAAGTACGTGTCGCCCCGCTTGGTGATCTTGCCGAGCCGCGCTTTTCCGCCGGAGCTTGATTGTCGGGGCACCAGACCGAGCCATGCAGCCATTTGGCGTCCGTTCCTGAAGTCTTTCGCATGCGCAACGGTGGCGACGATCGCACTCGAGGTCACGGGACCGATGCCGGCCACTGCCTGCAGACGTTGGGCGGCATCGCTATGCTTTGCGTGGTTTATGATCTGTCGATCGCAGTCACCGATCTGCTGATCGAGGGCGGTGAGTTGTACACGGGTCTGGTGCAATAGCAGCCTGACGCGCGGATGCACCCTCTCGCCGTCTATCAGCTCCGGCAGCTCTCGCTCCAGCCGCGAGGCGCTGCGGCCTAGCCAGATGCCAAACTCAGCGAGCAGGCTGCGGGTCCGGTTGATCAGCGCAGTCCGCTCGGCAGTCCAGCCGCGACGCATGGTGTGCACGGCGAGCATGGCCTGGGCCTCGACGCTCTTCACAGACACGAAGCGCATCGCCGGCTGCACCACGGCAGCGAGGATTGCCTGAGCATCATTGCGGTCGTTCTTCGCACCCTTGCTCATCCGAAAGGGGGTGACATGCTCCGCCGCCATCAGCTTGGCCACATGACCATGTTCGGTGAGCCAGCGTGCCCAGTGATGCGCCGAGCTGCAGGCTTCCATCCCGAAGGTCGCCCGACTGAGCGTCGCTGCCCATTGCGCGAAGCCGTGAAAGGTAAACTGCCGACTGAACAGCGGCCGCCCGGACCTATCGCCTGCGCAGACCACGATCACCTCTTTTGCGAGATCCACGCCAATAGTAGTAATCTCAGACATGAGTCCTCCGTTTTCGATTTTAGATTGAACGCGCAAACTCAATCTTGGCACTCGATGCCGTGCGGTTGTACCGTTTCGTAAACGGGGGACTCCTTTATATTCGGTTCGAGCGATCGGCGGGGTGCAGCTTCGGTCGGCGAAGGAGCGGGTCGATCGTAATTGGCGGAATCATCGTTGGCGATTTTCCGCCGACGTTCTATCTGGTGACTTCACCCAACGACGCGTTTCTGCCACTGACGGACATGTACCTGAGTGGCACGTTCTGGGGCGTAGTAGCCGGGATTGTATTGAGAATGGTATTGGGTCGAAGTGAGCCCACGTTGGCTGCGTAACAATTGGTGGGAGCGGGCTTGGCAGGCTTGGAGTTTGCTGTTAAAAAGTCCCGTCCTTAGGTGTTCGCTGATCGTTGTCTGCTTGTTCATACTCTTTCGTATTCCCCTATAACGCTGTGAAATGGCTGTCCCATAGCTGCCCGATCGTTTCATGAGGACCTAAATGAACCGCCAGACCAAACTGCTCGTGACATCAATGCTCTTGTGCCGGGCTATTCAAGTGCACGCCGCGGACCTCGCGGCGAACGCTACGCGGGACGCAAGCCAACTTGTACGGTGCATGAAGGAATTCGACGCCGCCTGCGCAACCAGTCTTACCTATACAAAATCTCTCGAGGATCATGGGGTCACTCGCGAGCAACTGATTGCGGGAGTGTCGAATTTATACAATCAATTGAAGTCGATGCATGCGAACTACTTGCGCTTTGACTTGGGTTCTCCCTTGCCTCCCTTCGTGGCGCTGGGAAAGACATATATCTTCATTCCGTACGATATGGTTCTAAGTGCAGGCGGTCAGGACACTTCGCTCAAAGCGTTCTTTATTGGCGTCTCAGTCGATTCGGGCAGCTCATGGACCTTTCTGGATGGCCAAAAACTTACCGAAGACCGCGTCAATCAGGTCATCCCCGGCTATCAAGGCGGTCCGCTGCCACCCGTATCGATGACCCAGTCTGCATCAAAATAGACGGGTGAAATGCGCGCCCGTCGCTCCAATCTGTGCTTAGCTATCGTTTTAATGGGGAGCGGCGAGGGTCCGGTCATCGATTCAATTTGGAGTATTTATGAGAAATCCTCGGGTTCCGAACACATGGCTGCTTGCTGGGTTGATCACCAGTGGATGCGCGACGACACTTGACCCGGGCGCCGCCGATGTCAAAATTCTGCGGGACAGTTCGGCCGTTAACGAGTGCGTTACGGTGGGACACATCGACCCGCATCCAGACACTCCGGGATACACCGAGGCGGAGGCTCGAAACTTGACGGTAGAACTCGGCGGAAACACCTTTCTTGTCACCAGTCAATCACTCGGATCGCTGATCAGCGGCGTGGCCTATCGATGTCAGTGAGAGGTCGACGACGCAACCTCGGCGACGCGAAGCACCGTCCTTAGGCCTATGCTGTGGCAGCGACTATCGCGTACTCCAGCACCCCACTCGCCAAGAAGCTAGGCTTGAAAGAGCACAGCGTAGTGCTCCTAATCGATGCGCCTAAAGACTACGCCCAGCTCCTAACGCCCATGCCGGCCGGTGTGCAATTCGTAGCCAAACCCAATCGAAGCGTTGATATCGTGCAGTTGTTTGTTCTACAGCGTAGCGCCCTGCAAAAGCATTTGCACCGATTGCGAGAAGCCCTCGATGTTCGGGCGGCAGTTTGGGTTTCCTGGCCGAAGAAATCCGCAAAGATACCGACGGATATCACCGACAACACGATTCGCGAGCTCGCGCTGCCTCTTGGCTTCGTCGACATCAAGGTTTGTGCGGTCACGGATGTATGGTCCGGCCTCAAACTCGTGCTGAGAAAAGAGCTGCGTTGAATCGCTACACTGAGATCAATGGCGCAAGGGCTCGGCTTCGAAGACATCAAATCTCCCGAAACCCCTGCGGCGTCGCGCTGTCGGCGGCGCTACGCACGCGCGCGTCCTCGAGATCGAGTTCGCGTTCCACGCGCCGGCGCGCTTCGTCGCTGAGTTTTCCCGCCGCGAACTGTGCGGCGATGCTCGCGCGCTCCGCCTCGATGAGTTGCAATTGCACCCAGGCCGCATCCGCGGCCGGCTCACCGGCGATCGTCTTATCGTCGGTTTCGATAAAGTCGATGCGCCGATCCTCGTGCAGGCGCCGCAAATTCGCGACCGATCGGCTCACCGCGCCGGAGGCCTCCAATTCCTGGAGCCGAGTCAGGGCCGCCTCGATCCCGGCGACCCGCGCCGCGACCTCGAGGCTCTTGGCCGCAGCCGCCTCGCTCGCGCCCAAGCGGTCGAGCCCGAGCCATCTGATCACGCTCGGCAGCGCCGTGCCTTGCCCGATCAAGGAGACGAGAATCACGACGAAGGTCACGAATAAAATCAGGTCCCGATCCGGGAAGGGCACGCTCTCGATGAGTTGCGGGATCGACAGTGCCGCGACCAAGGACACGACCCCCCGAATGCCCGTAAAGCCGACCATGAACGTCGACTGCCACGAGGGTGGCGCCTGCGATGCCCGGCGCGTGCGCAGCAGCACCGGCAGATACATCGCCGCGAAGACCCAGACAAAGCGCACGACGATGACGACGACGACCGTGACTGAGGCCGCGATCAGCATGCGTGACAACTCGCCGGAATGCGGTCCGGTGAGGACGACGCGGGACTCCAAACCGGTCAGAAAAAACACGATACCTTCCACGATATAGACCACCAAGCCCCACACGAAAAAGCCCTGCAGACGCGTGGCCGAGGAAATCAATCGGGGACCGTTCCAGCTGGTATAGAGGCCGGCGGTCACCGCCGCGAGTACGCCCGAGCCACCCGAAAAATGCGGTGGCCAAAACGCCGCGAACGGGGTTAGCAGGGCGATGATCATTTCGACTTCGCTGTCCTTCGAGAGCGCGCGCAAATGCAGCAGCCCCCAGCCGACGGCGAGCCCCCAAGCGATTTCGCAGACGACGATCATCACGAAGCCGCCGGCTGCCGCGACGATCGAGACCTGTCCCACAGCAACCGCGGCAATCGCAAAGCTGAATAAAATCAATGCAGTAGCGTCATTGACGAGGCCTTCGCCTTCCAAGACGGTCAAGATGCGTTTCGGCACGGACAAGCGCCTCGCGATGGCCATGGGCGCCACCGCATCAGGCGGCGAGACGACCGCGCCCAGCACGAAGCCGACGGCCCATGGCATGTGCAACAGCCAATGGGTTGCGGCCGCGACGGCGGAGGCCGTGAACAACACACAGCCCACGGCGAGCAGCATGATCGACCGTAAATTCTTCTTGAAGCCCCGCCAGCTCATGCCGACGCCCGAGGTGTAGAGCAGGGGCGGCAAGAGCAGCAGCAACACGAAGTCCGGATGCAGGGTGACCTTGGGAAATCCGGGGATAAACGCCAAGACGCCGCCGACGACCACCAGCAGGATCGACTGGGGCAGCAGTAGACGACGCGCGACCAGGCTGGTCAGCGCCGTCAGGGCGATCATTACAAAGGCGATCAGCAGGGCGGCGGTGGTGTCTTGCATAGAACCCTAAGAATAACCGCGAGGCGGACCCTGCGCCGGATACAATACTGACAACTGGTGAATCCGACCTAAGAGCCCGTGCGAATACAACAGCAAGGCGATCAATGAGTCTGTCCGTGCTTCAACGCATTTCCAGCGGTGATTCGGCCGCACTGCGGGCATGCATCGACCAATACGGCGGCCTCGTGTGGAACTTGGCGCGACGCCTGTCGCGCACGGCTTCCGATGC
>Ga0209208_10012012_pt1 | contig 11033 bp, 6 predicted proteins | sample S1TSphfallax_3_FD_187694 | JGI IMG/M metagenome (GOLD analysis project Ga0209208, IMG submission 187694) | Host-associated microbial communities from peat moss isolated from Minnesota, USA - S1T2_Fd - Sphagnum fallax MG (SPAdes) (version 2) | ecosystem: Host-associated > Plants > Peat moss >... | reverse complement strand
TGTTGCTGCTATTGACCAAGAAAGGGTACTCTCCCCTGTTCTCTTTTTAGACACAAAGTTTGTGGGTCATTTAGCACAAGAAGGTCACTTAAGCTAATCTACTTCTGGACCATAAGAGTTGGGTATTTATGTCATAGAAACCCAAAGGTACGGATAGTTGATCAAGTAATTCCCTTTCTTTTGACAATACAAGTCTCACTCCATCACCAAAGAATTGGCAAGAGAGGCATATGGGCATTGAGTCTGTGCTTTTTTATCCCACACCCCACCTACTACTGGTATAAACAACTCCAGGATGAAATTTGGCATAAGAAGTGGGAAATGGGAATTGGACATGTGCATGGTTAATGGAAAATGGTCAAAATTTTCATCACAAGGTTCCCATGTTATTTGTTGGTATAAGTGTTGCAGATTAAACTCTAGCATATAAAAGATTAAAAACTGAATCAAACTAAAAGTAAAATATCAGAAAATATTTTGTAATTTGCAACTAATTTCCCTGCATAAAAGCCTGAAACATATATCAGCCAGGTAAAGCCTAAAGGTAAAAAAGAAATTCGAACCTGGTAAACATATAGGGTAGATAGGTTGGTGAGCGAACACTTAAGAACTTAAACGAGTTAGAATCCTAACACATTGTTCCTCTGATTTTGAAGCTCAAAGAAATTTTTTAGCCCTCAACCTAGCGCTTCCAACGCCCGAAATATCTCTCAATTCCGTAAAGTAATGGGCAAGATATGGGGTGTTTGGTGTAAGGGGGTTTAGTGTTTGATGATGGGTGACTTAAAACAAATTAGGATTTCGAGCTTACGATCTTTGATTGTTGCATTTTTGCCTCTGGAATACAAAGAAGTTTTGTAAAGTCCTAGTTGGGGCATGCATTAGGTTTTAAATCTCTCTAAACGGACTAAAGATGAGGAAGGTATGGGGCTGGAACTAGAGAGGGGTTTAGAGCCATTTTTTCTCAAAAAATAAAAAAAACTATCATTCATCCTCTTCCAGTGTTTTTTGCATTGCTCTTTTACTTCTGACACTCAAAGAACATTTGTAACCCTCTAGGTTGCAAATCTAACTACACAAAAAATCGTTTGGTTAGAATTAGAAAATATTGAAAAGTGTTTGATGACAAGTATGTGTTCAGTGATGGGTGGTTTTACCCTATAGAGTGTGCAAAATTGGGGGGAACTTCAAAAGGGTGAAAAATACTGTTCTGAAGGTTCTGGTTTCCAGTGTTAAAATTGGGGGTTGAAGCTATGAGCCATACTCGAGTTCACATCTTTTTTTTTTGTTGGAACTGGCACAAGAACTAAACATTGGGACTAGTCTTTTGCTAGATCCAAATTTGAAATTAAAATCATGAAAATACATTCTTAAAAATAAGGGCAGGTTCTTTACATATGCAAGTCGACTTTTTATTTGAAAAATTGACAAATAGGTTGACAAGTAGGCTCAATTTCAAAGTTGAATATTAATTTTTATTAGCTATTGAACTCCATATCTATATAAACCCTGATTTTAATTTGCTATAAATCTTTTAATTTATAAAATTTCTAGCATAAAGAAGTGTGTAATGTCTACATGGAATTGGATTTGGTTTTGAATCGGGCCCGAAGGTTTTTGAATTTGAAAAAATGTGTCAAAAGTAGAACTGCAAGGTTTTCAAATGGAAAAAATTGGGCTCAAACTTGCACTTGGAAAACCTTCAATTTTTTGAACGTGGTACCTGAGGTTTTCTTAAAAAAAAGGAATCGCACAAAACTAATTCAGAAATCTATGCATGCAATTTGTTTAGTGTAGTTGTAAATTGGCTTACACAACCTAATTTACAAATGGGAATTATGTTTTTTCAAATGCTTGTTAACTTTTTTACTGTTTTCTTGTGATACATGGTGGACATCTGATAGGTATGTGCCACATATAATGGGATTTTTTTTGAAAAAAAACCAAGGTAAAAAATCTTAGGGATGGTTTTCACAAGAATTAGGTCCATGCTTGGTGTTTTCTTGTGAAGCATTTTTTCCCATAAATATTGCCCCCTTGCGCTTACCTACACTTTGTAAGGTTCCTCCTTCTTTTTTTAAACATATTTGTTGTTTTTGCTTTTGTTTGTTGCAATGCTATAAATAAGCTTTAGCCCAATTTTGTATGGGTGATAAGCTGTTTAGACAAGCTATCATCATACAAGTTCAATTCTTGCCTCAAGTGGACTCCTCATTATTATACCCCCCATTGTCAAACCTGTTCCACCACTAAATGTAGAATAAGAGAACAAACATAAAATTGTTTTTGGATCAAATCCATCCATTATGATCTAGGCTTTTATTTGGTGAATTCTCCATTCCTAACACTTTACTTGAGCTCCAATCACATCTAATGTTAAGTGAATGATAAGTCAATGTTAGGAAGGATAAGTTTTTTTGGTTGCATTCATACAAAAAAGGTTTTAACATCAAATCCTAGGTGACACAAAATGTTAAACCAATATTAAATAAATGTTCAGTCAACATGAAATCTGTAAAAGGAAAACCATAAATTGTAGAATTGAAACACAATGTTAACTAATTTATCATTGTTGGCCAATTCCCTAATTTTAGGAGGATTCTGGTTTTGGTTTTAAACATTTTTGAAGGGATCAATTTTGATTTTTTAATATTACAAATATGGATTTGGTTCCAATTTTGGATTTTTAAATTAAGGGAGTGATTTTGGTTTCGACTTTTTGCAATGACCTCTTATCACCTTTGAAGACCCCCAATTCTACCCTACACCCAGAAAAACCCTTATTCAAACCCCTCAGAAAACCCTGCACTAGCCCCAAAAGAACCCTATTTTAGACCTTTTGAAAAAACCTTATTTCAACTTTAAAAAACTTTGTTTGAGATTAAAAAAACCCTACATCAAACCCCCATACAACCTAATTTTTTTTTCCAAAAAAACCTATTTTAAACCCCTAAAAAATCATAATTTAATAAAAAAAACCTTACTTTTAACTCCTTAAAAAATCATAATCCAGTCTCAGAAAAACCTTATTTCAAACCCCAATTTTTTAATATTCCAACCCCTGAAAAAAGCCTATTTTGATCCCAATTCAAGGCTATTTTAGACCCACAAAAGACCCTAATTTGACCCCAAATTTTAGACCCCAATCAAAATTGTTTTAAACCCCCCAAAAACCTGATTCGACCCCAAATTTAAAACCCCAATTCCAGATTGTTTCAAACCCCAAAAAAAAATTCAAGGTACAAGAAAAACCCAAATCAATGTGGCATTACAAAAAGGAACCCTAAACACAAATCCTAGTCATTTTTGAAGGTTCATCATATCTTGAGGTTACACTTAAAAATTTAGAAGTGCTAATTTCCATTATTCAATTGTCACAAGGTTTACAACAATGAAACAAGATGATCAAGCAGACAATGAACAACAATAGAATGACCAAGGAGATAATGAACAATAAAAGGATGATTAGGGAGACAATGAACAACAAGATGACAACTAGGGGGACAAGAGCAATAGGAGGACTAGGAAGATTCACCAAAAACAAATTGACTGGCATCACCATCATTGCCATCACCCCAATTACCACCATTGTCATTGCCACCATCAATGTTGCACAAATCATCCCTGCAAAACAAAATAAAAAAAATTAACAATGGACAATAAAAGGGCGACCACAAATCTAAATACAACAAACAACATGAGCACTGAAAAGATGATCAACAACATGATGGTTGTGAGTTGAATACATATCTTATTTAAAATCAATGTTAGAAGCTTGAAAAACACCCTGATAAAAACTTGAAGTTCGAAGTCAAGTTTCAATCTAAATTCTTCTTTCTTGAATGTGAAAACTTCAAACAAAACTTGAAGCACTTCAATTTGAGAACTCACTACCTTTTTCTGAACACAAAAGCTTGGAGACATAAGAAACAAAAATGAAAATCACAAATGAAGAAGATGCTTCAACTTCTTCAAAAAGAAAAAAACTCCCTAAACCCTAAAACTAGAATTGGATTTAAAGATAAATTTGGTTCAATTTTGGTTTTGAAACAAGTTTGGAATTGAACTTGAAGTTTGGTTCGAGTTACTTCCAATGCCATAACGCAAGGGTGGTTCCAATTTCGTTTTCTAACCAGCTCCCCCCCCCCAAGTTTCGGTTTCATCTGATCCTAAGATTAAGATTTGATTTTAGAATCAGATGAGAACTAGGCTTTAATATCCAAGTCCACTTGAGTGTAAACAAAATAAAACAAGTTAACGATGTTACTTTAAAAAGGACTACATGTCTTTTTGCCCAAAAATAATTTTTTCGTACAAATGAATTTTTGAATTTTTTTTGTGGATATTGTTACAATAAATGCTTATAATTGTTCAAGTACATGATGTGGTTTAGAAATAATTTTGAAATAAATATAAAAGTTTGAGAATGTATTGATTCCTAGTAAATTCAATTTAAAAAAAATGATAATAATTTCAAATCATAACTGAAAATTGAATTTTAAAATTTTTATGGTTTTTGATATAATAACTACAACATTTCTTAACATATCATGTACATTATACCCTGTTTATATGTGCCAAAAAACTTTTGAAGTTTTGAAATTCTAAATCAATTTTGAAAATTTTAGATATTTTAGGGTGGGAGTGCTTTTTGAATGTGACTGATAGGTCTTTATCTTTTTAATTTTTTCTCCATCAATTTTGTTTCATTATATGAGTCCTTTTGATAGTCCTTTGCAAAATTAATTCCTTGTGATACAATAGGTGTTCATTTTCAAAAGTTTGAAATTCAAATTTAAACTTAAAATTTTATCAAATGAATTTCTAGTTTGAATTCCTTAATACATATGAATAAAAAAAATAAATTATAATTTCCATGACTTTCAATAGTAAAACATAAACATTTCTCCAATTTTGACTATTTTTCTTTGTCATCCAACATCTTTTTTGGCTTGTTTTATTGCACTCACTTGGGTAATTGAGCAAAACTAGTAGCAACCCATGAACTTGGGCTTTAAGTCAATGTGACAAAACAAAAAGAAAGAAAGTTTTTTGGGCAGGGGTTGAGGAAGTAGAAAATGGTCCAAATTTAATAACTAAGTTTGGAAACTGCAGGAAGTCTTAGAAACAAACTAGAATTAGTCCTTTTGGTGCAGAGTACCTACATCATAAAGTGTAGGGCAACTCCCTAGTAGCAGGGAGATCTTGAAAGAATTGGCCTTAGGGCCAAAGCCAAGGGTGGGGCCGAGTGTTTTAGGAAGTGCTCAAGGGAGTTTACCCAGCGTTAACTCCCAGCGTAATGGCCAGGTACCCAAGGGGGAATTGGTAGAATTTGTAGAAACTTGGACCAGGTCGATTTCCAGCTGCCTAATCGGTAAAAGGTTGTCGAGTACGAGTCATGTACGGTGGGAGCATATACGGGTAGAAGTATTGGTGAATATGTTTGTACCCGTCAACTGGCAGTTGGAATCCAGCGGATACCCAGCTGAGGATGAAGCCACAATGCAATTGTTGAATTCCCGATGAAACTCCGAAAATCTGGGAGGGAAATCCCGTATTTTAAGACCCAGACAATTAAAAATTCGCCCAAGGGCATTACGATATTTGAAATGATAATTGCTGACAGACCCTTTGAAGTGGTAATTGTAGATAAAACTAGAAACTTGTGGGTCCTTCAAGTTCGCACTAAAACACAAAAAGAGAGATTAAAAAAAAACAAACAATCCCGTGTCCCATATTAGAAACTGGAATTGGCAATAATAGGGGTGACTTTTTTGCTTGAGTTTCGCGGCGACTCGGGAAAGTGGCTCGGGAAGGTAGTCATGGGGAGCTTTCTCCGTGCTGCCAGCAGTTGGCTTCTACCCCGTACAAAACCTGTACAACAAGAGTCCAAGGATCGACTAATCTTTGTACATGGAGGGAAGTGGCTGGGGAAGGTAGTCACGGGTAGCTTTCTTCATCTGGCAGTTGGATCCTACCCCGTACAAAACCTGTACCACAAAAGTCCATATACGGATCAACTAATCTTGCATATGTTCCCTGCACTGCATACACCCTACTGCAAGTATCTAGATTCCCATCTTTTCCTGACCCACCCATGTAGCTAGGCAAGTTCCTCATGCTAACTGCAAGTTGGAAACTGTAAATGGCGAGGACCCACATGACAGCAGATCCATTGACAAATTGATGACTTATTGCTTAGTCGTACTAGCTAGCTGTCTCTAACAATCTGCGTCGTCGATGGATCAAATCTCAAAGTCTTTGCCCAGGTTCAGATCAAAGCAGTTTAAAGATAAGCCTTTCCCCAGAGTTTTCGGCAGCTATTACTGTCCTGGCGGCTAGATAGTAGCTTATTTAAGTACATAATTATGCTATAAATTGTTAGCAAAGCTCCTGCGTACAACTTGCTGTACAATGCACAGTGTACGCGACGTTCCAGATTTTGCTTCATCAATTCTATTCTCGTCGGGGGACGTGGGCTTGACTTTTTATCCACCGCACAATGCTGGACTTATTACATCTATATTCTAGCTAGCCTGCTGGCTAAAGATCGTGGATAAGCCTGCGGCCTGGCGTTAAGTCTGAAGTTACAGGACTAGTCTGTAGTGTAACATAGTGAAGAGAAACGACCTCGTTAGGAGGTTTGTAAGTACTTAACAGGGCATAGTACGCTGTGAGTGGAAAGCTCTTATATAATTTGAAGATCTAAGATAGAAAGAGAAAGGGATTCTTAAGTGACATTCGGCAATAACTTTTCTTTCACTTTCTACTTGACTCGGCAAAAGGCGTGTGCTAGTGGAGATACGAGCTTCGATAAATATACTACTAGCTGAATATAGCTGAATATATCTAGCTATTTTCGTTAGACGGTTTTATCCTGAAGAAACAGTGAAATGGTAAAAACCAAAATCATAATATTGGCGTTGGAGTTTCCTGTCAGTCTCAAAATGCAGATGCATGTATCTTGTTTACGGATATGGACCCCACACCGGCTGCAAAAAGAGATCAGCAGAATCTGTGAGAAAATCCCGGACACAGAAGACTATGTCCTACGATCCTAGGCATGTGCTCGTCTGTCTCTAGTTGCCTTTTCTGGCCTAGTAGTTCCGATCTAGTCGAGCCTAAATTTCTTGTCGGTAATGCGGGTGGACTGTGCTGGTATCCCCCAGATTCAGTGTAGAGTAACATCTATGATGCCTGGAGAGCGGATAATTTCCAGCTTGCAGAAAGAGCCTCACTATCGATGTTGTGAATTTTGGCGAAATGTCCAAAAAACTGCTGAAAATCACACTAGTTAGCATTACTAGAGAATTCGAACCTAATCTATATCTTAATTATTGGTGATAAAAAACAATCATGATTGTGCTTGAGGCTACGTCGTCACTGCTAGTAGCCTGAGTTCTTTTTGTCGTTTTTTCGAAAACTTTCTCTCTTCTACCGATAGGTGGTGGAAGAGATAATAGCATGATTATGAGAAGAAATTATATGCAGGGATCTTGTCCCCATTACAACTAGATTTGACAAGTGATTAGACTAGAGATGGGGTCTTCATGATATTTGTTGGGAGTTGTACATCTTGATGGTTATTTTTGGTTTGAAGCGAAACTCCACCTTCTGCCGGAACTACATGCATGACGCCATGCGTTTGCAGAAAGAGCATTATGCAGGCTTCTATCTAGAATTGAAACTCCCGGAATCGATCTGATTTTGGCAAGAGCTCAAAAGCTCAGTTCGCGACAAAGATTTTAGGTCAGCACACCAAACAAGCCATGAATGAGGACATGAGTCACATCATCGTCAGTGTTAGTTGTCCCACGAACAAATGTTGTACCCTCCAGAAGCTGAGAAGGGTAGAAACTGTTGCACGATCGAGGAGTGTAGAGGTGTAATGCAGACTAGATCCTGTACAATCTAAATCCTAATGAGACCATACTTATGATGTTGCCAAGTTATGGTGTCGAAGCTCAATACGTAAGAATTGAGTGACCTGAGAAGTAACAACTTTATTGCTGTGCGCCCACCAGGGACGGAAATTGGGAAACACATGATTTCATGGTGATGAGCTAGATTCTACATGACTCTAGTCATCTAGACACCGAAAATGCGGGTCGTCGAGCTAGCTACTTGCCCACAACAAGTGTCCATTTCTGGACGTTAATCTGGGCACCGTTAGTTCCGAACAGCTTCTGCGATACAGTATGGGCCACGGCGTATCCATGCTGGCCAAAAAAGAAGCCGGTTCCTGCCACCACTGCAAGTGTCCTGTCGTCTGTTGAGTTAAACGATGTGCGCTGCCCCAAAATCTGCAGTCACGGCCATGATCCATGTTCGTTAAAGTATGTCATATAAAGACGATCAGCGTTCCGCAAGAGGAGAAAAGAAAAGACAGAGTTTGCCAAGATTTGCACATTCTCAACTCTTCGAAAAGAAACTTGATCCACAGTGCAAAACAACTGTTCAACCACTAAGCAAGTTCAGGTGTTCAACTTATAAATGATGTGCAGCTCTCGAAAGATAGCTAGTAGGTGTAAACTGACAACACGTCATCATCATAGGTTGAAATCTCGGAATCACATACCTCATAAGTGGTTTCGACCAGATCTCCGGGAAAGTCGATGATAACAGTGGCCTGTACGCGGTACTTGATGCTTCCGTCCAGCACGTACTGTGCCTGGAACTTGCCAAGTGGTTTGGAGTTAGGGTCAGCTGTCTGTGTGATGACATTGTCCACCACAACGATCACACCCTGCTGGAGTTTGCTCAGGTCACCTCCAGGTCCGGCCACCACCAAACCGGTGGGATTAGGTACCAAGATAGACTCCTGGAAGAAAAACGTCACGTTGTGGGTCTTGTGCGTGTGCGCACTAACTGATCCGCTCATGCAAATGAGTAGAATGCTGACAACGGCCACCAACGTGGTCATCATCAAAGTCTTCGCCGCCATTGTAAATGGAAACTATATTGATCAGCTGGTAAGACAGATCAGTAATGCTAAGCAGCTGCAGGACGTAATAATGTCCAAAAGAGCAAGCAAATTTATAATGAGATCGAATCAATCCAATGCAGACTGATGATGAGCTAGAATTCTCGAGCTAGAACAAGAACAACAGTCTAGCTGAGACTAGAGAAAGAGAATCTCGAGGAGTGTTGAGTGAGAACGATGAGTCGAGACTCGAGACGTGGCGGAGGCACGAAACCGTCTAGACTGGAGTTGGATTGCAAATTGTACAGAGAAAGTGGGATTTTATGGGGAACCCCGGGGACGGCAACTGAACGATCGTCGATCAGATTTGGAACATCGCTGTCCGTCATCGACGGCCTACTCGGTAACGAATGTGTGCGTTGACTTAGTGGGATTTTGACGCGGCATTGCCACACCAGAAAGCGCGACAAGCACACTAAGTTCTTCATCAACAGCCAAGTTAGCCGGAAGCCCAGGAGCAAGTAAAGCAGGGCTTTCTTTTATAAGTTAGAAGTTGTGCTCTAGTGGCAATAGGATTACTCTACAATATGCCTAAGTGGTGTCTAGTTATGTAATTTTGATGGAGCAACTGGTGGCTTCTTGGTCACTTGGAGACTCGTCAGTTTTTGACAGACATGAATTTTTCAAAAATAGGCAGATGGTGGATTTTAAATTTATTTTTTAAAGGTAATTCCAATTGACACCCACCCAAAAAAATCATTGCACAATGTGTGTTGAGATTATTATTTCCTAGGTACTTGATCCTTAGACGGAGAGAGAGCGACTTTCACTCTTTAAGACGTTCATGCACTGGTGGTTAGCTGTCCCCATACAACTATTAGTTAATCTCAACCTGTAATGAATGTTTCTACTCGACAATATTCTTGGAAACAGGAGCCTGTAACAACTTAGGACTAAGTATCGCCAGTGCAAACCAGTTTTTTTTTTTTTTCATTTTTTTTGATGTGGCACAGGTGATGATGGCACAAAAGATTTAGCATAAGTGGCAATGATCCTACAGAAGGTTTAGCTTTAGTGGCGAAAAGATTTAAGAAATCGGTCAAAACAGTTAAAAAGTAGCAGAAAAAATGCCTTCTGAATAAAAATTTGGCAAAAAATCCCTTGTCATTGGATGCAACCTGGCATCTTAAACCTCATTCAATAATAGTGTCTGGCAATTATAAGCTCCTGTTGTGGTGGTTGCGCCTCCCCAGGTGAGCGTGAAAATTTGCCCCAGTTAGTTCGTCAGGAAAGAAACCTGGCTGGAGTGAACCACCAGTTACCAAGGCTGCTGGATTTTTCAATCCCCTGTCCTACCCCAAAATTTTCCCCTCCTACTTACCTGCCCCCTCCTACTTCCCTCACTTCATTTCTCGGTCATTCCATCTCCAGAGATCAGCAGAGCTCCTTAGCTTTCGAGGAGATGTGAGACACAAGGCTTGAGGAAAGTGGAGAGCTCAACGTTGAACGAACGTGGAGAGGAAAAGGCAAGAGAAGCACTTCATCCCAAATGTAGAAGCGAGAGAAAAAAGGACACAAGGCTTGAGGAAAGTGGAGAGCTCAACGTTGAACGAACGTGGAGAGGAAAAGGCAAGAGAAGCACTTCATCCCAAATGTAGAAGCGAGAGAAAAAAGGTAAGCTCTTTTTTTTCTTTGCATTTTTGTTTTTTCTATGTTTTTTTTCCTTTTTTCCTACTTGAGAAGAAGAAGACACCATTGCTTTCTTCTTTACATTTGAGAAAAAGAAAAAGAAGACGATTATAATTTCAATCACTTTTTTTTCGATGGCTTCGTTGTAGAAAATGGTGATGACAATTGCTGTAACTTTTTTCGATGGTTTTGCTGTGAAGAAGGTGATGATAGTAATGTTGTTACCTTTTTTTTTTTGGTCCTTTTGGTCTAATTCATTAAAATTGAAAATTAACAATGAAATGGTATTTTTTTTAAAAAAAAATTATTTAAAGTTTACAAAGATCAAAATGAACATTGTGTAATACCTATATCCATTTTATTATAATTTCCATAAGACCATTTCTAATATGTAATACCCACATATAGGTTTCGTAAATAG
>Ga0209208_10012010_pt1 | contig 11034 bp, 10 predicted proteins | sample S1TSphfallax_3_FD_187694 | JGI IMG/M metagenome (GOLD analysis project Ga0209208, IMG submission 187694) | Host-associated microbial communities from peat moss isolated from Minnesota, USA - S1T2_Fd - Sphagnum fallax MG (SPAdes) (version 2) | ecosystem: Host-associated > Plants > Peat moss >... | reverse complement strand
GTTGGTTGTTGGTGGAGAGAAGAAAGAATCTGGTTTGGAGTTTGATTCTTGAGTGACTTGTGAAGATCATGCATGCGGAGCTGTTGCTGTTGTCGTCGTCTGGGACTGCCAGTTGCTTTGATTATTTGTCGTTGTGAAGCTTGACGGAATAGAAGAGCTCTCAGCTGATCAGAGCTGTGAATATTGTGAGAAGAACTTGGCTTGTGTGAATGCGTGCGGGCGGGTGATGAGACCCATCTTAGCCTTTTTTTCTTGTGCAGCTATGCAACAGCAATTGTCAAGTCGCGGAAAGCTCTTGAGAATCGATTTTTTTGTTCAGTAAACTGTGTGCTTTTGGAGCTTCTTCATCTTGCAGCCGACTTCATCGATCAGTTGCAGCTGGCTGGGGAAGTTTTTGGCTGGTTGCAGAGACTGTCAAATATCATGAGACTCGAGGTGCATCGCGGTGCCTGCAGGAGCAGCAGCAGCTAAGACACGACGTACTCTGTGAATTACAACGGTTGGAATTCCTGTGCAGATGTGGATGCAATTGGGTAACGAAATGAGGACTCAGGTCCATGCCGGCCGTGAATAGCAGCAACAAACTGGAGCTATCTTCCGGGAGCTTCTTGAAGTAGCTGTTGCAGCAGAGATCTGAAGTAGAGCCCCAATATTCTGAGCTCGAAGCTCCTGGGGAACTAGACCTGTTTGGTTGTTGCAGAGATCAGGAAGCTGTGAAGTTCTGCAAAAGAGGCGCCGAGCTGTTTGTAAGAGCAGGTGATATCTAGAAACTTTTGCAGCTGTACTCAATCGATCGATCATGGGGAGGAAGAGGGTGTTGGCGCTGGGACCAGTGCTGTCACGGATGCGCAGCTACGGACAGATTCCATACCAGAAAATCAATGGACATGACCAGCAGCTGCCAGGCGGCGGCGCGACCACCAAGTCGTCATCGCGCGTCTTCTGGGGCTGGAGACGGAAGCCGAAGAAGCTGAAACTGGGCAACAAGAAAACAAGAAGCGGCAGATGGGGATTCAAAGTCTCCAGGCTGCGTATCAGGCTTGTATCACCGCTATTGCTACTGAAGAAGCTGCGAGACTCGTATGTGCGCATGATGTTGGCGTTGGAACGTAGCTGTGGTGAGTATGGTGGGTCTCTTGCCATGACCAGCTATCCCATGTACCCTATGTATCCTTTCCCCATGGCCACCACCGGCCGCACTTTTATCTGACACCCATCTATCTCGCACTCAAACCCAACAGTTCAGTTGTCCTGAGCAGCAGCAGCTAGACCTCATGTGTGAAAGCTTGGTAGCTGGTTGAAGAAGGAGAAGAAGAAGAAGAAGAGGATGATGATGATCACCAGCTGCTGCAGATCATGCTTGCTGCAAAACTTTCAAGTGTCAACTACTGCATCAGAAAAACTATCCCTATCCATGGCAATCCACCTGCTCTGCAGCAATGGGTTTCTCTTGTTACACACCTGCACTTTGTACCAAAGTAAGAGACTTGCCCAAAACCTTGATCCAGGATTCCAGGTTTTGTCTTTTTCTTGAAGACGAAAAAGACAAGACTCTACTACTCTCTTGTAGACACAGCTAAGTACTACATAATATAATAGAACTCTCGTAAGAGATTATGGGGCTCAAGCTTGAGCTCGAGCTCAAGCTCTCTCTGTCTCTGTGTGTATTTATGAATTTGATCCGAGCTGAAGTCAAAGTGTAGAATACTATATTTCCAGATCATTTGACATTCAATCTCTGCTGCATCAGCTGCTTGTTTCAAATCTGTTGTTTTTGGAACTCAGCTATCTAGAGACCTGCCTGCAATATGGGAGTTGAAACTGTAAGCTCAATAAAAAAGTGGAGACAAAACCCGCAGTCACGCTTCTTGGCAGAGCATAACCCTATATATGTATTCATGAGTCTACACAAATCTTCTTGTTCTTCTTCTACATTTTCAAGACCTAGAGCTGTCCCAATTCTGAAAGCAGCTGGTTGTTGACCACTCCATGGCAGCTGAAAGAATATATCCAGATGCTTGTGCTCAAGTTCTGGACCTGCAAAGAAGTCTTTTGTGTCATCAATATAATGCATCTTCCTTTTGTTCTTTGTATCCATAGCTGTGGAAGCTTCAAGGGCTAGACTTCAAACTTAGTTATATTGCAAGTAGTTGGCTATGGTGGTGCACCTGCAATGTACTGAGCTCAGAACTCAAGGGAGCTTCCATTCTGAATGTGGCTCCAGATGTACATATTCAGTCCTGTCTTTTCTTTGTATCCCATGTACATGTGCACCTCCAGCTTGATTGTGTAATGTGAGGACTTACAGATTCAAGCTTATATCAGTTACAAGGAACACAATCTACTACGCCAAAGCTCATGGCGATCACACGTTAATCGTTTTCTTCTCACTACTAAAATGATCTTGTGTTTCATTCATCACTGGAGAATTTTGACAATGTGCATATAAATTTTTTCAGCATTAATAGTCTGATTCATCTCAATATCAGAGTACCCAATCCTTTTTGGTAATTAATTTAGCAGACATGTGGAAGATCATGGCCATCTGACAACACTTGACTACCTCAGCAGCCAGCTACTCAGGAGAAATGCCATCAGCACTCTAATGTCATCATCTTCCTTGGGAAGAATTAGTCCCTCAATTTGGCTTTCTTTGCATCTGTCAAATCCAGATGTTCCAGATCTTATGGATCTGAGTGCATATTCAAAGAGCTACTAGCTTAGAACTTAGGCAGAGTTTCAATCATTTGCTTCCATTTAAGTGACAATCATAAGTTATAACTCCTGTAATCTCATGTGCCTGCTGCATCCTAGAAATGGTGATTACCCTTCACAATAAGTTCCACCAGGCTGCTTCATCTGTCAATGGGGCTCATTCTCGAATGTTCCTGGGATCCCTAGAAATCTCCTTGATCTCCAAATTCTGGTTTGCAGCTCCTTGTCCAGAGATAATTTGTCCAAGAAATTTGTTGCAACTGATAAAGAGATCATGCAAGAAAGCTGGTGGGTTGGCATAATGATCGTTCAATATATGGAAAGTCTAGACTTGCTCTCTGAACCCAATGTTCAGGAAACAGAATTTACTGCGGAACCCTTGCTAAAACAAAGTGCATGACTTGTAGGAAAAAGCTTTCGAAACAAAAGTGCATGTCATTGACCTGTGGAAATAGCTCTTAAGAAATACCATCTTCTCAAAGATATGGGCCAGGTTGATGCTGCCCAATGACATATCAATGACTATGACTCCTGGAAAGCTTTGAAAAGGATTTAAGACATGTCCACCAACACAAATATCATGTGGGTAATCAGACCTGGGTATTGCAGTTGCAGATTGGCACGGTCAGATCTCATGAAGCAACAAACTACAGGGTAGAAGCAAAGAAAGCCTTCTATTATTCCAGACAGCACCATTGTATTAGGCACACAATCTCTCTCTCTAAATGCCTTTCTTGGTTCTTAAAAGAACTTTAATTAAGTCTACACATTAATTTCTTCTAATTCATGAATCATGAATACTATTTGAATGTTTCCTGTGAAATGGAGATTAGGTAGTCCATTCTGGCTTCCATTAGTCCTCTTATTAGGTAGTCCATTCTGGCTTCCATTAGTCCTCTTCTAGGTTCTTGAGTTCAATTGCATATATGTCCAACACTTTTAGCAGCCATTCTTTGATTCACAAGACAAATGAATGAACCAAATGCTCTTTCTTTCATGCAACAAGAAGTTTGGAAGCCTTTTAACTTTTTCACTAAAAGTTCAAGGCTTCTAGATCCACTCATTTGTTTGTTTTTTAATGACTAAATGAAAAGGTGATCCCCAATAAAACTATTGTGAAAGATAAGGACCAGCTCTTTTCCATTCTGTTCTGTTACAGCGTAGAAACGAAAGGTTCACATTCCCACCTTCTCCATGCTTTGCACACAAATGGTCCAACCTCCTACTGCAAGAAGTTCTAGTGACAATACTTCAAATCCTTTTAAGATCGAACGCACACCCTGGGGGATGTTTGTGAAAACACATGCACATTCATGTACATAATATTATACTAACATGTGCACAAGACAAACTCTCAAAGAATGGAATTAATTAGTGTGCCAAGTTCAATATACAATTGTAGCTTGGTAACAACCAAAAAAAAGTGATGATGGCTTTCTCTTGACCTAACAATAAAGTACCCAAACAAACAAGTCTATTATACCTATGAACCTCTAGAAACACACCAAGAACATGTGCATAACCCATCAATTCCTCTTGCACCTAACTACATATATGAATTTAAAAAATCATGGAATTCTCCCCCCCTTAAGATAGGTGCATTTACAACATCCACTGCTCTTACAACATTTGGTTAAGAAAAGTACCCTTGTGTGTACCACCAGGAACATCACACTTTCATTTTATTAGATCCATTGGAACTTAGAAAAATATTTTAAAAACATTTAAATGAATATTTTCATTCGGGTTGTTTGGTGAGTATATTTACCAAGTTGAATAAACTATGAAACATTAATTAAATTTTTTAAAATGTTTTTATGTTTTTAATCTTACATTTGGAAAAGGTTTCAAGTATGTAATAATATTTAGGGTTATTATGTCCTTGATTGTTATATATGGGTATCATATGGCAAATATAACATAGGATATGTACATTTTAATAAAAGAAAGGTTACAAAATAATCAAATTTTCTCTTCAGGGTGAACCTTACATTTTTGGAATTTAACCTTTGGAGTTGTCTTTGTAATTTTGGACAATAGATATTGGTTCATCTTTAGTGTAAAAATAGATACCAATTTGCTAAATAGATAAATAAGGGGTTTATAGTTGAAGTGTTGTTATTATATTTAACATTAACCCTTTTGGTCAAAAACACAAGTTTGAAACATATTGTGATTTTTATGATTTTCAATTGTACTATATTTGATTTAATTAATTGATTAATTGAGTAGGTATAATTTAATTATTAATTTCTAAAGTTCATGAACATGATTATGAAAAAGAACATTACACTTTTTTAAAAACATTGTAGTATTTTCCATCTTTTTATTATTCAAATGAACATTTTAGACCATATACTTTGACATGCCATGAATAAAAATGAGAAAAATATATATAATTTAAAATGTTTTGTTTTATTTTGTTTTTTCATGCTGAAATCTCTCAAACCATGATGTTTCATGCCACACTCTTTGTATTTTTGAAAAACTTGTTATGGGCAAGGGTGCATCAACTTGGTTTGAAACTATTTGGAGCTATAATGTGGAAGCTATTGATTATTGAACCACATTTTCAATGAAAAATAAATCAAATCAAAACTAAAAATTGTATTGGAATATAGGGGTGTTCTTGATATTGTTGGGAACCCCTTGATGAAACAAATTTAATAGAGTTTATTTCACAACTTTTAGAGCTAAGCTATGGAAGATCTTAAATTTTTAGTGGATTTTGTTGCTAGAAACTCAAACAAATTGTAAAAATTGGGTTTGGAAGGAAAATTCAAGTGAGCCATCAATGTGTTCACATTTGGGCCAATGACACATGCTACACTAGTTTAAATGAAACAGATGATCAAGAATATGATTTTTTTAGTTCTATTATTTTTACCATTCCTTGGGTGGTTCTTAGTGATATCACCCAAGGAGACTTTTATTTTTCATGTTATTTAGCATGTTCAACTAAGCTAACTAAAGACTTTAGATTAGGTCCTAATGTGCAAGGATTAGGATTGAAAAAAATATAAAGTCATTAACTATCATGTGTTCAAAGTACTCACCTTATTTTTTTAGGCACTTAAAATGGATTTGGCTTAATGATTTCATTAGTATCTTTGTCATTTAATCTTTGGTTGGGATGTATAGTTTAGTTTTCTCATCTTTTTTAGTTTCATCAATGAAATGGTTGTGCCACATTCATGTTCATGGTTTTTATCCAAAGGATGATAAAATTTTAAAACATTCTGATGGAACTTTAAAAATATTGACAATTGATGGATATATGGGCTTTTGTTTATATATTTCTTTCTTGTGTTAAACAATCTTTTAATCCAAAAAGCTTCACAAGTTGCTTATCTTTGAAAGTCTGGTTAGGTGGCTTATTTTTGACATTGTGAAAGTCAATTTTTAACACTATATAAAATTCCTTCATTTTGATATTTAACAACACATGATCCAATGTACCTTTCCCTATGCTTCTATTAAAAAGTATGGGTAATTCCAAATGTGTACAAATCTTTAAACATATCCTTGGTAAAAAAAAAATAGTTGAATGAAAAATGGATTAATAAGACATGATTTAATGCAAAATTAAAAGTTTAAAATCAAAATGTTTTTTGATAGGGAAAGTTTCCATGTATTTTATTCTTAAACACTTCATTTGATGTTTTTCCCAGTTCTCATATCAATTTCTTACTCTATGACTAGGAGAGTCACTGGTTAAAAAATCCATCAAAAATCTATTTTTTCTTAGAATTGATCCATATTTCTTAATATGATTCTTAATAAATTTTGTTCTTACCTAAATAACTAGAAAATTGACAATATTAATGTGAAATAATATGACTTCAAATTTTAAGTTCATAAACTATGATAGCCCAAATAGTCCTTCTAACTATGCTTTCACCCTTTTAAAAACAATCACAATGCATATTCAACTTTTATGGAGGACTTGGCCACATAGCCTTCTCTTTTGTTTCATCATGAAATGGGGTCAATTCTGAATGTGAAAATGTACTAACCAACTGGAAGTCATCAACATAAATAATGAGTATTAAAAGAAAGCCATTTTCATGTGGACAAAGTTTGCTTGCCATAAAAGGCCTTGTGGAGTTTGCAAATCCAAAAAGTGCAATGCTAACAACCACAAATCCTGGTAGTTGGACAATGAAAATCTAGAGTTCCTTTAATTCAATATTGAAAAATGCAATTTTCAAATCCATGTGAAGGACACCTCAATTGTTGTTGGCAACAAAGGAAATGACACCTTGAATGGTGCTCCATCTTGCCACAAGGTGACAATTTTGTCATAGTCAATGTTTGCATGCTATTCATAACCCTTTGCAACAGTTCAAGCTTTGAACTTGAAAGGTTGTTTCAAAGGTCCTTCTTTCAATCTATAAATCAACTTTGTATATATGGGTACTTTTGGTAAAGGTAAATTTGTTAGGGACCATGTGTCATTCTTGTGTATTGATTCCATCTCTTATTCCATCACATGTACCTTGCTTGGATCAAAACTACTTCTATATATGAAGTTGGCAAGTGCATTATGCAAGCTAAATTCAATGACTTCAACATTAAATTTAAGAAATGATACATTAATCAAGAAGAAGATGCTCGAAATTAAGGAAGATTATATGGATTATATCTTTAGATGTTGAAGAGTCTTGGGGCTTGCAATTGAGTTTGGGAGATAATGTTTGAATTGGGAAGAAAACAAATGTTGGATAAGTGTGCTATATGTTGTTGAAATGGCTTACCTCTTTAACTAGCATATGAGCTTGAGATCATTGGTAGCACTTGATAGGAAACATGTTTTAAAATAAAACTCTCATTCATTTGGCTTGCCTGGGACTCATGGTGGGATGACATTTAAAGACCTCAATCAACAAATTTGCAGTCTTCAGACAATCGACTGAAAGAACACCAAAAAAGAGAGAAAGTGGGCTCATTGATCTTTTGGGATATTTCATCTGTTCATAAGTATTGTGGTGAATGGATTCTGTGATGTGTTGAAGTGCAGCAAAATGTAGCAAGTGATGATGGGTTTTTGATTATCAAGGTTGTTTATTTGCTAGAATGTATGTAATCAAATAATTTGAAAATAAGTCCAACCATGAGTATAAAATCTCTCTCTCTCTCTATTCAGTGGACTCAATTTAGATGGTTTTGTTTAAATTATGTTGTCGAGCTTCACCCCATATTTAAAAGTGTTTTGGGCATTTGTGTTCATCACATTTGCTCTACTTTGGCAGCTACATTACATCCAATTTTGGCATCAAATAGGATAGGACTTGAGAAGACATAAGTAATGCTGAGTTTAGGGGACTATAGAGACATTGAGGTTCTATTGAGGAAATTTCAGTGGAAAGGGGTTTTAGGAGAGGAGAGATTATTGTAGGTGAGGGAAAAGTGGTATAAAGAGTGTCTACTAGGGAAGCTCAGAAAAGCACATCAGGAATCTGCATTGAATTATGATTTGGAGCTCACCTGAAGAAAAGCTTTGCTCCAGAGAGGTAGGGACACCTTGAGAGCTGATTGTTGATTTCATTGAAAGTGCAATCAGTGTACAATGGAGAAGGATAGAAGTGATGATGAAGATGATTGGGTAAAGCATATGAAGATGATTTTGATCATGCTCTATTTTTGTGAGGTACCTTTGCCCTGTTGATCACTGGGGGGACCAGGGTCCCATTGCCAGCAGAAAGTTTCTGACAAAGGAATTAGGTTTCAGGTGCCCCATGGAATGCAACTTTTGTGGCCATTTGAGAAGAGAAGGGGAATCCCCACATAATGTGAAGAGTACAAAAGAATTGACAATGAGATATCCCAACCTCTGTAAATGGACTGAAAGTTTTTTTTGTGTTTCATTATGCAGTATATGTCACTGGACACCAGTATCGGTGTCTGACATGGTTAGATTCCAAAGCAAATTGGATGTACACTGTAAACCATACTCCACTACATTGGTGGTATGGTAAACTGTACTCAGCAACATTGCAGGTAGAATAACACTCCTAGTAACAAGTACACATTACAAAGTGCATGGTTCATTTTTGGCAAGCATCTCAAGAACATCTCATGGGCCCTTGGTTCCATCAAGAAGTTCAAGCAATCCATCTACAGCAGACAAGAACATTACAGACAGCTGCATGGATGTGGACTAACAACAAATTATGGCAACTGAAGAAACTTGAACTACCATCTCAAACAGCAACTAAATAGCTGCAAGGTGCAATGGGTGGAAGTGGGAATGAGAATGAGGCTGTGAGGTACAGACTTTGGGTCAGGAGTAGGGTAAATGTTGTGTAATGATGTTGCGGTACTCAGGCTTGAGCTCTTTGTAGTTGCCATGAAAGGGCAGGATGACAGGGCGCTTGGCACCTCCTGCCATGCGAGCCACATAATTAGCATGTAGTCCTGCACATGTAATAAGCCACTTTGCCTTCACAATGTCTCCTGATTGACTCTCCAATGTCACGCCTTTCACCTCATCCATGTCTATCCCCACCACTTTAAAACTGGCACAGATCCACATAGAAACTACTAATTAGTTGCCAATCCTATTCTCATAACTGTGAGCTGCCAACCTTCCTAAGCAAATCAAAGTTCAAATGAAGGTTGCAAAGGTTGTGAAATGAGGAGCATATAAATTCTTCAGGATTGTCAGTAAGCCAAGAAAAAGGTGAAGGGAGCTGACCTTGTATGGATTTGACCACGGCCTGTAGACAGGAAATCTTCAGCAAAGGACCAACCCACAGTGGCATAATCTGTGATGCCAGTGTGTGGAGAATGCAAAGCTTGCAATGCCCACACATTAGGCTCCAGCTCTTGTACCCTCTTTGATGATATGAGCTCAACTCCAGGGACTCCATTGGCCATCGCCCATTCATAAAGTTCCTCAAGAATTGGGAGCTCTGCATCCCCAGTAGCAACGATGAGCTTCCCAACTTGCTGATGGGGAAGCTTTTTCTTTCCGCCTTGCACCTTCAACACATAACTTTGCCATGGCACTCCCTGGTTTATAATAAATGCCTGCATGAATCACTCCACTGTGCCTCTCCCTTCTTACATGTAAGACCCATAATTTTTGCATCCAAAATTCACTCTACTTCTGGAGGTGAATCCTTTTAAGACGGTGGCATAATATTGAGAAACAATATATACTAGTAAACACCAATCTGCCATCCTGAGCACCATATAGTCTTTGCATAAACCCTAACATACCTTCATGGGCACCATCATAGATGCATTCAAGCTGCAGTTAGTTTAGGGTTTAGGAGTCAGTGTTTATGCTCAAAAGATGAATATGAGTAATATGAGTATTGCTCATTGTTTGTTTGTCCTTCGTGTCTTGAACTTCTTGTTTGCAGAGACTTGACTGTCACAAGCAAGAGGACTGGTCGCACATTGTTGTCAACAATCAGGAGCTGACTGATAGTCGCAAGAGACTTGAGATGGGCTTGCTTTTTACCTATTATGCGATGTTTGATGTGCTACAATATCGGGCTCCTTCTCTACGACCACCACCTTGGTGTGTGGAAATCGCAGCACAATCTCACGGGCTGTAGCCAGGTCCACTATTCCGGCTCCTACAATTGCAACGTCCGCCTCCCCGCCTACAATGAAATCGCCTCTTATGTTACTGCTCCACCTACGACCCGATCCAAACCTTTCCATTGCTCCCTTCGTAATCTCACCCATCATCATCTTCGTCCTTAATGTTCTTCTGCCCGACAAAGAAAGGCTTGAACTTGAACCACGTGGGCTTACTAAGCGGGAATTATCAGCATTACGTTCTTGAGAATTATTAGGGCGTGAGAGAACAACATCCCATGATGAAGATTTGTCCCCTCGACAATAATGGGCTTGAAGGATTCGACGCACATTGTCGCTAACCCCATTACGTGCAAGTTTGTCCGCAACACCCATGATGCTTCAGTCCAGAATCACCACTGAAAGCAAACTTAGTACGTGCATGGAATACATATCAAAACACTGTCAAAAAACCCATAACCAGGATCTGACTGCCTCACGGAGAAACAGAGGCAACAGGAGCCCTGAATCATGCTGTTGCTTGTGTGTGTGTGTGTGTGTTTCACCAAAACTCTCGATTTCCAAAAACTCATGAAATTCACAAAACTCACGTGAAAATTTCACAAAAACACAACAGGGAGAAAAAGCAAAAAACAAAACAAAACTTCAAAGCTGAAATCATGAACGATGAAATCAAGAAAGCAGCGGCAAACAACACCAACAACACAACTGCGACGCCACCAAATCAGCCCACAGAAACTTCCTCAAACAAACAAAACAACAACA
>Ga0209208_10012009_pt1 | contig 11034 bp, 10 predicted proteins | sample S1TSphfallax_3_FD_187694 | JGI IMG/M metagenome (GOLD analysis project Ga0209208, IMG submission 187694) | Host-associated microbial communities from peat moss isolated from Minnesota, USA - S1T2_Fd - Sphagnum fallax MG (SPAdes) (version 2) | ecosystem: Host-associated > Plants > Peat moss >... | reverse complement strand
GAACTTTCATAAGTCTAAAATGCATCTTCACTTTGGGAGTGGTTTCCTAGCCAAGATTTTTGTTTTTCCAGTTTTGTGGTTTTGAAAGTTTGGTGCTTTTTTTGCAAAAAAATTGTTTTTTTTTTTAAAATCTAAAATGTTTTCTAAAGAAAACTTTCATCACAATGTGGAAATTCACCCCAAAAAAAAAATTGTTTCAAAACCTTTGAGACAAGGTTTAGGATGGAAGCATCATAAAAGAAACAACTTCCACTCCTTATCAAAAAAAATTCAAGTAACCATAAATAGTCATTGATATATATATCGAAAGTAAAAATATTAATTCACTAAATAATTAACATGAAAATAATCTTCTACTATATCATAAGAGTATTGAAAAACAAAAAATTTAAATTTTTTTAAGTAGATTTTTTTATTTAAAAAAAACTCCAACCTAGCAAACTTAGGATTCAAGTGAATGAAAATAAGATTTTAATTGGAGTTTCAATTTTCAAATTGATGGGGGACTCCTAAAGTGTAGTAATGTGTTTTCAAATTTTGCATATTATAATTATAATCTATCAAAATCTTAATGTGAAAATAGGTTTGAACACAATCATGTTTTATTTAATTTCAAATTTTTCTTTTTCTTTTTTCTTTTTTTTCACATTTTACATTTAACCTACCATAATGTTTTGGAAGGTCTAATTTCTCAATCATTTAGATAATCATTGAAGAAACAAAATTATGTACAATTGGGAAGCTTGATAATGTGTGTGAAAGCATTTATTAAAAGCTATAAAATATTGTACTCAAATGCTCAATTTGATAAAGTAATAAAGGCTATGGGGCCCAAAGTTGTGGGACAACAAAGGAATTTCAATTTTGAGAAACAACTTTGGGACTTTTAAAGAAATGACAATTCAATATTAGTGCCATGTGACAAGTTATGGAATATAATATAAGGAGAAAGGTAGTATCTCCTCCCAAATCCATGCCATGGTGAATCTTGTGAATCCATTTGAGACCATGGTTAATGCATGAATTAAAATTACCTCCAATTGCATTAATTGTTCTATTTGTTTGATTTGTGCAATTCAATGTCATGAAAAAAGATTATTTCAAAAGTCATCTAATCCTAGTTTTCATCTTTAAGCTTTCTCCCTTTTTTGTTTAATCACAAAAAAATAAGAAACATGTCTTAAGATTTTGTAATTTATACTCAAAACTAAAATCCAAAAATATTTTATAATGACACCATTAAATCCTACTTGGTGTGTAATATTTGTTCAAACATCAATGTGACTAAGGTTCAAAAATTTGCATAATGTTATTTGTTAAATGGTGTGGGGTTCAAATGCACAAAAGAATCAATAGCATCACTTTATTTAAAGGCTACATTTTTTTTTTCCGCCTAAAAACATCTTTTCCATAAAAGGAAAATTTGAATTTTACAACTAATTTTTATTATATATGCTTATAGGTGCCCCAATATATCACATGTTTATTAATCATTCTTTATTAGATATGAAATTTTAAAGATGTGTAAACTCTACATTTGAAAAATAATCACAATTTCAAATGATATCAAAACATGTTCACCGCTTGAAGGCTCACTTTCTTGTGTTATAAGGGTTCGCTTTGTTTTATACATCATGTCCATTATACCACATTTCTATGTGGCAAAAGATTTTTGAAATTTTAATATTTTGAACATAGTTTGAAAATTTCTAATTTCATGATTTAAAAATTATTAGTGATCTTTTAGTGTGGTTGATAGGTATTTATCATCTAGATTTGTTTAACCAAAAAAAATACTAAAAAAGAGATTAAAAAATCCTTTGCAAAAGAAATAATATGACATAACTATTATTCATTTCGAAAATCATTAAATCAATTATAAATCAAAAACTAACAATTATGTTAAATGAATTTTGAATTTGAATTCCTACTATTTTTATGAATCATTTAATGTGCAACTTGTCATGATCACCATTGTTTTCAAATTGCAAATTATAATTAAATTTACAATAGTTTGGAGTTTCCATTATTTTTAGTTTATGTGTTTTACAATTCCTTTGAATATACTTTTGCTTCAAGGTGATTGATAAGGTGATTTTTAAAAAAACATTTAAAGATGAATAAAACCTTGAATTGAAGTGACTCAATTGACTATGAAATGGTTAATTATATCCATAAGCAAGTGTTGAAGGCTTGTAAATACTTGATTATTAGGTATTATACATTCACAACAAAACGCCCAATGTTCACAACTAAAAAATTGGGGTTTTGTTCCATAGAGATATGGTCAAACACTAGTGTTAAATCTCAATTTTTTTTATTATGATAAAAAGTGTTGATGACTCTAACTCAAATATCCTTAAAAGAGTTTTGATTCATTTTTTAATGATTAGTGGGGGGAAAAAAAACATTGCTGATAATTTTGTGTTTTTTTTGGTAAATGGAATTAACATTTGTTTTAAAAAGTTTGAAATGAAGTTTTATTCTCATTCCATAGAAATTATGCCCCATTTTTTGCATGAAAGAAATACATGTTAATTTCAATGTTAAACACGAAAGCAGACATATAAATTATCTTCTTAATGTTCCATGCATGAAAATATAAAGTGATAACAAAACCCATATTCATAAATTATTAATCATTGAATTTTTTTATTTGAATGATCCAAGTCCATATAACTTTTCACTATTGTGCATTAGGGTACAATCATACTAACATGGACCAAAAGCAATTGTAACCACTGCTTAATTTTTTGAACTTTGGATTGTAAGAAATAATAATAATAAATTAATTAAAATATTTTTTATAAAATTTTATTGTGAATACATTATGTACATATCATAAAAATTTGGAATCAATTTAATGAATGAAAAATATGTATAAGGATTTTAAACCTCTTGTAATGATTTCTTAAAAGTTGCATGGAATTTGCCTAAAAGCAAATTTGACACTAAAAACACAATTTTAAAATATTTTTTAATGAAATATTTTTGAAAATTTTAAATATAAAATTTTAATTTCTAATTTTTTTTTAAAGATGTATTAAAAACTTCTTAAAATATTTTAAGAATAAAGCAATGATTTAAGGAAGCACATGTGGCTCTTAATAATGTGGTTGGACCCATTATTTTTAAATTTTTGATTAATTTTATTAAGTTTCTTTTTTACTTTTTCTTTTGAAATGCAAATAATCATGAAGTCTGTTTCCAATATGGACTTTTGGTATTTAAATATGTTACTGTGTGCTAACAAAAAAAAATGTAAATTATATATTCAAAGTGGTGCCTTGAAAAATACAATGATCTTTACATTTTAACCATGTTCAACTAAATATTTTGTTTTGAAATAGTCAAAAACACAAATTTATTGACCATTTTGAAGTTATTTTGAAATTTATCTGTTATTAGTTTTTCAACATGGAATAAGTTCAACAAAGTGACATGGAAGGGTTTCTATCATATTTCCACCAATTTTGATGTTACTTTATTGTTTTATATGCATAACACATGATATAGATGGAAAGACATTTTTTTTGTCTACATCACCATGTTTCATTTGATTCACATGTAAATTGAATTTATTATCAATATCAACCATTTTTCGTGAAGATGGTTGTGGATGAGTTCTTCATTTGATGAACTTTACCTAATTTCATCATGTCTTTGTGTGTGTTTAATTGTGAAAACAATTTCCACAAGTTCTATGTGGACCCTATAATTATGGCTTTTAATTACAATGTTTTTTAAGAAATATCCATGGGCCAATGGAAACCAATCACATGAGAAGATATATGTACATGACTTAATAGATCGCTAATTTGAACACGATCACTTAGGGTTTGAATTCAATGGTCAATGTTTAAACAACACATTAGAATGCATGGAAACACATAAGGCCAATGTTTTTGTAACTTGTGAAATCAATTTAGTTGTTGTGAATAAGGTGAAACAACAAGCATTAGTTGATGTGGGTCAACTATATAACAAGTTTGAAACTTGTTTTCCTTCTTAGGAGGTTATGGATGTGCTACTTGGGTGTTGGTCTACCACAAGTACTAGTTGCAAATGACCCTACATCCAAGTTTGGTATTTGAACACCATCAAAAGTTTCTATTATGCCCTTATGAAGATTGAACCCCAAGAACAATGGGTTCTTCCACTTCTAGATATAATAACCTTGGATTTGCAAGGTCCACCTTTGTGTTTTCCATGGATAACAATTTAGTACAAGAATGTTCTTGGGTTGCCATGGCTTATATACATGTGATTTCAATCCTTTGACATACATGTGTAAGGGGTTAATTGTTAGCTAGAATGTTAATAATCGCATTTAAAGAACATATTAAATTGAGGGAGGTTCCAGCTAGTGTTGGTTAAATATTGATTTTTTCCAATACATGGCCAAGTAATTGTTTTTTCAAAAAATAATAATTTGAAAACTTTATGGACCCACCTAATATGAATTTGCATTTTTAAACAATATTCTTAATTATTAATTTGCTTGAATCTTTTTTTGTCAATGTCTTCTTATATTATGCATAAGGGTTGATTTTTGGAATATTTGATTTAAGAACCTTTGGTGCCCATCCATTATGCAAAAGGTTGGGACTTTTAAATACCAACTTCAAAAACACCTTTCCAAATAACTAACTTTATATTTCACTTTAAAGTAGCAAGTTAGGTTTTAGCTTTTTGTCAAGTAATTTAATCCAAAACTTAAATGTGAATAAAGCATTAAGAAATACAAGTCTAGAAGTTGTTATGTTCATGAAATTCGACAAACACAATATAAAAACCATCCAACAACATGAGCTTACATTCATTCAAATGAAAAACAAAGTAGTTTAACTTCACATTTAAATCTTGAAAACAAATGACACTCAAAATGCCAACAACAATTATTCAAGACATTGGGGAGGCTCATCAAGGTGGCTAGTTTCTACATAATTTTAATGTTGAATTTACCTTTGGGAACTTGTGTGCATTGAAACCAAACAATCATTTATGTGAAGTGACACAAGTAGCTCAACTCAATTTTGAAAATGTGTGGTTCCTCAATTTGGAACTACATACATTTTGTCATAGATCTATTTAAGCCAAAAACTTATTTGAGTTGATTTGATTTGTCAAAATTTGAGAGGCTATTGGTTGTTAACATTGCCACTAAAAGTGAATTTTTTGGATGTGTAAAACCAATGATTTTTTTTGTGATTATTGATGTTGTTGAGTTGGTGATTGTTGGTCTAAGGAAGGTGGTTTTACGTGGAATTTCCAAAAGTTGTGTGTTGTTCACATGGCTATATGTATTTTGGGTTCCAGGAATATGGTAATTATTTAGACAAAAATTTCATTGTGCATGGCGATGTTCATTTGGGATGGATAAAAACAAATGTAAAAAAAAATTGACTTAAGGTTTAGGACTCATGTTGCTACTGCTTAGGGTTAAGGTTTCATGTTGTTGTTGTTGTTACTTAATTTCATGTTATTCTTGTTATTACAAAACCCCACCACCTTTTCTACCTTCCAAGGGAATTGAACCTTAATCCATAAATGCATTTTGCCATATCAATGGAAAGCAAACCTACAAAACAAAACACATAAGTATTGAAATTGTTATCTATAAACAAAATTGACAAATCAAAGAGTCCCATATCACATACACAACTTATAGCTCCAACCCATAGTGGGATTTCTCTTCATTCCACTCAGTGATAGCTGTGTATAATGGGAAACTTTGGAGTGTAAAGAAATCTTGTGCATACATTCTCACAACAAGATTAAGATGGGTGGTTAATTGATTTCTCAATTTTAATTTCATGAAAGTGAAAGTAGAAAATGTTGTTTCATCCTCAACACTCCCCAAAACCATAATAATAGCAAGTTTAATCAATTTGGAAAATTCAAACATCTTGAACCTCAAAATTTAACTATTGGTCGTCTGTTTCCACATACATGTGTTAGGGTTATAATCATGTGAAGGTAGCATGGCAAAGTTGCAATTCGATTACATAGTGGTAACAAAAAATGATGATTGTTGTTTTAGTAAAATAACATCCAGAAAAGGAAGATCGCAAATACCATTTTTGTTGCGTGATCTTGGCATGGTAATAATGTGCTTTTAAGATTTGCAAGTGACCAAGAAACATTGAAACAACTTCTAATTGTAGCCAATATTGAGGGTAAATGATGCCTATGGCATTCATCAAATCTTGAGCTAAGAACCGTCTGTCCAATTTTGCAATCAAACCTTTGGCAACAAAAATGCATTGATTTTTGACATTTTGGCAAACACATACTCAATCATTCTTAGTTACCATTGACACCTCCTTGGTTGTCTTGGTAGTTTTCTACAACATGTATAAACATTGGATGAAGGAAAAACCAAAAAATTCCACATGTGATTTTGGATTAATCCACCATTCAACACATAGGGCATCATTCTTGAATGTCACCAAATCCATAAATGCCTAAAACTAATTTCGAGAATATTGCTTCTCAAGATTCACATAAATGGTGTAGATTTCAAACTAACACAACATCACAGCTGAAACAAAATCGCATATGAAAGTATCCTTGTTTTGAGCAAGCTTATTCAAATTCTGCACTGCTTCCAACATAAGCAACACACATGTTAGTCCCATAATTGTTTCCACATCACACAAAAGTTCATAGTTAGTATTAGTAACTGCATTATTAGCAACATCATCACTCATCTTGCCCATTAATGTTTTATACTTTCCAAACATTCGTTTAGAAGGGGCCAACATGGAAATCCACTTCATTTTGATATTCTTCAAAAAATTAAACCCTTAAACTCAATCATTTCAGCCAACTTAGTGCATTCAAGGTGCCTTTTATGGGACTAACTATAGTAAATATACATAGAAAAAAACAATGCCTCAATCTTTGCAACTAGAGACAAGGGTAAGAGAGTTTACATCACCAAGTTGCACCAATGTGCCATGCAATGGATACCAACAAAAAAGGGGTTTGTTCATGAGTTGGATAGTAACACATGTTTTCAAACCTTGAAAATTTGTACACCATCAGCCCCAAAGCATACAACCTTGTAAACAACATCAACCACTAATAGACCACCCAAATCAATAAGAGAACAAATAATAATAGTAATAAAACTATTAGATGTGCTTCCTTCCACAACTCTTTCAAGATTCAAAAGGATTGGTTGCCTCCTCCACTTTTCAACAACATATGCATGCATCAAAATCCAGGATTGATTATCCAAAGTGGTTATTTCATCACAACTAATGGAGATAAATTTATTTTGCTGCAAAACCATTTTCATTTGTTTTAAGACCACATTATGCATGGCTCTTGCCATACCCCACTCACTTGAATCTATCCAATGTTTTTTGGGGGCATTAACAAATTTCAAAAACTCAAACGACTCCTTTAAACTTTCAAAATCTATCATGGGCGTCCCATTTTTTAGAAGGTGGAAAATTGCCCCAAATTCAATATATTTCATTTCTTTTTTCAACCCTTCCTCCATTCAACACTAATTGAAAATTGATAATGGACCTTGAAAAACATGGATCCTCTCATTTTTCTAATATTGGTTTTCAAAACTTTGGTAATATTCACACACTACAACTTTCAAATGAGCAATTAGAGCTTTTCTTTTACCTAAATGCTTATGGAGACCATCAAGTTTAGGGTTTAAAAACTTTTCCTTACCCTCCACAACTGAACAGATCCTACAATGCACTTGTTACACCTTACCATCAAGATCAACCACTAATCAACCCTTGGAAACTTGGTTGCCCAATTGTCCTTGAAAACCCACTAAATGTCACATTTGGGGTTTTTTTTTTGGTGTTTCTAAAAAAGTTGGAATGACAAGCACATTAGGAACTTCAACACCAACTGACCTTGAACTAGAAGCACCAAATGTACCAGAAATGGATGTAGTAGGTTTGGTGTTGGTTGATTTGTCCAGTGAGGTATAAGTAATTGGCTGATCACAACCACCAGCAACAGCCTCCCCTGTAACATGATCAACCACAGGAGGCACAAAACCAGAAATAGGCACAAATCTAGAGGAAAAAAATCTATACTTGAAATTTTCAGGAGGTTTAAGGTGAGACATGGTGTTATGGAAATGCAAGCGACAATTAGAAGATTGTGGAAAAACTTTAAAATTCTCGACACCTCCACTCGAAAACACGTTGCTCAAATCACATTGAAGAAAATCAAATGAACTGGGATGCACTTCAAAACCTTCAAAACCTTCATTCAAAAGCACATTATTCAAATCACACTGAAAATCTTGCATTCTATTTGGCAAAAACATGTAAGGCTTCTATAAAACATGGTTTGAAACTCACAAGTGTTCAATAGAGTCTAAGGTTTCAAAGAATCAACAATGAGCACAAACGATTAAAGCAACTTGTTACCCAAACAATGCTTGAAGCCTTGACCTAATCATTCACAAGTTTTAGCTTGCTCATACAATCAAAGCTCCTCCCAACTTGTTGTCGCACTACTAGAGTCTCAAACCCATCCAAAACATAGTGCAAAAAGTCGTTGATAAATAATGTAGAGAGTCATTGAACAAATCACAACTGCATTGCAACAATGTTTAGAAAATCAAGACTTAGAAGCATTTACCTCATGCTCCACTGTCATTTTTGATGGTAATGGAACCCTAACCCATCACAATGAAGGTGGCACACGAAATTTAGGAGCTTGAGTAAGATGGTGATGGATTTTGTGTTCAGTAAGCAAAGTGGCAACTAGAGGATTGTGGCCATTGTTTTTGGGTGGAGAGGGATCCAAGCCATCCATTGTTAAAACGGCCTCTTAGTTTGCACGATGGTCAAGATCTAGCAGGAAAAAAAGGTAACATCCCTAAAATTACATAGGCCTTTTGTTGGCCTCTTTTCATTTTGCAAAATTTTATCAAAAAAAATGTTGTGCAAGACTTGTGAAAATGTCATTTGATAAAAAAGTTTAATGTTCAAGACAAAAAATAATGTTTATAGTTTAGAACCTATAAACTTGGGGGTTCAAATCCAACTTAAAATCATTTTAACTTTTAAAGTGTCAATTATGCCTTGGTTTTTGCATTGATTGCATGACTTTTGTTTTGGCTGATTTCCTAAATGTTTTTCACATAATGGGTTGACAATTTTCCAGAAAATTGAGAAAATATAAAATAGTTCAATCAGTGCCAAAGCTATTTATATATTTAATTATATCTTCGGATTTGCAAAACACATAGTCAAGTACCTTTTCAATTTGATGGTTCAAAGCTCAAATGAGCAACACATTTGAAACTGAAGTTGAAATTTCTATATATTGTTTTCAAAGAACAAAAATTCAACACCAATACTCACAAGTGCAGAGACTTACAGGAGTTAATTTTTGGTGAAATTTTGCCACAGTGATAATTTAAAAAAAAAAAAAATGGTGACCAAGAAAAACATTTTTCAGGTTTTCTAGTCACTGGATCTCAGAATTTTTTCAAAAATTGCTAGGTTTTTTGTGCTAAGTTCCAATAGGTTAGAAAATAATTTAGAAGGATGCTTTATATATTTTTGACTTTTATTTGTTATTTGTAGCAATATTTGGGTACAGACTTCATAGGAATTTTGTGGTGTCATTGGAGGCATCTTACAACTTATAATTTTTCCTCTGTGAAGGATGAAGCATTTCAAAAAAAATGTAATGCCCTCGAAGGAGTGTGCATTATTGTTTTTTGAGGAGTGACCATTACATTTTTTTTTTCCAAAACATCCTCCTTCATTTAAATTATTTTTCGCCTTGATACCCGGTGGGTATCACAATAATTTTTATTAAAAAGCATCCTATGGGTTTGTTATGCATGGTATGTGATCCTGCAGAGTACAATTGGATGAAGAAAAGTCAAAATGTGCGGGTTTAGCTCAGGAAAATGGTTTTGGCTCAGCATAATTTCACAGTTTGCGGTGAAAGGTGGCTGGTGAAAGGCGCAGCCAAGCTCTACACCTACACAAAAGAGTGCAATAAATATGATCTGACTGCTGCTGCTCAGTGTTTATCATTGGCTCATCATCATAATGATTGGTCCAGGTGGTTTACTATCAGTAGTCCCCCAGCTATTCGCTGTCCTAGTTTCAATTTTATAGGTGGGGTTGCAAAAAAAAAGTATATAACTAAACTTGGATGTGAAAAATATTTCCGAAGGGTGACATCTTGAGCGCAACTGGAAAGAGGCTCTAGAGCAACTCCACCACTGCTCAGTATTAATTTACCCTGGAAACTAAAATTAAAATTGGATGAAAAAAAGTCAAAACGTGATGGTTTGGCTCAGCAAGCAAAATGGTTTTGGCTCAGCATTTTCGCACACTTTGCTTAGGCTGGTAAAAGGAATAGCAAACCCTAACACCTACCTACCTGCTGGAGAAGAGTGTAAACAAGGGGTGTGTCACACTATGACCTTGCCATTTACATTAAAAAAAAAGTATCTTAAGGCAAAAGAAGAATTATTATGAAAACTCAAATATTTCACCATGAAAAATGTAATGTTCAAAAAATCCTCTAAAAGAAACCAAAATTGTTGTTGTTGTTGTTAGAACTCTATAATAACTAATCTCAAGTTTCAACACAAGCCAAAATATCATCTTTCAAAAATCCTTATGTAAAAATAAATAGACCTATTATTATTATTACCTAGGGGCCAAAATCCCTTTAGCTACTACTATGCTCTATAATGAATCTAAACACAAAATATCCTCGCCTCTGTAGTCAAGGCCCAGTAAATAAACATAAGGATTTTCCAGCAAAAACGCTCTCGAAACTTCAAACCCTAAACCCCCTCAAAACCCTAAACACCCTCGAAACCTGAAAACCCTAAACGCCCTTTTCCATCGCTGGCTCGCTCACTCCTTGCGTCGATCTCAATCCCTGCACATGCTTCGTTCGGATTCCGCTGCAACTTGGGATTCCACTCGCCGCTCCTCTGTTTTATCCTAAACAAAAAGTTTCCGGATCCGTCGAAAATCGAGGAAGAAAGCAAGCGAGAGAGAGATA
>Ga0209208_10012008_pt1 | contig 11034 bp, 5 predicted proteins | sample S1TSphfallax_3_FD_187694 | JGI IMG/M metagenome (GOLD analysis project Ga0209208, IMG submission 187694) | Host-associated microbial communities from peat moss isolated from Minnesota, USA - S1T2_Fd - Sphagnum fallax MG (SPAdes) (version 2) | ecosystem: Host-associated > Plants > Peat moss >... | reverse complement strand
TTGAGAGACATGGGAGTATTAAACTCGGGCATCATGAAGAAGTGAGAACTTGTGGTCTCTTGAAAAGAATAGTTGCTTAAATTGGAAATCCTAGACCTACAATTTTGTGAAGAGATGATCACCATGATGATTCACCTACAGTCAGTGCTATGACATCTGAGCTTACTGAGCTTACTGTTCTGATTGAAGAATGTGTTCCTGGAACTACTCTACAGCTCAATCAAGATCTCAGATTTCTGGATTGTTGTTCTCTAGACATCTATATGACATTTTATGTGCACCTCAACATTACTGTGGCTTTCATTGTGGTTTAGAGGGGACCACCCATATAAACTCACATTGTTTGCTAAGCCAGACAGGGGTTGAGTGTCAGGATTATTTTATTACTGTTGTTGATCATGGACAGGTTTATATATATAGGTCTCCTGAAAAATGCGTGCAACTTCATTAAAAGACGTCATACTACATTGCTCAGAATGAACACAAGATCATCAAGAAACATGAATGTTTTGACAGATTCGTCATAACCTGCTCTGTCAGATTTGAACATAAATTGTTTGAGAACGAAAAAGTTCTCTTGGACTTGCTAGTTCCATTCTCATACATGTGTTGAAAAAATTAGATTTGGTTTTTCCGAATCAAGCTGTAAGAGATGCACATAGAGCAGCTCAAATGCTTTCCAGCAAGTTTATAAGAATTATATCAATGTGATGTAATTATGGGCATTGATATAGAATGTAGGGTGCCAATCATGTTCCTTTTCAAGAAGGAAAAGATCTATCATAGCTGAGCTTGGTCTATATACATCTTGCAGTGATGATGAGATATCCAAAACATTTACATGAGGATCATCATGCTATGACCTCTGTTAATCCTCTGCCTCCTGGCATTGTACTTTGTGCTGAACAAAGCTACATTGCTTTGTTGGAATTCTTTCTGATTAATATCAAAATTCTATCTTTGGCTCTGAGAGACCCTGATGTCACTACTTGAATGTGACAAGCAATTCAATGACAGATTCTTTAACCTACTCCTAAATTCTGCAATGTAGTCAGATCACTACAATAGTTGGTGATATTGAAGATCTTGCAGCCTTTAACCACACCATCTGGTTTTTTGTATCAATGATAAATCACTGGTGTCTAGTTGCATTTTTCAGGCGTGTTGTCCACTTGGATTTCCTGCATTGTTTGGGAGCTCGCCATAAAGCAATGTGGTCTGATGCTTTCTGTTGGGGGCTGAGGGCTTTGTAAGAAGCCCAGTCGTCCAGAGAAAGCCGAAGGTCATCCAGTTTTCTCTGCAGTCCTAGACAGCAGTTGGCATGCATTGTGACCACCTTTCCCATGTCATTACTCCTCTGCAAAACAAACATCATGATGCCCACCATGAATCAGCACTCATGATATTGCTATATGACATGCAGCTTGTCAAAACTTTTCACAAGTTTTTGGGAAATGGGTTAGATGACAAATCTTGAGTTTGACATCCTCCTTGAGATCATGAATGTACAAGTAGGTGTTAGGTCTATTTGGATTCTTCCAAATTCAGTGTTGGGTGAAAGGAGAAAAAAGCTGGATGAACATAATTATGCATAATTTGTGAGCTGAAAAAATCATATTACCTGACAGAATGATGAAAAGTAGCGTGACTCCAAGAAACTATACTTGAGCCCAACATGTTGAAAATCTTCTTCTTTGATGATGGCATGGAATGCAACCTGCTCATTCGCAGGAGCGGGGTTTCGTGTGCGGGTAGCATACCAATACTTATAGAAGGCAATGGTACGGCTATTGGAGCGTGCGAAATAGAAACCTGCATTGGCTGAATTTTTGTGTGACTCTGGCTTCCCAACATACTTGTCACATGATATTTGGAAGTCCTTATGGGCATCAAATACTGGGAAGGGATCACGAAACCATAGTATATCTGCATCCTGCCAGTCACAAGTTCAATTTTTGCAAACAAGAAATCGTCAAAATTCTATCTACACTTAGTACTTGTACAAGTACACAGTTGAAAACAACAAAAATTATGCTCATTCTGGAACTTTGCATATATATTAGGGTTTCTTTACATTAGGCTGCTGTGATCACAACAGCCTGATCGAAAGCCAAATGACATAGGGCCTTGTTTCTTGCTGCTGTAGCAACACTTGTTTTCCATTGGAGAGCTGCAAGTGTGTTGGAAATATGTAATTAATCATGTTAGGAACTCTAGGAACACATGTTTTCATGAAAAAAAGGATAGATGTCACTATATGATAAGTCACAGTTTGACTCACAGCTCTATTCAGAGCTCCTGCAATTGGTCAATGCTTGACTGGTAGAGCTGTGAGATGTACTTTGAGCACAGCTAGTGGAAAAATCATAATGGAAAGCTGTTGTGATTACAGCAGCCTAATGGAAAGATGTCCTTGCCAGGGGCAATGCATCAAGAGTCTAAGGGAGTTGTAGAGTGTATAGTAACAAACAGCTATGGTCATGATGTGCCTGCAGTGTTTGTTTGGGTTTAATCTTACCGAGAAAATGAAGCTGTAGCCGAGGCTCAATACTCGTCCCAAGTACTCAAACCGTTTCCACACCATCTTCACATAGTCTGTTGTCATGAATGCTTGCTCTGCTGAGAAATCAACTCCCTGGGTTTTCAGCTTGTAGCAAAATTGGTGCAATTCCATGCAGCGCTTGTAAGCCTTCTGGTCCAAAGCCACGATGATGAGGTGATTGAGAAGGTGTTGGGTACCTTCGCCGTTGCGGAAGCTCTCCAGAAACAGATCAATCATGCTGTTGTTGGCAGCCCAGGCTTGGTTCAAACTGGTTATGATCACAGTCTTGTTGTTGATCCCGCCGGCCGGCTGCTGCATTGACGCTTTTGCAAGCATCTCTTCTAACACTTTCGAATCCTCGACCTCTTCTTGAAGCCTTGGCTCTGCCTCCTGTCCAAGAATCTTCTCAGAAGCGTTACGGGTTTGATCAGCAGGCCCATGACCCCCGGGAGAATCCACCGGATCATGCAGCCTCCCAAGATCATCAAGCTCTTCATGTTTTCCCCGAGGGACTTCTTCGCCCACACCCAGCCCAGACGCAGCAGTTTCAGGACGCAGCTTTAGACGGTCATCAACTGGGTGCTGCGCTTCCTGCACGCTCTCATACTGCTGTGGAGTTTGCAGTTGCTGCTGCTGCGGACTGCCAGCTTCCGGAGTTCGATCACTTTCCACCTGCAGCAGCCCTGGCCGCTCCAACTTCAGCTTTTGACACAGAACAACCCCACAGTGATCAGGGTTTCAAGCTGGCCGCGGAATTACTGGAAACTAGTCTCTGCGCTGCATGCCCCGGCAGCCAGGAAACGGCTGCACTGATGTTCTTTCACAATTGTCCAAGTACTTCTTCATATTTCTTCCGAATTCGCAACCACAAACATTCATGGTTAACAGTCGAGAGAGAAGAAAGTATCATGGGTGGGGTTTAGTAAATACTTACAGGCTCTGCGCAACCAGCAGCTCCAGACTTTTGATCTGTGTCAATCCGCCTTGACATGAGATAGTTGAAGTTTATATTGCTCATGGTGGACCTCAGATGAAGCACCGAAGGCTTATCATAGAATGAGAAGATCAAACATGGCAGCCCTAGCAATGCAGCAGCCGCCACAAATGCAATGATCTTCTCCTTGATGCTCATGTTACTGCCCATATTCGACATCTACAGCTTCAAGCAGAATATTACACGGCTCGTGTATAACGAACTACTACTACAACTTCTCCCTGCTGCTGGTGCTGCAACACTAGCACTCACCTGTCGCCTGCCATGAGTGCTACGTCCACTGCCCAGATCAAGAGTTGATGATCATGTACTAGTAGAATTATGTAGCGAATCTCGTTTTCATTGAAAAGAACACATGATCATGAATATCTTATTGAACTCAGGAGTACTATAATTACTTCATGAGATTTGATGAACTCGTGAAACTTTGCATCAGATCAGAACATCCTAGTGACAAACCGCGTTTAAAACATTCATTCATACAGCTAATTTGCTCTTGAAAAGAACACATGATCATGAATATCTTATTGAACTCAGGAGTACTATAATTACTTCATGAGATTTGATGAACTCGTGAAACTTTGCATCAGATCAGAATATCCTAGTGACAAACCGCGTTTAATCATTCATTCATACAGCTATTTGCTCATGCGGCGCTGTTCTAACAGCTACATAATTCAAACTGGCTCTGCACAAAATGAGCTCCGACTAGTCGATCCCGAGCAAAGTTTTTTCAAGCCGCCCCCAGGGCTCTCTAGCTTTCAAAGTTGCTCTTAATATTACTTGAGTCAAACACGGTTTTGTATGAGTTGTAGCAGATTCAGGTCGTCTAGTTTTTCCCGTTTGCAAATAGTCTTCTTTAAATGGAAAACTCCAAAGGGAGCTACAAGATTTGCTTAAAACAGACAGGAGCATCAAATTGGATTCTCAGCTGCAGGTCTCACAACTACGTCTCACCTTGAGTTTTTTCCTTTTCCTTGTTTTTTTTTGGGGGGGGGGAGGGAAGGACCATGGTCCATGAGTACTGTTTCTACAAGTCTAGCTCTAGCACGCAAAAACGCTGATCTGACTAGATTTCCATGCTAGACGTCAAGATGGAGTGAGAGTGATTGCATGCAAGAAGGTGCACTTGCACTGCTGTAAAGTAAAGCTCTTTTGAACCAAATTAGCTGAAATAGGCTCAAAAGATAATTGCCTGGTAGTACCTGGGCAACTTAATATATAATTTTAAGTCTCTGATTTGGCACTTGAGTTTTTGATTTTGAAAACTTTGACATATAGGGACTATAAGTATAATTAAATTATTAGATTTCTGATCACAGTTTATAATACTTTGTTGGACAAGGTGTGAGTTTCAATTTGGCTGCCTTATTACATTTTGATTGAATTCTCCAAAAAATTTGACCTAATTTTTTTTTTGGGGAAGTTTTTGACCAAAAAAATAAAATAATAAATTTATGCCAAAGCTGCCCAGTTACTAGGGTACTGATGTCCCAATTATTTGAAGCACATTTTAATTAGTTTTTAAAGAGCACAACAGCAGACCCAACTGACAGGCCCTATGGAATGGCCATCGGCACCCCCGAGTCAAGCTCAGTGGCAGAGGGCCTACAATGGCTTTCACCTCTACATCAGTGGGTTTGAACTCAGAACTTTTTTTGAGGTCCCAAACAAGGGGCTATCTATACCAATTTCTGGGAGGGAAATTGATGGAAATAAGGTACCCTCCACATGCACTACAAATTTTCTCCAAGTGCTTTACAGGGAACTAAAAAGATAAAAATTGAGGCAAAACTTACAATCCAATTTTTGTCTCTCAACTCAAGTGTGTATAGTTAACTGGTTTCCGAGTGCTTTATGTTTTGGAAATGCCCACCTTCATTGCAGAAGCTGCATTTTTTAACATGCTTGTTTGTTGTTCGTTTTTTCAAGTGTAAAGCGTGAGGAGCGGGGAGGGCATTACCAGATTCAGGTCCATGCTGAGTTCCGCCTCATGAGGTTGCCGTTACTCCAGTGAAGCCCAAGGGGGGCAGGCTTCACCCAAGACATAAATCACTCTATGGACCCTTTATTGTAGACTACTTATTTCTAGTAGGAAAAGAGATTCAAAAAATAGTCGAATTCTGTGGGCAGCAGATCATGGGTGGTGTGTATCGACTGATGGTCAACATGGGCAGCAGTCCTTGGAGGTGCAGCCAATCGCCATGCACACAGAGACAGCAAGCTACTCCTTCCCAAATTAGGTAGCTTTCTACGCGAGACTTCTTCAAACACGCAAAGTCTAAGAAGAAGAAGAAGAAGCTCTTGCACTTTTGTAAAATTGTTTTTATTTCTGTTGAGACGACTTTATAGTTGAAATCATATACCATATCTTTAGGATCTGCTGAAATTTGAATGTTGCTAAAAATATAAAACCCAGAACAGTATTCTATTTCAGTGTGTGATCCCACCGTTTGGACCCATTTGCAAGCCACGCGAATTTCGTCGTCACGTCTCTCAGATAACTGTCAGAAGCCGGCCGATTGACACAGTAGGGTTCATGGGTCCGGTTCATTCATCATGTCTTATGTGGCCCAGTACTCCTAATGTTTTGTTTTGTTAGGTGCCATTTTCAAGTTAGGCCATGCTTGTTGTATTGGCCAAATGGGCCAACCGGGCCAACATTCCATGTCATACGGGCCACATCGAATCAGCATTCACCAGCGCACCATGCACGTATTAGGTAACAGCCAAGATGAGCCACATCATCGAATATACTCAAGGTGTGAATGTGTCCAGACTATTTCGATGATAATTGGACGCTCCTTCTTTCAAAGGTTATGGGGGATAACTGGATTCTGGAGTGCAAGTTGAACTAGGTAAGTAGAAACTAAAAACTAGAGGAGAGAATGGAGAAAATATGTGTTCTAACCCCCCTCCTTTGGACCAATGAGCAAGTGACAAGTTGGACGGTGCAGTTCAGAAATTGGTTACACTATATGGATGACAAAATTGTCACTTTTATGAATATTTTTTTTTACAACATTTTAACAATATGTTCAAGGTTAAGTGTGAGTGAAGTGTTGATCAATCGTTTGATATAATATTATAGTGATATTATAATACAACACAATGAATCATTACAATATGTTACAATGTCATCACAACATAATATCAATGTTTGTATCAACATTTCGTTAGCACTTAATTTTAGACACATTATTAAAATATTGTAAAAACACAAATACATCCAAGGGGACAAGTTTGTGATGTATTTGTTAACAACCTATTTGCAATTGTTAATAAGTAGGTAATAAAAATGTTGTCACCTATGTTTGATGTATGAATCAATGTTGTGTGGGTATATCTTTTATTAAAATATATTTGTTGGGTATAGATACGTTATATTATTTATCTTTATTTATTTAAAAAGAACATATTTTAATGAAACATATATTCAAAGATATTTTAATTTTAAAAATTATATCCTATTTACAACCTTGGATATATGTAAAAAATACTTATATTCAAAGCTAGATACATTTTGATATTTGGGTGAAAAAATTAATGTAAATATGACTTAAACCCTAAACTTTTGTTGGTTTTGTGGATTAGATGGACTTCCCAAGTTCCCTTCTTCTTTTGTATTTTGCAATGATTCATTTTTTATTGAGCTAACATAAAATAAGAAACTCCCCAAAATAAAAGTTTGCACGTGAAGACATAGTGCCTTCCCTTTTGCTCAAGTACATAGGTGAGAAGGGGAGAACTTTGAGCAAACCACATGGGATTAAATCCAAGATTACTAACATGTGGTAAAAATGCACACATTAATCAAAGATGAATCAAACACTTTGATTCTTGTATTCTCACATTGGATTTGGCCTTTGAAAATTCAAAAATGTGAACATTTTCATAAATAAATAACTAAGTACCTTTTCTTTATGCATAGAAAGGGTATATATGATAAAAGGGTATTCGAATCTTACCCATTTATCAAAATAATTTATTTTTTGTATATTTGGTCTCTAACTTGATTGAATTTTTTTGACTATTAATATATCTTTACCCAATGGATAAATAAATTGAATGGTGATTTGTTTTGATGAAATTTTGCAATCTAACAACAAATTTTGCAATCTAACAACAAAAAAAAAAAAAGGCTTGCAACAAATACAAAGGTTCTTTTGGGGGACAAAATGGCCCCTTGTCACCACATTATGAGGATGTTTTTTTTGAAATTACCATATTTAAACAATAAGTTGTAGTATGTCCCGAAACTATACCATGAAACCTAAACTTTTCTACTTTCCTTTCTAAAGTGTAGCCAAATTTGGCAATGTTCTATTGTGGATGCTTGCCAACCCACCTACCTCACAATTTTCTTTCTTAAAAAATTGTACCCAAGGATATATCAAAAACAACATACCATACATTATGAGAAAAAGGGGTGTTTGTAACTAGCCTTGCAATTCACTATATTTATATGTTGTGAATGTTATTGGACAAGTTGTAAGAGAGTTGCAACTCACTGTATATATGGTGCAACTCATTACAACTCAATTACAATTTTGTCACAACAACTTCTTTTCAACTACTATGCAACTCCCCTATGACTATAATCATAATGTCATGCTGACATCATTTTTCATCCATTCATCAAAATTTAACACATGGCATTATGAAGATAATTCGTGATTTTTTTGAAATATTAATATCCATCATCCATTATGATTATTCTTTTTAGATGGTCTTGGATTATGACATGGCACAATTAAAAGTTGCCACATGGCATTTTATTTGAATTTTGAAATATATATATATATATGTACCTAGGTAGGTCGGTACATAGCCATAGGTAGGTAAGTTGATATAATTCCAACCTACCTACTTACATAACTATTTACTTATTATTTAGGTAGGCAAGTAAGAAAATAGAATATTATAAGAGTAGGTGAAATAAAAAGTAGCCACATAAGTTTTTAAGTTTGTTATGTGTTTTGCCTTTACAATTAAGCTTTTATGAGTTCATCCCAACATGACACATATTTTTTAATGTGAGAATGCAATATAATTCAGATAATTAGTTAGTTGATTGATTCAAATAATTAATTATCAAAATAAATATTAGATGATTATTTATTTAAATAAATATTAGATAATTAATTATGTTGAAAATGAATTATTTTAATTAATTAATTCAATAAAGGAATTGGTTCTTATCTAGAAAGTTTGAAGTGTATAAGCGATGAAATCTATATATACATATTCATAAACACTTTAATACACCATTCCAATCTAACTAAAGGCATGCATTTACACCTTCAATGAATTGCGGAATCTGTAAATATTTTAATAACGTGAGTTGCCACATAGTTGACAACTAATTATAGATGAGTTGAACACTCTAGTTCCAAAATAGTGGACAAATAGTAATTATGTAGTGAAACCATAATGGCACATTTAATTGTAACTTAGTTGTAAAACTAACTAATTTGGTTAACTTTTAATTGCAAACAAGTTGCAAGTTCCAGATGTTATGGACCTTTACATAACCATACACGTGGCATGATCACACGCATCAATGTCGTATGCCAATTGCAAAGTAGTTGTTCACTCACGCTTAAAACTACACCAGTTGCAACACTATTGAGATTAACCATTTCATTGTAATTTGTGATCATGGTCAAATTATGGTTGATTATCACTGTATACACTTTGCGTACATATGCCCATATAAAGTCCAAATTGCAATTAATGTGCAACTAAATTACAATTATGAAATATTCTAACGTGGCATTTTAATGATTAATTCATCATATTTCCACAATGTAGTTATACCCTAGTTGCACAATAGTTTCCATGACAATATAGTTGCATGCGAGTCTAATCTCCATAGACACGATTTCTCATAGTGATACAACATTGGTATAAACCAATGTTGTGTGGGTTTATATTTTGATATATCCTACGATAAGGGTGCATACAATTTTTTTGTTTATTTACCCAATGGATAAAAATATATTATGAATTTTCTCCCGCATTAGGGTAAGATTTGGTTAAACAAGTTTTATAATTTTGGGTAGATGGGTAGGGTCCAAGTACCTCGTATCGTATACCTTTAGTTATGAAAAAAAAATGTAAATATTTTTTATTTTATTTAATAGAAAATGGGAATTTTTATTTCACATTTTGGAATGTATTTAAACAACTTTCATAGGCCTAAATCTAAGGAAACAATGACCACATGTGATGTCAAATCACAACAATAAAGTTGCGTGAAAATATATTTAATTGTTAATTTTTAAACATAAATAAAACGAAATGTCATTGAAATGAAATTGGACAACATGCCAATTGTCTTACTAAACATAAATGCAGATCTTAAATTCAAATATGCCATATCAATAAGTTCAAAAGAGTGATTTGATTCGTTTTCAAACTCCTTTCAATCTAATTTAAGAAATCTATTTCTAAATTCTCAAAATCATCAAAAACACATCTTTTTTGAATACTAGACACTTTGCACAATGATCACACATAGCAAGGGTGGCAATTTTAATGTTTAAGTGAAACATGCCCTAATGATATTTACTTGAGTTTGAAAATATATCCAAATTTTAGTATGACTATTTTTGAAAAATATCCAAGGTTATAAAATGGATTTTTTAAAAAAATTATATATTTTTAAGTATGCATTTGATTAAGATATATATTATTTTGAAAAAATGAAAATCCTTTAAGGTGTACCACACATGACAAAAAGGGCCTAGTTTTTATTACAATCATTTTTTATTCTATATTTTGATCTCCATAAAAAATAATGAATCAAAAGTTGTCAAAAATTTCAGAAGGACTATATTTTAAACTATTACAATTTTAGATTTCATCATCATCATCCATAAATGTGTTTTTATATGATAAAAAAATACTAAATAAAATTTTAAAGAAAGATGACGTTGGAACAAGACTTTGAATATACCTTTAAAAAATTTGCACCCAAGATAAAATAAATAATATAGCTTACCTGCACCCGATGAATATATGAAAATAAATGATATCCTAAACATTGATATAAATCCGCGTTGGGTGGTTACCTGGTTTGGCAAGTTGAAATAGGAGGTTTCAATTTCAGTTATTTAAAATTGAAGAATTAGAATCGGAATGACGAAAGGAAACTTTTAAGAAGCTGACCTAAAACTAGGTTCTAGGTTCTACTTAAGGAATCAGATTGAGAACTGGAATTTTTGGGGGAAAAAAACTAGAACCAAAATTGGAATTGGATTTGATTTAGTAGGGTTCCATGGGTGTGGAATCCAAACCATTCTAGTTTATGTTGTAGAACTGAAAGGAGAGGTTCTTTATGAAAGTGAAGAAGTGCCATGAGTGTTATTGTTGGATCCCCAGATGCTGCTGCCTTGTGGGCAGAGGTGAGCCAGAGTGTGGGTGCTGCTTCACCTGAGGTAGAACCCATCACCTACACCAGTCCTACCACCACATGAGTCAAAACCCAAAGCCT
>Ga0209208_10012006_pt1 | contig 11035 bp, 9 predicted proteins | sample S1TSphfallax_3_FD_187694 | JGI IMG/M metagenome (GOLD analysis project Ga0209208, IMG submission 187694) | Host-associated microbial communities from peat moss isolated from Minnesota, USA - S1T2_Fd - Sphagnum fallax MG (SPAdes) (version 2) | ecosystem: Host-associated > Plants > Peat moss >... | reverse complement strand
CCTGGCTGACGGCGGCGAGGAGTGCGGGAAGCGAGGGATAACCGCCAAAACCCACCACCACGGCGGGCCCCTCGGCGCTCAAGGCCGCGCGGCCGGCCAAGACGCCGGACACGATGGTCAGGGCGGCGCGGGCGAGACTGATGGGATCGCGCCCTCGGATCGTGGCCGCCGGCAGGGTGTCGATCCTCTCGGCCGGGAAGTCTCCCGCATGGGCCCCGCCCCGGGCGTCGGTGGCGAGGATGATCCGCCAGCCGCGGGCGGTCAGAGCCCTGGCCAGGGCCTCGGCGGGGAATAGATGCCCGCCGGTGCCTCCGGCGGCGATGACAACCGTTCGGACTGCAATGTCAGGCAAAATCACCGGCCCGCGCCAGGGGGTCGCTGGCATAGGCGCCCGGCCGCTTGCGGGTGAGGGCCAGGGCCATGCCCAGCGTCAGACCCATGCCCAGGAGCGAGGAGCCGCCATAGGAGATGAAGGGGAGCGTCATGCCCTTGGTGGGGATGAGGGCGAGATTAACCGCCACATTGATGAAGGCCTGGAGGCCTACCAGAACAAAGAGGCCGGCGGCGGCGATTTGCTCGAACGGGTCGGCGAGCTTCATGGCCTTATAGAGCCCCCGGATCACCAGCACCGCGAAGAGCGCGATCAGCACGAGGGACAGCCACAGGCCGTATTCCTCCGCCGCGGCGCTATAGGCGAAGTCGGTGTGCATGTCGGGGATTTCCAGCTTCATCACCCCCTCCCCCGGCCCCTTGCCGAAGAGGCCACCCGCCGCGATGGCCTCGGCGGCGGCATGAACCTGGGTGGGTCCGCTGGTCTTATCCTGATGCAGAAAGGTCTGAACCCGCGAGGAGACGTGGGGAAAAGCGAAATAGACCCCTGTCAGCCCGACCCCCGAGAGCGCCCCCATCGCGAGGATCCATGTCGTCGGCACGCCCGCGACCCAGAAGGCCGCGCCAAAGGCGGCCGTGATCAGGATCGTCTGGCCGACGTCTGGCTCCACGAGCAGCAGGGCGACGGCGATGAGATATAGACTGAAGGCGATGGTGACGCCCGGCACCTCGCCCTTGCGCCCCTCAGCGAACATCCAGGCCACCAGAATGATCAGGCAGGGCTTCATGAACTCCGATGGCTGAAGGGTGAAGCCGGCGATATCCACCCAGCGACCCGCCCCCTTGGCCACGTGGCCCACAAAGGGCAGCGTCATCATGGCGGCGATCGAGACGAGAAAGACCCCCAAGGCCACGCGCCGAATGCCGCGCGGGCTCAGCAAGGAAACCGCCACCACCAGAAAGGCCCCGCCGGCGGCGAAGACGCACTGACGCACGGCGAAGTGATAAGGCCAGCGAATGCCGATGCGCATCGCCGCCGCCGGGCTGGTGCCAAACTGCAGGAGAATCCCCAAAGCGATCAGCACCACCGTGGCGCCCAGGAGCACATGGTCGGTGGTCCACCACCAGAGGCCCAGACGCGAACGGTCGGTGCGCTGGAAGGCGTGCTGACTGTGGCTCATTGCGCGCTCCTTCTAACCGCCCGGCGCCAGACCATGGACCGCGGCGCGGAACGCCTCGCCCCGGGCCTCGAAATCCGTATACTGATCGAAGGACGCGCAGGCCGGGGAAAAGAGCACCACGGCCTCCTCTCCGCTGGCGGCGGCGTCCGCATAGGCGGCGGCGACCGCGGCCTCCAGAGTCCCGGAGATCTGCGCGGGCGCATGGCCCTCTAGAGCGCGGGCGAACTGGGGCGCCGCTTCGCCGATGAGATAGGCCCCCGCGATGGCCGGGAAGAGATCAGCCAGGCAGCCTATGCCGCTCTTGGGCCGTCCGCCGGCGATCCAATAGAATCTCGGATAGCTCGACATGGCCTGGCGCGCGGCGTCGATGTTGGTGGCCTTGGAATCGTTGACAAAGCGCACATTGCCGAGCGTCCCGATGGTCTCCATGCGGTGGGCGAGGCCTGGGAAGCTCATCAGGCCCCGCGCCGCGTCTTCCACGCTGACGCCAAGGGCGCGCACGGCGGCGAAGGCGGCGGCGGCGTTCTGCCAGTTGTGACGGCCGGGAAGTGATCGGGCCAGGGTCAGATCCGCGATCTCGGCGACGCCCCGCTCGCAGGTGGCGTCATAGAGCCGGCCCTCCAGGCCATAGACCCCACGGCTCAGGGCCTTGCGGGCGCTGATCGGCCAGATGGTGCGGCGATTGGCGGCGGTGATCTCGGTGCAAATGCGCTGGCCCCAGACATCGTCAACGCCGATAACGGCGGTGTCGCCCTTGCCCTGGTTCATAAGGATTCGACGCTTGGCGCCGGCATAGCCCTCAATGTCCCCGTGGCGATCCAGATGGTCGGGGGAGATGTTGAGGATGATCGCCGCCTTGGGATGCAGGCTGGAGGTCAGATCAAGCTGGTAGGATGAGAGCTCCAGCACATAGGCCGCCCCGCCATGCATGGGCTCCAGGCCCAGCACCCCCCAGCCGATATTGCCCCCCATGCGCGCATCGCGCCCCGCCTCGCGCAGGACGTGGGTGATCAGGGCCGTGGTGGTGGATTTGCCGTTGGTGCCGGTGACCGCGACCACGGCCGGGCGCTTGTGATCGGGGGCCTCGGCGACGGCTCTCGCGAAAAGCTCGATATCGCCGATGACCTCTACCTTGGCGGCCTGGGCGCGCTCCACGGTCCAGTGGGGCTTAGGGTGTGTCAGGGGCACGCCGGGTGACAGCACCAGGGCGGCGAAGTCTGACCAGTCAGCGGTTGTCAGGTCGGCGAGGGTCAGGCCCTCGGCGGCGGCGACCGCGCGCGCGGCGGGATTCTCGTCCCAGCAGGCGACCTTCGCCCCGCCCGCGATCAGGGCGTGCGCGGCGGCGAGCCCTGAGCGGGCCAGACCGAAGATGGCGACGGTGCGATCCGCGAAGGCGGCGACGGGGATCATGGGCGTGCGTGGCCCCTCACCGCAGCTTCAGGGTCGAGAGACCCAGCAAGGCCAGCATGATGGCCACGATCCAGAAGCGGATGACCACGGTGGGCTCCGACCAGCCCAGGCGCTCGAAATGGTGGTGGATGGGGGCCATGAGGAAGACCCGCCGGCCCGTGCGCTTGAACCACAGGACCTGGATGATCACAGACACGGTCTCGACAACGAAAAGGCCGCCGACGATGCCAAGCACGATCTCATGCTTGGTGGCCACCGCGATGGCGCCGAGCGCCCCGCCCAGGGACAGGGCGCCGCTATCGCCCATGAAGATCCGGGCCGGTGGGGCGTTGTACCAAAGGAATCCCAGCCCCGCGCCGACCATAGCCGCGCAGATGATCGCCACCTCACCCGCGCCGGGGACGAAATGCAGCTGCAGATAGTCGGCGAAGCGGAAATTGCCGACCAGATAGGCGATGAGCCCGAAGGTGGCGGCGGCGATCATGACCGGCACGGTGGCCAGGCCATCCAGGCCATCGGTGAAGTTCACCGCATTGGAAGCGCCCACGATGATGAAAGCGCCAAAGACCAGATAGAACCAGGAGAGATTGACCAGGGCCCGCTTGAAGATCGGGAAGGCGACGGAGGTGGAGAGGTTCGCCCCCTCCGGCGAATGCTGGGCGAAAACCACCATGACGCCCACCGCCACGATGGCGATCAGGCTCTCGGCCACGAGCCGCAGGCGCCCTGAAAGCCCCGCCGTGGTCTGTTTGGTGACCTTGGCGTAGTCGTCCATGAACCCGAGCGCGCCGAAGCTCAAAGTGACCATGAGGACCATCCAGACATAGACATTGGTCAGGTCCCCCCACAGCAGAGTTGCCACCGTGATGCCGGCCAGGAACATCAGTCCGCCCATGGTGGGGGTGCCGGCCTTTTCGGTGATGTGGCGCTGAATGCCGTCGGTGCGGATGGGCTGCCCCCGACCCTGCTTGGCGCGCATCCAGCGGATGAAGCGTGAGCCCATTGCCACCACCACGAGCTGCGAGGTCGCCACGGCCAGACCGCCGCGAAAGGTCAGATAGCGCAGGAGGTTCAGGACCGGGATGTAGTGGTGGTGCTCGGCCAGCCGCAGATAAAGGAGATACAGCATCAGGCCGTAACTCCCGTGGCGGCGCCGGCGACAAGGGCTGCGGCGATTTCGCTGGCCCGGGAGGCTTTGGAGCCCTTCACCATCACCGTATCGCCTGGCCCAATGGCCTCGGCGAGGCGGGGGATCAGGGCCTCAGCCTCAACGGTCCAGGCGCCGCGCCGGCCGGGTTCCAGGGCGTCATAGAGGCTCTTCATCAGGGGTCCGGCGCAAAAGATGAGATCGATGCCCGCCTGGGCGATCACCGGGGCGAGTGCAGCGTGACGATCAGCGGAGTCGGGCCCCAGTTCCAGCATATCGGTGAGAGCCGCGATCCGGCGTCCGGACGTGGCGCGGGCGCTCAAGGCGGCGAGGGCCGAGGCCACCGAGATGGGGCTGGCATTATAGCTCTCATCGATCAGGGTGAAGACCCCCGCCCCCAGAGCCACGTCGCGCGCCGCGCCCCGCCCGGCCAGGGGTTCGAAGGCCGACAGGGCCGCCAGGGCCGTCTCGAGATCCACCTCCAGAGCGCGCAGCATAAGCAGAGCCGCCAGACTCATGGGTCCCCAATGCCGGGCCATCTGGCGGATGGGAAAGGCGATGCGGCGCCCCTCGATCTCGGCCTCGATGCGGGCGCCCTCGGACTGAGGTTGAAAATCAATCAGGCGCGCGGCGCAGGCCTCGCCATGGCCGAAGGCCCGCACCTCCGCCCCAGCCGCGCGGGCCGCACCCGAAAGAGACTCGAACCACCGATTGTCGCCATTGAGGACCGCGACGCCGCCGGGCTCGATGCCAGCCAGGATCTCCGCCTTCGCTTCGGCGACGCCGGCCTCGCCGTCTGGGAAATTCTCCACGTGCACGGCCTCCACATTGGTGATGGCCACGGCGTGGGGGCGGACCAGGCGTGAGAGCGGCGTGATCTCCCCGGCATGGTTCATGCCGATCTCGAAGACGGCGCGGCGCGTATCCGCCGGCATGCGCGCCAGGGTCAGGGGCACGCCGATATGGTTGTTGAAGGATTTCACCGAGCCGTGGCCACGGCCCGCCAGATGGAGGCCCGCCAGCACCGCCTGGGTGACACTGGTCTTGCCCACGGAGCCGGTGACCGCGCCCCGCCTTGCCCCCGACGCGCGGCGACGGGCGGCTTCGCCCAGTCGCCCCAGGGCCCTCAGGGTGTCGTCAACCTTGATGCAGGGCTCCGGCGAGGCCTTGCTCACCAGGGAGCCCGCCGCGCCATGGGCCAAGGCCTGAGGGACGAAGTCATGGCCGTCGCGAGCGGCGGTAAGCGCCACAAAGAGATCCCCCGCCTCCAGCGCGCGGCTATCGGTCTCCACGCCGTGGGCGTTGAAGGCGTGGCCCATAAGAACCCCGCCGGTGGCGGCGACGATCTCGTCCGCGGTCCACAGCGGCGCGGCGAGCGCGCTCTCAGCCATGACCCAGGCCCAGGGCCGCGCGGGTCTCGGCCACGTCGTCGAAGGGCAGAACCTCCGAGCCGATGATCTGGCCCTGTTCGTGCCCCTTGCCCGCCACCACCAGAATGTCGCCGGCCTCCAGCCCCGCGGCGGCGGCGCGGATGGCCTCAGCGCGGCCCGCAATCTCGATCAGGCCCGGCGCCCCGGCCAGGATCTCGGCCCGGATCGCGGCCGGGACTTCGGAGCGGGGATTGTCGTCGGTGACAATGGCCATATCGGCCAAACGCGCGGCCACGGCGCCCATCTGGGGCCGCTTGCCTCGATCCCGATCCCCGCCGGCGCCGAACACCACCACCAGGCGGCCTTTCACATGGCCGCGCAGGGCCCCGAGCACCGTCTCCAGACCATCGGGCGTGTGAGCATAGTCCACATAGGCCGCCGCGCCCCTGGCCGAACGCCCGACGCTTTGCAGCCGCCCCGGCGCGCCTTGCAGGCACTCAAGAGCCGCCATGACGGTCTCAGGCGCCTCGCCCGCGGCGATGCACAGGCCCGCCGCGATCAGGGCATTGGACGCCTGAAAATCCCCGGCCAGGGGCAGGTGAATATCATAGCGCGCGCCAAAAACGCGCACGCCCAGGCGCTGACCCGCCAGATCGGCCTGACGGCTGAGCAGCTTCACCGCCTGCCCCCCCGCCCCCACCGACATGACGCTGTGTCCATGGGTGACGGCGGTGGCCGCGAACGCGTTGTAGGAGTCGGAATCGGCATTGAGCACCGCCGTCCCGCCGCGCGGCAGCAGGGCCTCGAAGAGCCGCAGCTTGGCCGCCCGATAGACGCCCATGGTGCCATGATAATCGAGGTGGTCCTGTGTGAGATTCAGAAAGCCCGCGGCGGTGAGCTTCACCCCGTCCAGGCGCCTTTGATCCAGACCATGGGAGGAGGCTTCCAGGGCCAGATGAGTGACCCCGCCCGTGGCCAGTTCGCAGAGGATGCGCGCCACATCCGCGGCATCCGGCGTCGTAAGTCCCCCCGGCTCAAGCTGAACATCGCCGGCCAGGACGCCCAAGGTCCCCATGCTGGCGGAAGCGTGGCCGGCGCCTGCGAAAATCTGGCGGCAGAACCCGGCCACGGAGGTCTTGCCATTGGTGCCCGTGACCGCGACGCAGGTGGCCGGCTGGCGGCCCCAGAAGGCGGCGGCGGCCAGGGCATAGGCCCGGCGGGGATCAGCCACCTTGACCACCGGCGCGGCGAGACCCGGCAGCTCGGCATTGGAGAGGACCGCCGCGGCGCCCTGGGCCAGGGCGGCCGGCACGAAGGCCTTGCCGTCGGACTTGGCGCCCGGAAGGGCGGCGAAGAGGTAGCCTGGTCGCACCTTGCGGCTATCGGCGGTGACGCCTTCGATAATCGGGTCGTTAGCGAGATCGCGTTGCAGCAGATCGGAAAGCCGCGCGGTCATGGCGTCGGCGCTCCCGCATTGGCGGCGACCGCCGTGGTAGGGCCGGCCGGCTGGATGTGAGCCAGGATCGCGGTCGGAACGGCGTCCTTTGGGGCGCCCGGCGCGGGCTCATCAGGCTCGCGCGGACGACGCGGCATACCCAGGAACGGGGCGATGCGGGCGATGATATGGCCGGCGATTGGCGCAGAGACGGCGCCGCCCGTGGTGAAGCCGCCGGTTTCCGAGGTCACCTTGGGCTCATCCATCATCACCAGAACGAAGTAGCGGTCCTGATCGAAGCCGCCATCGGTGGGGAAAATCGCCGCGAAGGAGGCCAGGTTCTTTTTGCCGAGGTCATAGTGACCATTGACGAGCTTGGTGGCCGTCCCGGTCTTTCCGCCCAGATTATAGCCGGGCGCCAGGTCATCGGCGAAGCGGCCCGTGCCGTTTGTGGCGTTAAGGCGCATGAGCCCCAGCATCACCCGCGAGGTGGATTCCTTGATCACCCGGCGTCCGGGGACAGGCGCCTGGCCGGGCGACAGCCGATGCAGGGTGAGCGGTCGATAGATTCCTCCGTTGAGGATGGCGCTCATGCCTGTGGCCAGGGCCAGGGGGCTCACCGAAATCGACTGTCCAAAAGCCATGGTCGCCACGGCGTTCTCGCTCATATGGCTGACGGTGAGGGGCCGGGCGGATTCGATCAGCTCGCTAGGCGCCTTCTGGAATAGACCGAAAGAATGGAAATAAGCGTCCTCATTGGCCGCCCCGGCGCGCAGGGCCATCTTGGCCGCGCCAATGTTCGAGGAGTGGGTGAACACCTCCCACAGCGGCAAGGCGCAGTCGCCCTTATCATAGTCGTGGATGATCTGGCCGGGCAGAACCAGCGGCGAGCAGACATCAAAAACGGTATGAATATTCACCAGGCCCGTATCCAGGCCCTCAGCCAAGGTGAAGACTTTGAACACCGAGCCGGGCTCATAGACCGTGGCTGCGGCGTGATTGACCATGTTTTCCGGTGGCGTGTGCTCCGGCGCATTGGGGTCAAAGGTGGGCCAGCTCGACATGGCGAGGATCTCGCCGGTGCGGACATTGACCACCATGCCCACCGCGTCCTTGACCCCAAAATGGACGGCGGCCTTGGTCACCTCATCCTGCAAGGCGCCCTGGACTCTCAGGTCGATGGAGAGGGGCACGGGCCCGGCGTCCTTTCGCACGACCCCGTCCAGGGCCCGCTCGGCGCCGGATAGGCCCCGGCCATCGCGGCTGGCCAGACCAATGAGGTGGGCTGCCATATCGCCCAAGGGATAGGCGCGGCCGGGCTCATCCTGGAAGTAGAGGCCTGGCAGGGCGAGATCGTGCAATTGATCACGGGTCTCGGGGCTCAGGTCCCCGGCGATATAGAACTCGCCCTTGTCGTGACTCAGAACGCTGGCTAGGCGCGACCGCGGGACGCCAGGGAGGATCTTGGCGATGGCGTCGAGTGTGGCCGGGGCGTCATAGACCTCCTGGGGGCGTAGATAGAGTCCGTAGCGGACCAGATCCACAGCCAGGATCTCGCCATTGCGATCCACCAGATCGCTCCTGGCCACCGCCACGGGCTCGCCCACGGCGCCGTGGGATCCCAGGTGGGGCAGCAGCGCCGCCTTGGCCGCGAAGATCCCCGCATAGACAAAGGCCGCCGCGAACAGGGCCATGACGAAGAAGATGCGCAGGCGCGTATCGTCCCGTGCCTCGCCCGACGCCGCCGCGCGGCTGGTGGCGCCTTCAATCGTTGCGAGAATGGCCCGCCAGTCCCGCCAGGCCGGAACCTCACGCGGCCCGCCTGGCGTATCAAACGGCGGCTGGGCGACGCTCATGGCTTCACCGGCGCAGGGCTATTGTCCGGGGACGGAGCGGTGGGCAGGGGCGGCGGCGCGGGCGCCAGGGCGCCTGCCACGTGGGGCAGGCTCGCGAGGGCGATCTCCTGCTTGGCCGCGATGGGCGCCAGGCCCAGATATTGGGTGGAGAGGGTCTCGATGCGCGCCGGATCATCCAGGTGGGCCATCTCGGCGTTCAGCAGGCGAATGCGCTTCTGCTCGTCCTGGATCTGGGCCTCGATATTGCTGGCGTCGGCGTCTTCGGCGCCCGCCGAGGTCTTGAAGGCATAGCTCGCCAGGGCGGTCACGATGATCACCATCACCGCGATGATGTCGATGACGCGAAAGCCGCGAACCCGGCGGGTGAAGACGGCCAGGGGGTTCATGCGGCCAGGTCCCAGGCCGCCGCATCGGTCCGCACCGCGCAGCGCAGCTTGGCGGAGCGGGCGCGCGGATTGGCGGCGATCTCCGCCTCGCCGGGGGCGCGCACGCCCTTATGGATCAGTTCGAAACTGGGCGCCGGTCCCTCCACACGGGGCGGCGCATGGCGGGAAGTTTCGCTATGCCGACCGCAACGGGGGTAGAGGAAGGATTTCACAATACGATCTTCCAGCGAATGGAAGGTGACCACGGCCAGCCGCCCCCCCGCGCCCAGGGTGCGTTCCGCCGCCGCCAGGCCGCCTTCGAGTTCGATAAGTTCTTGATTAACCGCGATTCGTAGGGCCTGGAAAACCCGCGTGGCGGGATGAATTCGCGCCCCGCGCCGCCCGCCCAGAGCCCGCTCGATGATCTCCGCCAGATCCAGCGTCCGTGTAAAGGGCTGAGTCTCCCGCCTCCGGACGACGGCCTTGGCGACACGCCGGGATTGGCGCTCCTCGCCATAGACGAAAAAGATCCGCGCCAGTTCCTCCGGCGTCTCGCCGTTCACCAGATCGGCCGCCGTTGGCCCCTCCCCCGACATGCGCATGTCCAGGGGACCATCGCGCATCAGGGAAAACCCGCGCTCGGCCTGATCGAGTTGCATGGAGGAGAGGCCCAGATCCAGGGCGATGGCGTCCACGCTCACTCCCGCCAGGGCGCTTTCCATGGCGGAGAAGGGCGCGAGGACGAACCGGAAACCCGGCGCGGCCTCCAGCGTCCGGGCAAAGACCTGGGCGGCGGGATCGCGGTCAAAGGCGATGACCCGGGCGCCGGCGGCCAGAAAGGCCCGGCTATAGCCCCCAGCCCCAAAGGTGCCGTCGACGATCGTCTGGCCGGGGGCGGGGCGCAGGGCCTCCATCACCTCGGCCAGAAGGACCGGGACATGATCTCGCGCATGTCCGGCCAGCTCACTCATGACGCCGCGGCCTTGGCCAGGCGTTGCTGAGTGCGGAAGGCCGGCAGGCCCTCGCGCGCGGCGGCCAGTTGCTGGTCGCGGTGCGCATGGAAGGCGTCGCGGCGCCAGATCTGGAACCGCTCACCAAGGCCCACCACCGCCACCCAATCAGTGAGGCCAAAACGCTCGCACATGGTTTCAGGCAGAGTGATGCGGCCCGCGGTGTCATAGGCGAGGCGCGCCATCCCGCCATAGACGCTGACTTCAAGCGCGCTGCGGAGCGGGTCGCCGAAGGGCAGCTCCTCGATCAGACCCCTGTAGGTGTCGAACAGCGCCTGTCCGCCGCCCTCGATGCAGTCGGCCTCGATGGAGGGAAAGCAGAAAACCCCGTCAAAGGGGCCCGCCGCGGCCGCACGGAAATCCTGCGGCAGAACAATCCGCCGCTTCGCGTCCAGCTGTTTTTCGGCCGTGGAGAGAAACACCGCGTCCAATCACCCCGTTCGCGCCGAGCCCTTGACGGCGGCCACAATCTCGCGGGTCTGCGCGACGCGGCCACAATGGGTTAACATGGGCGTAATTGGGATACAATGACACTTGAGACTAAACTAGACCCCAAGTCGGCGGTTAAACTGGCTTAAACGCGGGTTTACACAGTCTAGATTGCGAACAATAAGAGAACATGTGTGGCGGGACGGGGGCGCGGGCCGCCCAAATGGTTAACGCAGGCGGGCCGAGAGGGACGTTGGCGGAAACCGTGGGGATATTGTCATTTCCGCCAGACGGCGCGACGGCTATCTTCCCGCCGTCGATGGGAGAAAGCGGTCAGCATGGCGCTGGAGATCAGACCGAACTGCGAATGCTGCGACATCGACCTGCCGCCCCATTCGCTCCTGGCGCGCATCTGCACCTTCGAATGCACCTTCTGCGCCAACTGCGTGGATGCGGTGCTCCACAATGTCTGCCCCAACTGCGGCGGCGGCTTCCAACCGCG
>Ga0209208_10012004_pt1 | contig 11039 bp, 9 predicted proteins | sample S1TSphfallax_3_FD_187694 | JGI IMG/M metagenome (GOLD analysis project Ga0209208, IMG submission 187694) | Host-associated microbial communities from peat moss isolated from Minnesota, USA - S1T2_Fd - Sphagnum fallax MG (SPAdes) (version 2) | ecosystem: Host-associated > Plants > Peat moss >... | reverse complement strand
TCTTGGGGTCACTTACCTGTTTCTATTATCAAGGAAATGCCATGATCTTGCAATCAGCTCCAATAGCGAGTGGGACTAATCTTCAATGCAACAGACCAAATTAGAGGTTCTCAGCCAGTCAGGTTTCACATATGAGGATCTCAATAGATTCTTTTCCAGATTTGTGGGTGACTTGTAGGGTTTCTGTGGTATACTTTGTTGTAATCATGTGTTTATTTGATTGTGAAGTGTTAAGGTCACTGGTTGTTTGTTGCATGTTGTGTGAGACTGCCAAAGTCTTTGTCACTATCAAGAGAGGCCTAAAAGTTTGTGGAAAAGAAAAAGTTCTGCTTTTCTGTTTGATTGCAATCATGGTGTCTCCATTCCTTCCATAACTCCTTCCTGTATGGAGTTTAGGGAGTTCTGTATGGAGTCCTCTAGTTCACAACAAAATCTCTCGTTTCATAACAGTGCTACACTTGAATCAGACATCTGGTGCACATTGGTGAGGAGCAGCTCTGGACTTCCTAATGCTGAACGTCCAATAATTATGTGATCTAGAGCTTCTCTGTCCAAAGTTGAGTTGCTTGCTTTTAATAATATGATGTAATATGTAGCATGAAGGTGCTTTTTGCAGATTCTAACTCTCAGTTTTTGTAGAAGATGGTTCAATGGACTCAAGCTGGGAGAAACAGTACCAATTTCTGCTTCTTCACCTTGTTGTCCCCCCCTGCCAGGTCTCTCCAAAACTCTCTTCCTGCTAATTCTCTGATATCTGGTGTAAGAATGTACCATCAATGTAGCCAAACATATAGAGCAAGGCACCAGGGGATTCTGAGGTTTCAACAGTATTGGGCAGTTTTGGGTCACAAAGGCCCATTGTAGAGAGTATTTTTGTTAACTCATAAAAAATTAAGAAGTCCCAAAGTGGTCTTTGGACATTGTTGCTTTTGCCTTTGGAGTTCAAAATGATTATGTAGAGCTTTTCTTGGTGCACCCATAGTCATTTAGCTTTGCTCAAAAATAAACAAGAAATGAGGAAAATACAAGATACAAAAGTAGGTGTCAATGTTTGGCATGTCCAAACACTTTGTGATTTGAACAAGCTTATCTTCTTTGTTGCACCTTTGCCTCTAGAGGTCGAACAGGTTATGCAGAGCTTCTCTTGGTTGGTGGAGCCATGGTTGTTTAGATTGTTCAAAACAAACAAGAATTAAGGAAGATATGGGGGTTTGGAAGTAGGGATGTTGTTTTCTTGCAAAAACATGTCAGTGATTTGGACATGCTTTGTAATTTGTCATTTCCTTTGCTTTTGGAGTTCAAAGAAATTATGTACACTAAATCCTTACGTAGACATATGTCAGCCCAAAAACAACTTGGTTTGAAGAGTTGTTCACAAAAAATGTTTTAATGACACTCCCTTTTTTTTCTTTTTTTTGCTTATTGTTATTTTGTTCTTCTTCTCTCTTTCCCCAAGGAGGATGCTGTCACCATCTTTTCATCTTATAAACTTCATACTTATCAAATTCTTTTGCTATTTTTTTTAGCAATTTGTTGTGTGCATTGTGTTTGTGAAATTTTGCTTTACATTATGATAATTAGAACATTGTTTTGATTGTTGGAATTTGGGTCATTTTAAGAATGTTTTCACATTTGCTTATATTCATAAAGGTTGCAATGCCTTGTGTTCTTATCAAATCCAACAATTTTGAAAAGACTAGTTAATATATTTATGCACCCTCAACTTCTGATGCAAAAATAATAATATATCAAACTTCAAATGTAAAATTAACTTTTACTAAAATTCTAATTAATTTGAAAAATATTTATATCTTCTTCTTCTTTTTCAATTTTTGTATATACAACATAGTATAAACTCAATATTGAAAATGATGATTTGATGGTAATTGAAGATGTTTTGACTTTTTTTTTTAATATTTGTGTCAAAATATGATTACAAGAAAAATAATTATTGTTTGTGTTTAATTGATTGTGCTTTCACCTTGTTGGAAAAAAAACCATGAATGTTCATATATTGTGATGAAAAGAACTTACCAAAAAAATACATTTGAATGTTACTAAAGGAGATGTTTGGTTCAATAAATTTTTTGGATAAACAATATATTTAAATTTTATAGGATGTCATTTTTTGCATTCAAAAATATTATCCAATTCTTTTCATTATGTGCTTACATTTTTTGTGCAATTTGTTTTCCCATTTGAAAGGTGATGAATATTATTTTGTATAGATTATTTCATGGAGTCCAACTTGAATTGATTGTTAAATTCTTTCAATGCCAATGTTTTCACCATTTGGTGTGCATGACATTTTGGCGAATAAGCATAAGCTTTACATGATTTTTGTTCACCCACTTATAAGACAACTCTTGAGATCCATCATTGAATGATGGGAATTGACTAACATTTAGTAGATTGCAAGCATCATTGATGGTACCCATGTTTTGTTATCCTTTCACTCATCCATGAGGATTACAATTCTTTCATGAAATTTCTATAACTATAAGAGTTTTTCTAACATGATTATGCAAGTTGTTTGTGGTGTATATAAAGATTTTTTGGAGATATGTGTATGACAACCCAATGGTGTACATGACACCAAGCAATTCAAATATTTTATTTTATACAAACACTTACAAAATCATGAAATTATATAAGAATTAGTGATTAACACTTGAGTTTGGAGGTCCAACCATTCATTGTAAACAACTTCATCCATTTTTTTCAACCATGTTTAATTAAGAGTTACACGATTTGTAACCATATTGCTATTGACAAAAATTTGATTAAACTCTTCAATGAATGCAAGTCTAGTGGTGATCAAAAATCCATTTGGTGCATTTAAAATAAATTGTGAAGTTTGGAAAGCATGTTGGTGCATGTGGAGAAGGCACCACACATCATCATGGCTTGTCATGTTATGCACAACTTTTTTTAACTCCATGGCATCCTTGAACTTGTTGTTTATGATATTAGAAGATGCGGTGACCTATAAATGAGACTTGACAAAATGAAAATGAAAAACAAGTTTAAACATTTCATTATTTTAAAATGCATTATGTGCATATCAATCAAAGTCTCATCCTATGATGTAACATTTGGACATTGAAATTTTAAATTGTATGTTTTATTAACATATTGCAATTGTGATAGAATGTTAATAAGTTTTGTTTACATGCATCCTATGTTCAATTAACTAATTTGTAGTGAAACTTAAATTTTAACACCTCTAAAAATTACTATCGCCTAAAGTTGAATATTTGGAATATATTCAAAGTGTGACATTCTTCCATCTCCATGGTCACTTTAGAGATGGAAATCTATACTTCCATCACCTCTTCACCATTTGTGAGTACATTTTCATTATCTCAATTTTCTTAAAATATTTTATAAATTAAAAATATGCAATGATTAATGCAAAAAATCCCATGTAAATCTTTCATGTTTTTTGTTCAACTTCTTCTCATGGGCACACAAACTATCTTGATAAAGATAATTCCATTTACACATGCAGACCATGACAATGTCATGGTAAGAACAAACTTAAATCCTAGTTCAACGATGAAGCATAATAATCCAAGTTAATTTTTAAAAAAAAATCAAACAAAACTTTAATCTAACAATGTATGAAAACATGAAATGAAGGACATAAGGCTATTGTGCAAAATTGCATTTCAAACTATTATTGAACAAACTAAACAATGAAGGTAATGAAGGGACGTACTTTTATTTATGATATGTGTTTGGGGAACTAGTTCAAGAAAGCTTCTATACAACCCACTATCCAAATAACCTTCTTGAACATCTTCCTAATAATACATTATTGACAAAAATTGCATAATGATGGATGGATTTCATCCATGATTGATGTTTGGTATGATGTTAGTGACAATTTTCATAAACTTTCACATGAACTATCTTAATTGAATTCTTTTAAATGTGTTGTTATAAATGTTTAATGAACTATTGTGAAACATTATATGTGACACTTCCAATCAATTACAATTTTTCTACAAATAATAATCAAAGGAGTGTCAATATTTTTAGAAATTTCAAATGTCAACCCATTCATGTTCTATTGAATTTGAGGAGATTTGATAATTGCCTATGTAATATCTTTGTAACCAATATCCATTGGTGCAAAATGTTTGTAATCTTATTCCTATTGTCATATGTTTTAAGGGCCTTAATAACATTAGTAATACTTACAAAAATGTTATGCATTTTTTCAAACCATGTCCATTTGCAAATTCCTAGCCCTATTTTTTAATATGTTTGTTGCATCTTGTTGTAAGTCCTTCACATCTTGTCAACTTTGTCACAACATTGCTCGAACATACATTTTGAAACCATGGGCAAAGCCTTATCAAGTTTGTTGACAATCATCATCCATCATGCTCCCAAAAACTCTTTTTTTCTCACCACTAGTTCCATCTTTCATCGGAAAAATTTAGGAGTTGGGTCACAATGCATCCTTCCATTATCTTTTGCTAAGTGAGTTTGTGATTCATAAATTTTGAGAACAATGGTTTTGAATGAAATGATAATGGTTATGAACATTTTGGTCAAAAATTAAAACTCCTAGTTCTTTTGAATGAGATCCATGGTGTCAAAACCTTTCTTTTGTGGGTCCATGATGTAAACTTATGCGAATGTTTATTGTTGAAAAGGATAGGTTTATTCTAATGAACACTTTGGTTATGGTGACAAATGAAATCTAAAAAATAAAAAATAAAAAATATAAGAATGAATTTTTTGGGGTAAAATTAAGGATTAAGAAGTTAATTGATGACTACAAAAGAAATTAGGGTTGAAGAAGTTCACTTTAATTAAAATGTATCATTTTTTCTTTAAATTTTAAGTTATATGCTAAATATAAAAGAAAAAACCATGGCTTGTACATTTTAATGCAAGTTTTTTCACAAGAGAGGAACAACTATGTTTTAATAATATGCATGTTTTTGGACATAACACACATGTTTTTTCATTTGATGTTGTTTTTGGTCACAAGTTTAGTGAAAAACTAAAACCAAACAAGACACCAAATTGTGAATGAATTTTTTTATTCCATTTTATATAATGTCATGGAACACCATCAACAATACGATGAAAAATCACCACCAAACATCATGAGACTTTTCAAAGCATTGTTGTTTGTGAAACAACATGAAATTGAAAACATTGTCGCAAACCAAGGATGTGAAAGTATGAAAAAAAACTTTGAGAATTTGTGAGATCACACATGTGAGAACATCATTACCAACAAAAGTCTATGAAATCACCACCAAACACATTGTGAAAGTAAATAAAAATATCATTAATGGTTATGAAAAATTTGTGAAAGCACCACCAATGCTTCTTTATGTCAACTGCAAAAGGGTTGACTTGGTAGTTAAGAGGTGTTTGCAAGAGGCTCCAAAAGGATCCAGGTCCTTTTAGAACCTGCCAATAGCACCAAGCTGATGGACGGAGGTCATTTAGGCCAAGAGTTATGTGCCTACCCATAGCCAATGCAATATCATATTCTTCACCACCCCAATTCAGTGGCCCGTATTCCAACATCCACAATTTTTTCCCACCTACAAAAACATTTCGTTCCACATGCTAGTAGTAATGTAATGATTGTTAGATTGTGTCCAATGTCACCTCATTCAATCGCCAATAAACTATGTGATGATGCAGTTTACAAGGTGGATTCGACCAGGCTTTAAGGTTTTCCCAAAGGCTTTCAGTTCATTTTTCCTTCGCCCATTTTCTTACAACATTTCGTGTTTGTCTTGGTATACCACATCCTATAGTTGCACATTTTTCCACTAGTAGAAAAAATGTTGTTTGCAACTAAATTTTAATTATAAGCGACATTTGCAACTAAAAATTAGCATAGTAGCAAATGATAAGTTATAAACGCATGCCGGTCATAGACAATGGATGAAATATTTTTTTGTAAAAATGAGTATGAAAATTTTATACGTATCTAGGGATGAGTTATTGCAACTACACTTGCAACTATACTTGTGATTATAGTGCAAACCAATATTTTCACACGTGGTAGCTCAAGAATGTGACATGTGGCATAATTTGGATTTTTCAAAATATGTTGTCAAACAAATATTTCATTTTTTTTCAACCATCCAATTAAAACAACTAGATTGTGCCACATGGTGGCCTAAAACTATGTTATGTGGCAATTTAAGATTACCTTATAATGATTTCTGGTTAGTTTAGGATTAAACCACTTATGATAGGCCACAAGGCATTTAGGTTAGGCCACTTAGCCTAGCTAGGTGTTTAAGGTATTTTACCTAGTTTTGGGGTAGGCCATTTACAATAGGTGATGTGGCACCTAGGTTAAACCTAGGCCATGTAGCCATAGGTCTAGGTAGGTAAGTAGGTAAGTCTAGGTTCAAAACTTTTACAACAAAATCTTATTTTATTTAAGTTTAATCCTTTGGGTGGAGCTTGTGTGATTAACTCCTCCCATATGACAATTGCAAAAATTGAATGTGTTTACTACACCAAACCAAACTACTTATATAATTTGTAAATTTAAAAGGAAAACAAATAATATGGGATAAAATTTTAGTTGTAGCTTAATTACTTAGTTGTAGTTTAATTGCAATTATTTTTTAACACATACTATTACATAGCCTATCTTTTAAGTAACATAAATTCTTACTAGGTACCGATTTAAATAATATTTATTTTAAGTACATATTTAAATAACCTTTACATAATTATTTATTGTAAATATTTATTTGGATAGCCCTTAAATAATTATTTATAATTAAATAACCTATTAGATAGCTAGTGGGTATGTAGGTATATATGTATGTAAGTACTTAGTAAATAAGTAGGTAGTTAGGTAGATAAATAATACATAGGTAGGCATGTAGGAAGTAGGTAGGTCGGTAAGTAGTATGTAAGTACTTAATAAGTAGGTAGATAAGAATTTAATAAGTAAATATATACATATAGGTACATATGTACCATTAAATAATCTATATGTGTAGCTATTAGGTAGCATACATACCTTATGCAACTATAATGTGGTTACTTTGGTTGCATGTGTTTAGTATGTATATATGATGTTGTAAAAAATACAAAGACATTATGAAAAATTAACCTATTGGAAAGATGAAATAGGTCATAGTTGCAACTAGTTGAAGAAATATCAAAATTCATCCAAATTTGAAAAATAGTTGCATAGGCAACCATTCACAGTTGTAGATGACATTCACTTGCAAATATTTGCATATGGAATGGTTGCAAACGACATGATTTCTACTAGTGTTCACGATGTTAGTGTGGTCATACCATCGATGATTTGGGTATCAATTTGTTAAGTTGTTTGTGTGAGAGTGAGTGCATTACAACTCATGATACGTTTTAAGATACCATTGCAACTATTGCATTGGAGAGTGGAGCTCACGTATAGAAAAAGGCTTCCCACCTTTTCCTTATCATATATGGAAATGAATGAATATTGTCATCACTAGAGATGATTTTCAAACCTTGGTAGATGTTGTCATTGTTGATTTGACTTGTACAGATTTGGTTCAATGTGCTTCAACGATGATTGTGCATGTAACAACAATTGTTGTTCAAGACAAGGCATGATCCTATGCAGAACGAATGCCAAGAGATGATTTCATTTCCTTTGTTATAGAGATTTACGATTATTTCCATCCTTGTTTTGATTCCTTTTTGATTTTTTGTGTATGTGCCAGCCAATATAGCTTGCCATCAACAAACTGCCTTCATACCTTTGATGCTCATATCTTATTGTAGGTAACAAGCGTCGATAGCCCTAACATGCATAAGCTATCACGATTTTTTAATGGGTTGACATGCTTAGTCATAATTTTTCATCTCTTCCACACATACTAGCTAATGCACTTCCATCACTAGTTAATTTGTGGCAGAGGAAGCCCTTTTAACATTTCGTTTTGCACTTCATTACTAATGTTTTGATTATCTTGGTTTTCCTGTTGTGTGTTTACATTTGCTTTGACATGCCTTGTACCTTTTGTGGATGGATTTCTATCCTTGTTTATATATATATTTATCTTATTAGTTATAAATGTATTGTGGCTTGTTTCAATGTATAAATGTTTTGAAGAATGTAATGGGTTTGTATTGATTTTAAAATTTGCTCAAAACATTGAATATATATGCTTATCCTCTATTTGAAACACTCATATTTTACAACTTTGGATTGATGTTATGAACAAAGTTCATTGAATAGATATCCTTATCTTCTACTTGAAATGCTCAATTTACGACTTTGGAATGATGTTATGAACAAAGTTCATTGAATATATATCCTTATCTTCTACTTGAAACACTCATCTTACAACTTTAGAATCATGTTATGAACAAAGCTTTTGTTTCTAAGGACCCTATTTCTCTCCCTCAAGTACTTTTGTGCACTAATGGCCATGTACAAGATAAGAAGACAACTTAACTCATCATCAGTTGAATCATTGTCACAAATAACACTCTCTAATGAATCAAGGCTTTTAACCTTTTGATCCTTTGCCTCCATCATTGGTGTCACTACTATCTTCAAAGCACATGGGTAAACAAGTTTCCAATCAATAGTCCTTCCAACTCTTGAACTAGTTTCTTTCTCTCACTTCTCCTTGGCATCATGATAAAAACAACTAAATAATGTGACAAAGTATGAAAACCTTACCTAACCTTTGGTGTATATGGCAAGAAAATTTTCAAACTCCTCTCAAATTGGAATTGCAAAGCTCGCAAGAAAGATAGAAACATGGCATAATGAAGACAACAATTTAAGATAGAATTTGATATTCAAAGTTTATGTTAGTGTTATGTGTGATAAAACTCAACAGAATAAATGAAACAAATGAGATCACCTTGAAGATGACTATGAATGCTCATATATTGAAGTTCAGATTTGTGATCTCTCTCTCTCTCTCGTGTTGAACAAATTGGAAAGAGAGAGAGAGAGAGCATTTGAGATTATGAAAAGCATTGAGGATTTGGATCAAAGATTTACCTTGAGATCCTGCATTTCTGGACAATTGCAGATGGTTGTTGTTGAAGATCTTTGCATTTCAGGACGATTGCAGACCTGTCTTTGTTCAAGATCTTCCTCAAAGTCTGCATCGGGAAGCGTGTCGAGGCATGTGGCGACGGATGAGTTCATCTGCAATAATCAATGACAACAAAACACGTGTGAGAGCACAAATCCGGCGAGTGGATTGTCGAAGTTTTGACGAAGCACTTTGCGCAAATGCATCTCTCAGATCCCTTCCAAACGTGATGACGCACGCACGGTTCCAGATCCGAAGAAACTGGCCAAAACACTCGCGGAAGAATCTTGAGGAGACGCGCTGCTAGAGACATAGATTATGCAGCAGCACCAGCAGCAGCACGACTCTTCCTCCTCATCGATGGCATCACTAGAAGAAGCGATCAACAGAAAGGAGCTGCAATTCGCTGCAATTTGTGCACTGGTGGGAATTGCAGCACTCTATGTCGCCGTACCACGCTCGGTAGGATCTTTCTTCTTTCCCAACACTCAGGCTCACTCTCTTCTCTTCTTTCTGTTTTTGCTTTAATAGCTTTTCATCAGCTTCCTGTTGTAGCAAGAGATCAGTGTTCGGGAACCAAAGGAGGAGCATTTGCAGAATTCTCTCATGGAAAGGAAAAAAAGACTTCAATTCTTCTCAAATTGAAGACAAATTCAACAGCATTCCTGTGTTTGTTTTCTGCAGTGATGCTCAAACTGAGATTTCATTTCAAATGTTTTCTGCAATGATGCTCACACTGAGATTCATGAGTTTTCTGCAGTGATGACGCTGACAATCTAGGGTTCTAATGAGTTCTCGGCTTGCTGCAAAATTTCCTGCAAAATCTTGCATGAAATGGTTGTCAAGCTTGAGCTTTTGATTCAGTTTTCTGGTCAGGAAAGGTTCTTCAAATTTTAGCTCTGTGAAAACACTGGTCTGTAGTTGGTTTTTTGATTTCAAAAATTGTTGCAGTCAGAACCAGCAATCCATTCAAAGAGAAGCAAGGATTTTGGTTAGTGCTTTTCTATCCCTCTTTTTGTCCTTCAATCAATTCAGATAGAGCCAATTAAGATAATTAACTTCTCATGCTTGTTTCCAGAATTAATCATTTCTTAAAGCTAAGACTTGCATTTTTTGAAAGAAACTCAATGTTGCTAATCAGAAAGAAACTTCAGTTTTGCTAAATCTTGGAATTTGCGCTTTTGCAGCTTTGAATCCAAAGCAGTGGGTGAATTTCACCCTGCAAGAATCTTATCCACTTACACACAATACAAGGATCTACAGGTTCTTTGCTTACTTGATCCATGATTCTTTCTATATTTGATCTTGGAGTTTACTCCTTCACTATGGGTTCTAATTTCCTTTTCTGGGCTTAGAGTGTATGCAGTTGTGTGTTAATTTTCCGACATGTACATTAACCTTTGCTGTTTATGGACATTCAATTAGAGGTTTGGAATATGTGATCTATTGGCAGTTCATGATTTTAAGCAGGTTTACATTTGATCCAAATGCAAAGCTAGGCCTCCCTGTGGCTTCCTGCTTACTTACAAGGTAATATGAGGAGATCACCTTCTTGCAAAGGTTACGTGGTAAGTCTCCATGTCTCTGGTATGAACAGCAGGAGAGTTATTTGTACAGTGTACCACAACCAAGAGAGGAAATCAGCAAATTTCCTTCCTCTCAAGCTTGCAAGGAGTTTTATAATTGAATATGATTCATAAAAAATATTTTGCAGCAGCTCACAAAAGTCTTTCATTTTTTGCACAGGGCTGTACTTACAACCACTGGCAGTGGAAGATCCTATAGTATCATTCGCCCGTAAGTATCATTGTGTTTTTTTTTTCTTCCATCAACAATTAGCAAGGTCTAAAGTTTTTCTTGCCTGTGCTAGGTTCATGCATTTGAGGTGATTGCAAAAAAGTTAGTGTTGTCAGGCAGTTCAGACTAGTTTTTGAATCTGAAAGTGGCTGTGTTTTTTTTGCTCTGTGAGTAGGATTCTGT
>Ga0209208_10012003_pt1 | contig 11039 bp, 11 predicted proteins | sample S1TSphfallax_3_FD_187694 | JGI IMG/M metagenome (GOLD analysis project Ga0209208, IMG submission 187694) | Host-associated microbial communities from peat moss isolated from Minnesota, USA - S1T2_Fd - Sphagnum fallax MG (SPAdes) (version 2) | ecosystem: Host-associated > Plants > Peat moss >... | reverse complement strand
ACATTGTAGTCACATATTGAAATTGAAGGGACAGCTTCTTGCCACTTGATATATAGTGTTTGATGTGGTAATTTTGCAGACTTGGAGCGAAAAATTTCAAGCATTCGTAGCTGTCTGAGACAACCTTTGCTGCCTGTGGTATGTGTAAAAGCTTTGTCACCAAGTGTGGAGATTGTGGGGACTCAATGATGCATTTCAGGATAGGGCTGTGTTGTCTTCTTGGTTTTTGGTAAAAGTTTGCTTCCATGTTACTAACGTGTGGCTATTTTAAACTTGCTTTCCAGGCAGAGTTGTCAGTATATGATGAAAATGAGCAAAAAGATGCAAAGACAGAAAAGATGGAGCTGGGAACAAGACTGGAAGATTGCCAGCGCAAGGTAAAGCTTTTGTAACACGGAATTGGCAATTTATGTGGTTTCATTGATGAGGTTTTGGTTGTTATGTTTGCTCAGAGATGCTATATAGTTGGTGCTGCAAATTTTAAGTTAATTTTCTGGGTCCTGACCAAATCTGGCAGCAGGGTTAATGTCTGTGATTTCAGGGTGTGACAATGTTGCTTGCATGAAATTCATATATGAACTGGGCCCTAAATCCATGACCCTCATGATTGTGCCTAATGCTGAACAGGCCAAGGAGCTGGAGGAGAAGATAGCCATAGCCAGTGAGGCTCATTACACACCTTCTGTCATGGAGCTGGAGCTTCAGACACGCCTCAACCAGCTGACTGACCACTTGATACAGAAGCAAGCCCAGGTACTACTGTTCATAGTCCTCAATGGTTCATTGTTCTCAAGTTGCAAGACTCTTCCCAGTTTTGGAAGGGAATACACATTGACCATTCAGAGTCTTAATATGGGGAAACTGCATGAATTTTGGTTTGATCCTGTGTTCTTTTTCTGTCTGTGCCTGATGTAGGTAGAAGCATTATCAACTGAGAAAGCAACTCTGCACTTTCGCCTTGAGGTGAGCAAGTGGATAAAATTGTGGGACCTGCATGGCATAGATACTTATGCTGTGCTGTTATAGACCCAGTTTTGTGAGCAAAGAGCAGTAAGATGCTTATCAGATTTTGTGGTTGTAAACTTTGCCCACTTAGTCATATGGAACTACTTTTCTGGCTTTTTGAAATGGATAAGAGAAACCTGCACATGTACATCTTGAGAAACCTCTTTTGCGAGATTCCATTAAAGAGTTTGAAACCATCTACAGGCTGCGTCCAACACTCTGCGGGAGGCAAAATCAGCGGCACAGTCACGGGCTAGCAAGCGGAACAAGGCCAACTCTGGAGGAGGCGACTGGTCCATGTATGATGATGACATTGAGTATGGACTTAGCAGGCCATATAGCTCAAAAGACAAGGGCTTTGTGCAAGCTGATTTTGATCATCCAATAACTCAGGGTACAGGGTCCCACCCTGTCATGCAACTGGTTCTTCAAATGGACAGTTTATTTCTGGGGGGTGCCCGTATTCTAAGGACACACAATTCTGCTCGTGCATTGGCAGGGCTCTACCTCTTTGCACTCCATGGCTGGGTTCTATTTGTGCTCTACATGCATTCTCGTGCAGGCAAAGAATCAAACCCAGCCTTGCTGATGCAAATGGGGGTGAATTCATTGAGGAACTTGACAGCAGATCCCAATGCAACTTCTGGAATCAGGGATTAGCTAAAACAGACTGATTTAGCTTCCCATTTCTGTACATACAACTTCTTTCTGCAAGCATTCTCTATTTAGCAAATACATCAGTTGAAGTCTGAAGAATGCATGTGCAGATATATTCCTGGTCTTGGCCATTGCAACTATGCCCAAGCCATAGATGCTCTGATGCTCTCATGATAGTATGTTCATGCCATGCTACTATTGTTTGTGCATTTGCCAATAGTTTTCTCCAAGAAGCTCAGGAGAGATTTCTGTACCATTGGGCACTTGGTAGAAGGTGTGGATTCTAATTCACTAAATTGGCAACTTTAATTGATTGCTACAATAAAAATTCTGTGGGCAAATGTTTGGCAAAGGAAAAGTAGAAATCTGGTTTCAGTTGAATCAAAGGGCTGGTTGTTTTCTTTATCTTTCATGAAGATGGTTCAATTCTCTCTGTCCTGATAAAGATCCTCTTTGTGTATTTCACATGGTGATCACAAGTCTCACATCAAACTTTTGTCTTTCTTTCCATCGCCAATTGACTTCCAATGTGGATAAGCAAATAGTTGCAGCACAAATGCACAGCTGCTGTGGTAAGAGTTTTCCAATTTAACACAGGTACATTCAGTCAAGCACAGCAACAGCTTTGGTAGCCATTGCCACTGGTGTAAGGGTTTTTCAATTCAATGCAGGTACATTCAGCATAAACTCAGAATTGCAACTAATGCTTAACACTCTGATCTGATAGATCAATGATATGAGAACAATCAAGAAGAAACAGCATCATAAGACTGATCAATCAATTGAGGTCTTGATCCACTTCAGTGGACAGACTTAAATAAAAATGGATCATTTTGCAACTCAGAAGCAAAGAATCCATGGAGGTGGTGGCAGTGCACAGGAGGAAGAAAATAGATCATTCTGCATCTGAAAAGCAAAGCATCTGTGGAGGAAACAGTAGCAGTGTACAGATAGATCATTCTGTAACCGCAAAGCAAAGCATCTATCGAGGTGGTGGCAGCAGCAGCCATGCTTAGAACTCATGATGATGAGGATGTGGTTATTTTCAACCCTCTCGGAAAACCAACAAAAATTGCCACAGGAAGAAAGAAAGGTGTATGAAGATGTGTTGTTGTATTACAAGCTTCTAGGAAAACAAACAAAAATTGGAAGAGAAAGAAAGAAAGCACATCGCAGATTTGCTGCTGCTAATAGAAAAACAGAGCAAAACAGAATCAGAAAAACAGAGAGATGCCATTTCTTGGTCTTCCAAGGCCAATGTGGATTCAGAAGAGCGTCAGTGCATTACGATGACTGCTGCTACTAGAAAAACAGAGGAAAGCAGAAGCAAAAATATGTATATATAGAGAGAGAGATGTAGTTCCTTTGTTTCTAAGTCCAATGTGGATCCAGAGGAGCGTCAGTGCATTGCAATGCTTGCATCAGATCACAAGTTGCTGTGCAGCCAAGAATGTATCAAAACTGTCGAGATCCAGAGATCATCGTCAGGGAAGAGCGTCATCAGGATGTGGCCGCGCGGCGAATAGCTTTGTTTTTTACTTGGACGGAAGCGGGGCAGAACTGCCAAGAAGTCCGGCTTGCTGGCTCTCCAGGTCCACCATCTGCTGCTCACGGTCCATCTCGATGATGAGCGGCACTACCAACACCAAGAACGTCGTGCCTGCGATCCATGCCGCCTTACCCGTGCTCCACATTAGCTTCTGGCTGAAGCGCGCGCTGTTGCTCGCTGCCCTCCTAGCTTTTTGATACAACGACGAATCCGCCAGCCCTTTGGCCCATCCTCCTCCCTTCTCCCCACTCCTATCGACTGCGGCCATCTCACCTCTTCAGCAGACTTTGTGCAGTCTGTGTCCTCTCTCTCTCTCGCTCTCCCAACTCTCTCTTCTGTCTCTGTGTCTTATGTGTCCGCTCAGGCTCCTCTCTGTTTCCACCGTTTCTCCCTGCAGGATGCGAGCAACAAAAGATGAGCGCACAGTTTGCGAGCTTGACGATGAAACTGGAAACCCTAAAATATCAGCCACCAACACAAGAACCCTTCCTTCTTCACCTTCTCTTTCTTTGTTTTGGGCCTTTCCTTCTTCGTTCTTCTCGGCCGCTACAATATTTTCCTTCGGCACTTTTGCGGCCTCCACAAAACCCTGGCGGAGAATCGATACCGATGCCGAATGGCGATGTCCTAATCCTTAAACCCTAGCCCTACTCGAAGATGCTGCTTCCTGTCCGAGCCCGGTTTCTCTTGTGCGAACATGCGTGTCCAGAATCCTCCACTGTCTCTTTCTTTGTTTTGAGCATTTCTTTTTTCTCTCTTCTCTGTCGCTACAATGACTTTCCTTTCGCGATTTTGCGGCCCCCACCAAACCCGGGCGGAGGGTAATTGAGACCGATTCCGACGCCCTAATCCTTAAACCCTAACCCTAATTGTGGATGCTGCTTCGTGTCTGAGCCCGGTTTCTCTTGTGCGAGCGAGCAAGCGGGCTTTGCACAGTTCGCCTCTTGCGCGCGATGGCTCCTGCATGTACGCATGTTGCGAGCGCTTCGTCGTCGGTTTCTTCCATGAAATCTTATAATCGTTGTTGCAGGTATTAGTGATTTCGTGGTGGGTTTTGGGTCGTGTGTATGGGATTGGTGTGGGAAGCGGAGGAGGAGTAACGCGGTGGAGGGATGGAGAGAGTGCGTTGTTCAAGAACTTGGTGCAATGACGGTGAGGAGTTCAGCAGCATCGTGATTTTTTTTGCCGCGACCGGGAGAGCGGAGTTCTTTTGAAAGTGCGGTAACTCTGGTGCCTGGTGAGCGATTGAGTAGTGGGTTTCAAGCACAGATGGAAGTGGTGCTCGACTCATCGTCATAAAAATCCAGGGCCAAGTTCTTCTTTCTTGGGATTGGATTCAGAGCTTCGGGGGTTTTGGCCTCCCCAACAAGACAACGAAGAAGCTCTTGTCACCACCACGTCGGGTTTTGTGAGCGGTGGCTCTTGAGTCGCAGGTTCCTGGTTCCAGGAATTGGAGCAGCCTCTTGTTGTTGAGGTCCAACAACATTGCATCTGATGGTTTAGGGTTGCGACCGATTTCCTCGCTGGCGAAGGAGGGAGGAAAAAAAGGAGCAGCAGCAGCAGAGGAAGTTGTTGAAGCAGCAGGAAGAGAGCAGGGCCAAGGTGGAGACGATGACACTGAAGTGAGTGCCAGTGTCAGCGACAAAGGTGGAGCTTCTTGTCACGCCCAGCAGACCCAGCAGCTGCAGGAAAAAAGAAGTCACTGAAATCCAACCACAAGGTTAGTGTTCAACACCTATTTGTTTTTTTGTCACAGTTTGTATGTCCTGCACCTCCTGCATGTCCATCTCTGGTTTTGCTCATCTGTGGTGGCACAGGGAAGCATGTTTCCCATTTAATGAATCCATAGGTATAGAGATCTCAGAAGTAAAGGCTAAACAAAAACCCAAGAACTTCACAAAAGGTTAAGCTACTCATGGAAGGGCACATGTGAATGCATGAGCATTGAGCCATGAGTACACTGAACAAAATTTGGGCTCCAGGTTGCTTCACACTACCAGCGACAATTATTATAATAATAAAAAACTGAACATGATAATTTTGTTATAATTAATTTTGTCTTTTCAAAAACAAAATTATAAATTTTACTATATGTCATATTGTTTCATTAATATTTTTTTCATTCTTGTCAATGAAAGTCTGAATCATTAAATAAATTCAAAACAAGATACAAATAGACCCACTTAAAAAAACATTGAAAGGGTGTAAAACAAACAAGAGATGATTGTAAAATGAAATTTGATCTGTGATGAATTAAAGTTGGGAATGGCTCTGGATTTGTCTCAGTGATGATCACCAAAATCCCATCGTACATAAACTAGTTCCAATGAAACATTGTCACTGGAATTTCTTGAACTCGAACCAATAATGAATTGTCATTGAAGGATGAACGGTGATGAATGTTGAATCAACATATGCAGATGGAATTGATTACTCCTTTCATTTTAATACAACTTTAAGAGCAGTTTTAAAATGTGGTAAGTATACTTGATTTTACCTAGTATACCATATAATTGTTGATCAAAGTTTCAAACATGCAACATTTCTAAAAAACCAAAATGAACATAGAAAAGTAAAAGAAGGCTTAAAGGTTCCAAAGGACCCAAAATAAAAATTGAAATCAAGTGTCATCACATGAATCAATCATGAGTATGTCCTATTGCTCCTCTTCCACATTGAATCCCTCACATGATTTAGAAGCCTTTAAGTCTAGAAAGACATCAACTCCATGTAGATTGCAAATGTGAGAATGTGTCTTTCGCTTCTTAGAAACCATAGCACTACCATGGGTGGTTTGAGAACTTAGCTTAATGGACTTCAAAACTTCATTCTCTTTCCATGGAAAAAGTTATGAGGAAAATGGTGCACTCTTTGGTATGTTGTCAATGATGGATCCCAACCATGGGTTACAATATGTACAATGAAAAATGAATGTCAACAAACATATAATTGGAAGAATAGAAAATTTTCACAAATACATAAACATTGAAACATAGAATGTAAGGGCTCCACTTATGCACTATGACATTGATGAAAGTTGGAATTTGCAAATCTTTTGAGGAAGATCATCATTGTCATTATCCTCATCAAAAAATTCATGTGTTTTGTTAGGCATAGGTTGCTTGAACTTTTGTAGCATAGATAAATGACTTTGCCAAAGCTCCATGTGACCTTCTAAACCAAAAACAAATTACCTTGACTCCAGAGCAACAAGGAATGTAAAATTTTTAAATCACAAAATAAGTAGAATGAAAAAAGACATTTAAAAACAAAAAAAGATCAAAATTGAAACATTAATAATTCCATGTTTATTGGATGAAATTCAAAATTTATGCCCATATTAAGGTCAAGGTTACATGATTCCAATGATGAACTTGTTTTCAAAAGGATTTGCATAAAGGTAGAACTATGATCTTGTGCCCCTTGCCATGCTTCAAATGGTGATTGTTTCAAGAACATATCAACCTTTAGGTTATTGTAAAACACATGAATGTGACATGGTCTTGCTCATTTCAAATATTTGGAACTTTGATACATTTTAAGCATACACAAAAAAATTGAACACCAACTTTAATTTTTACACACACGTAAAAGAAGAGGTTAAAGTCAAATATAAAAAACACATTAATTGAGTAAATTTGATAGATGTATTAAAAATGTGACCAACACTATAGTTAGAGTATATAGATTTTTACTTTTCTAGTTTTTTATGTATAGTGGAATGGAATTGATGCAATGATATTTTTCCTTAATTAAAATAAAAACTTCCATTAACACAATACTTCACCTACCCCATAGATTTCACATAAAGTGTTTGAATGAAATTATGCATGCATTGTCTTGAGAGAAGGAATCAACAAGGTCGAAAATGTAGTTCCAATGTTCAAGTTTGCTAATGTTCCACACTAAAATGTTTTGGGCATTAAAACAATTACTTATAAAGTTGACATCAAAGTAATCAATAAGGATCAAGTCCATTATACAATTCTACTTCTTATCATTACAACATTACAATGTCCATTTGAAATTTGCATTAGTATTATTTATCGTTATATAACAAAATTATTGTAAATATAGTAATGAAGTGCAAACCACATTTTAAGGCATATGATATTACCTAATGAATTGTTATTTTAAAGAAGGTGATATAATTCTTGTGTCCTAATTAAAGATTTTGATGAAATGAATTGGGAAAACCATCATCTCAAAATTTTAATTTTTATTACAAGATAAAGTGGAGTAATAGCATATGGGTGTTCTTGTATAGTTCCAATTACATATGAGGACTTATCATTTTAAAAAGTTTTAAGTATCATCCTCTTCCATTAAGGTGAACATGAACATAATTTGATACGATAGTGAATGTGTACATGCAACATTGGAAGAAACATCCACACTATGAAGAAGAGGAAATTTTATTTCGAACTTTGAGCTATGAAAAAAAATTTGATATATATGTAAAATAAAAAAAAGTAATGAATATGAAAAAAATTGAAATATGATTATTGAAAAATAAAAACATGAAAATATATTCGCTTGAAATTTTTTTTGTAATTTTTGCATTTTTTTATTCTTTTTTGAAAAAAAAACATTCTAAAATTCAATAAACTTTCATTTGTTGATACATTCCCCCTATCATGAACATCATCATCATCCATTGCTGCCACCACCATTGCTCCACCAACATAATCACATGCATCATCATTAATTTTCAATTAATTTTAAGTTTATTTTTAGTTAATTTTGGTTAACTCCTAATTAACTCTTAATTTAATTTTAATTACATACTAGTTAAGTTTGAATTAACCTTCAGTTAACACTTAATAATTCTGAATTAATCCTTACTTAAGTTTTAGTTGATTTTTAATTCATCATTAATTAGTTGAAAATTTTTTTTGGTTGTTGCACACGTAAAAAACTTTATGGAAGTTTGTTTGAGTTAGGTTCCCAATGGAATATAAATAAAGGTAGGGCCTTCCGTTACTTTTAATTTGTTCAATATTAATTTTGGGTATGATTTTTTGTCATAACCTTTGTTTTCATATGTTATCAAAATAAAATTTTGATATTGTGGTCTTACTTTTCGTTTTTTTGTTTTCTAACTCATGCTTACAGTTTTTATGATTTGTTTTCCTTATTGTGCCCTTTGCTTAATTCATGTTCGTATAATTATTTATGCTCGTGACACCCCCATTATTTCAAATATTCCACCTTTAACAATAATATGATAATCATCATCAACTTCATAATAATAAAAAAATTTGTTTAATACATGTTTTTTGAAGATGCATCATGGGAAAATATATATTAGAGTTGGGAAAATTAAAATAAAATGAAATGAAAAAAACCTTACGTGATTTATAAAAATTTAAATGAATATTTGAATTCACCAAGTTCATTTATTGCATTAAATGTCTAAAGCATCATTGTCTTTCAATGGGCTTAAAAGGAAATAATTTTTCCTATTTTATGATCTTGTTATCATTTTTAAATAGTAAGCGATTGATAGTTATTTTTGGCATCATATTTTTAAATGACAATGTTATATAATTAATTTTATGTCAGTTTTAAATCATTTATCTTAAAATAATGATTTTAATTAGTTCAAAGAATTTCAATCCCAATTTGAAATTTACAATAAATCGTAATTTTACAAGCTTGCATTGTAACATTTGTTTGTTTTTTAAACGTTTTTAATCATTGTTTGTTTCAACTTAGTTGCATCAATATAACTTGAATTTTCAAACTTGTATAATTTTGTAACATCATGTTTGGCCTACATAATATCATGTTACATGCAAAAAAAAAATCAAATGAAATGAATATTTAAGATCACATTTGAACAATTGATCAATGAACATTCAAAAACATTTCAAATATGTGTCAAACATTTATCTTAAATAAGATTTCAACAAAGGTTGATTGTGTCAAGGAATACTAAATATGCATTTTTTCCTTGCTCATTAAATTTTTTAAAGAAAATTGTCAATATGTTTTTAAACTCCTTGAGATCTGTCATCCTAATCATGTTAATTTAAAAAATTATGTGAACAAACTTTTGTGTAAAATGGGTACTTTCATTTAACCTTATAATAGTAAACACAAATTAAATATTATAAAAATGAGAAGATGTTAAAGACATGGTAACAAAAAAAATTCAAATCGGTATAGTGATAATAATTTTTTTGAAAGGATTCATATGTGACACTATCTATTAATATTTTTAAACATGCTCCATTCATTGTTTCAACATTAATAACCCAAATTATAAAACATACATGTTAACTTTCATCATTAAAATGCACATCATTGATGTATAGTGAATGAAAACACATTATGATGACCCCTTTTGGAGCACTTTTGGTTTATTATTATAGTACATATAATATAATTATTTCAAAAGTATGATACATTTAATTTTAGGTATCAATTCTAATTTTTGTGCCCTACAATTATTATTTTTAAAATAATAAAAAAAATTATTCTTTATATTGAAATATCCATGAATAATTTTATAATATGTATTATTATTTATAGGGCAATTATCTCATTTCGATTACGTTAACTTTAAGGTTTCATTAATCATTGAAAATGATTTTGATGAAAATTAAAAAGTAAATAAAATGAAACGAAATAATTTTATTTATAATATTTTGCTTATGTTATAATTTAACATAATATACAAAAATATTGTGAAGGTTTTTCAAAAATTGAAATGAGATACATTCAAACATGCACACCCTTAAAAAATACAATGTGACACCTTAAAGGGGTTCATCATAATGTGTTTTCAACCTAATAAGCAAGTTTGAAGATGGTGATTTCTATTTCATGCATGAAAAGTTTCGCTTTAAATGTGAAAAGTTTCTTTAAAATTCCAAATTCATAGTTTTCACATCATGGATGTTACCATGAATGTTTTCTAAAGAGATATAAAACATTGCAATATTAGATGTTAACCCAAATAAAATTCCTTCCTCATGTTGGTTATGTTAATTTGAAATGATGTTCAAATAATTTGCATTGAAACCATTTTACAAAATGGTATATCCATAATGTCATTTTTAATGAAAATGTTTTGAAACAAAATGTGAACATTTTTTAACATCAAAAATATGTCAAGGGGTTTCAAATATGTCTTCCATGATTTTTAGTGCATTGTGAGACAACTTCCAATAACAACTTCTTCTATATTGGTTTCCAAACCAATGTTAAGATGGAGTTATTGAATTGTTAATTGACCAATATGTTACGCAATGAAATAAAAAATTCTGAAGGTTTGGATTACATAAAAATGAAAATGTTATTTGTCATAAAATTGAAAGTAAAAAAATTGAAATATGTGATAGAACTGAAAGCAAGAAAATAAAATGTAATATATGATAAAATTGAAGGCAATAATATAGTGAAGCAAATTTAGTTTTGTTCACAAAATTGAAGTTTGTGATAAAATCAAAATTGGAAAAGACATAATTTTATGAGAGCATTAGGAGTAGGTAGAAATCAAAATAAATAAAAAATAGAAAAAGACCTTATAACAAAATCAAATGTAGGAAGAAAAAAATGGAATAGATTTGTAAATGAAATTAAAGTTAATGACAGAATCGTAAGAAAAATTAAATCCAAATCCAATTTCATTTGTAAAACTAAAGTTTGTAAGAAAATTATCAATGAAAAAGAAAGAAAATAAATTTAGTTTGGCTCAAAAATCATAATTTTTAACAACAGAAAAAAAAATATTAGTTTTGTTCATAAAACTAAACCTTCCAAAAATTATGGAGAACAAAATAAAAACTTTGAAATGGAAAAAATGAAATGTGTTAAAGGT
>Ga0209208_10012002_pt1 | contig 11039 bp, 8 predicted proteins | sample S1TSphfallax_3_FD_187694 | JGI IMG/M metagenome (GOLD analysis project Ga0209208, IMG submission 187694) | Host-associated microbial communities from peat moss isolated from Minnesota, USA - S1T2_Fd - Sphagnum fallax MG (SPAdes) (version 2) | ecosystem: Host-associated > Plants > Peat moss >... | reverse complement strand
ATGTGCGGGGGTGTTTTGGGCGATTTGTAAAAATTAACTTTTCTTTCCCTTCAAGTCAATTGGCACCCTTGTTTTTTCCAATGCCTTTTGATTATAAATGGCCACAAAAAAATCCTTACTCCTTGAGGAGTAAAATGGAATATCCTGTTTTTGTTCCAAGGAAGGGAATTATTGAATATAAGGTACTTGACCTGCCCTTTTGCACAAGGCCCCAAAAGGCCAAAAGTGGAGTTGCTTAGTTGGGGCCAGTGTCAGGAGCACCATGGGGCACCCTCCATTTTGACGTGGGTTGAGTGTCAAGAATGTCGATCTAGGTTCGATTCTCAATGTGATAAGTTGTCACCTTGCACATAGATGTGTTACAATAGGTGGAAGTAAGGTTTAGGGGAGAACTTGGGAGTCCTCTTCGAAATAATCTAAATGTAGACTTGTGATTAGGCTGCTAGATAGAGACAAGGGGCTTTAGGCAATGAAGCCTTGGACCACTTGGGAAGTCCGTATTGAGATGAGTCCTTCCTAGTCGAGGCGGAAGGGGAAGGCTTGGGTTAATAATGTGTAAGGCCGAGATTGGGATGTCAGATGGAGAATTTACCAATATGTGGTTTGGCTAGTGTTCAGGTGAATTAAGTTTGTCTTAGGAAGTCGAGAAAAATGAGAACATGCTGAGGGACATTCGAGGACTAAAGTACCCTCCAAGTACACATTGAAAATTTTTGCATGTACTTAAGGTTTTTGTGCTGAATAATTGAAGAGATCTAGAAATATCTTTCATTGTCATATGGGCTAGCTCCAGTGCTGATGTACCAGGCTTAAGCTTTTTAGGGTTGTAGTTCCAGGAGACTCCCAAGGATCCAAGTACATCAAAATAAAAGAGTTGCACCTCTATTGGTAGGATGACTCTAGAACCAAAGACATGATGACAGCCACCATCTGGAATATAACCCATTCTATTTCATCTTACATTCTATGCCTCCTTCTCCCTAGACTAGTGGAGACTCCAGGGAAGTCCAATTTTGCTTTAAATCAGATAAAGATTGAATACTTTCTGAAACATAAATATAAATATCCTTTACACCACAAGTGTTTTAGTTTAAATCTTAAAATTTTTTTTGTCTCATTTTAATTGTTAATCATATTTTTTCATCCAACTATGGTTCCTAAAGGCAAAGTGAACATTAAAAGCAAAATGAAAGTATGGAAAATGTTCTTGAATTGGTGGTAATGTTCTTGAACAAGTCCACTTGTGAATCAAACAAGTAATGAGAAGTGAGTGAGTCCATGTGTTTAGAAAACAAGCGAAGCAATTGGGGGGTCTCAATAATAGATTCAAACTTGGCATGTAAACCATGTAAGTTCAAAGATGGAATGACTATATCTTTGACACTAGTTGAAGTTGGTGTGAGGGAAAGCCCATCTTCAGATGGCAAAAATTGTACTGGTTCTTTCAGGAGGTCTTCCATCCCAACACTATTGTCAATATAAAAAAATGTTCACTTGAACCATGCAATTACATGTAGTGCAAGCCTTGTATCCTATTCAAAGTATTGTAACTGACGCACACAACCAGTTATACGAGGAAGGTCATGAGACTTTTCATCATAAGCCAATAATCAACTTGATGGTTCAACATAATTTCTTATGGACTAAGTAATCAGCTAAAGCTGCGAGGTTATCAAATGTATCGAACTGCAAAGGTGGTAAGACTACATTCGGTAACCCATCAGCCTGAGTAGGTTACTGGATAGAACTAGTTTTTGAAAGGTGTCAAGTGCACATTTGCTCCCCTCTCATTGGGCACAAGGTTGTGAAGCTTCAGCACATGTGCATGCTCTGGCCAACATGGAGCCAAGGTTATGATCTTGACCAATTATGTGACAAGGCACACATGGGTTATGAGTTATAACCCATGTCCAACCAACCAATTAGAGCATGAGGCACCCATTGATGACCAATTATGGAAAAAATAACCTACAAATGATTAGAAGAAGGGGATCAAATTGAGGCTGAAATGTCTTAACTCTGTTTCAATCCCTTAAACTTTTAAACCTAGAGAAACTGACTTCAATTCCACATTGCACATTGTGAAACTCAAACTCCTAATGCAAAAATAATAAACATATTTTGCCTAAGTAGGTTCCAGATTCACTTTGCCAAAGGAGTTTATGACCAAACCCTATGTTTCAATCTATTGCATGCTTGAGTGGCTTACAAGACCTTGTCAAAGAAAATTGAAAAAATATTGCAATGTTTTTTCTATAGCTTTGGTTAAAATATTTTGAATGTCGTATGCTCTATATATTAATCCAATGTATACAAAGTCATCAATTAAAATGTCTATATTGGATGTTGAATACCACTTCAAAATTAATTCATGTTATATTTGCAAAATAGTAAGAATAGTAGCCAAAATGCTTGTCATAATTTTTACCCTTACTATTTTACTTGGAGGATCTATAACCTATATTTGAACTATAAAACTAGTTCTCCAACTTTTAAACCACTACAACTATTTGAAGATCATTTGGTGTCATGACACAACCATAGGAGTCAATGAATGACCAACCTACTATTCTATTTCGAAAAAAAAGGATTTTAGGTTGAGGTCACATGTGGCACTCAAAGTGTAAATGTGTAGTATAGGTTGGAAAATCACTTCTACTTGATTTTGGACTTGCAACATACACAAAGCAAATGAGACCAATTACCCAAAGTGATTGGCACAAAACTAGACTTGGTATTTGTTCAATGAACCTATACCTGTTACTCTACTAAAATTTGACATACCTTAAATTGTAATAACTTCAATTGGTCTAAAGGAAATTGTAAAACAACATACCACTTGTGGAATTTTTTTATTGTAGATCAAATTGGCCAAACCTTATAGATCTAGGGTTGGGCATCTCCAACTTGGGTTTCTTGAACTTCATGCTGATGTGATTAAATCCAACACTTTTGATCCATTCTTCCGACAATACCTTCCCACAAGTGGGATTAGCACAAATAGTAGCCTTGGTCTCCAGATGTACACCCATGCAAAAATGTTGATAGGTACATCCACAATATGAGACAATAATGTTGTTGCATGCATAGAATAACCCATAAATTAGACAAGGTGTCACCCAAAAATTCCCAAACTGTCCTCCAAGCATGTTCATAAGGTTCTCAATAAGAAGGGGTGCATTAATTATCCCATTTCCATGGGCCATGAATTGGATTTGATGCACCAATCCATCAATCCATACTTTGCTACTTGACATTCTATGTGTTAAGAGTTGAAGGTCCTTTTCAAACCTCTAGAATTCCTTGGTAGTTGCTTCAAGTTCTACCTTACCCTTTTCCACCTTAGAGGAAAATAATCCAACTATAATCATAGAAATTTCTATTTGTTTCTCAAGGTATGGTAGTTCACTAGTTGATTTAGGAAATGAAAGCATTACATCATCAACAATGGTTTGACATGCACCTGAGCTTGTTGTTGCATCTGCTTCAATTTTTTTCTTTTCAATCTTTTTCTCCAAGCACTACAACCTTTCTTATAAAGGAACCAATTTCTATTCCTCCTAAAGTGAAGATTTCATGTCATGCAACTGGGCAACCAAATCCTAGACCTTGCATTCAAGATCCATAGTTTCTTTTCTTAACATTGTCATTTTAGAGGTAAATTCCCCTTCCTCTCCATAGGCCTCTGTCAATAACCTCTTCTTTAATGCTTTGTGATTTGGAAGGAAAACAATGGCATAAGCCCTTACACCACCCATGTACATTGAGGCTTAATCATCATTAATAGCACTATACCCATTGTAGGTTGAATCTAACAATGAGTTGGTAGACTTGAAGACCTATGGGTTGGCAATGTTTGCAAAGGCAGGAGTAGGGCGCATGGCCTTTTTCATATGTGATTGTGTGTAATCATATGCATACTTGATCTAATTAACTTTGTGCCCTATGCATTGGGCCAACCAACCTTGTAAGAAGATTGTTAAATATTGCCCATTGTGAGGGGGTGGGCATAAACAACTTCCTGCAACTTCAACAAGGCAACACAATTTGCAACTATCAATTTATCATTTGGCTTTGGCTTCTAGCCATTTTATCTTCTCTTCCTAGACACTTCCTCCAACTCTACATTTGCAACAAGGTTAAGGTTTTAATTATTCTTGATATCAATGCCAACATTACATAGTTTCAAATTTCTATAGAAATCATCCATAGTCCATGCCACTCTTCCAAAAGTATCACCCACCCTTTTAGTTTCTCCTTTTGTTGCTTGTTGATAATTTTTGGAGAAGTAATCATGTTGAAGGCTTCCATGGGTTCCCTAGGGTTCAATGAAGTGACTTTAAAAGCCATGATCAGAAACCTAAAAAACTAAAGTTTCTTTCCCTATTAAGCAAATCAAAAGAAAAACCAACATTAGTCCATGGTAGAAGTGAAATTTGATTCCTACAAAATATTTCACACTATTGTAACTACATGTTTGCATTTCATATGCATACACTCATTATTCATTCCTCAATTCTCAACATAATTAACATTACCATTCATTAAAACATCATATTCATGGTTATTGCATATAATTAGAATTTGCAGTTCAAAATACATTGTAAAAAACTCCAAAAACAAGATTACAATTCATTTCATCATATTATGATATGATAGAAAATTCACACAACAAAATGAACATAGAATTCACTTCAAAAATAGAACTTATGGTTTTCTACTCCAAGTACCTACAACTCTTACTCTTGTCTAAATTCTGAGTTTCAAAATCCCCCTTTCTTTTCCAAAACCTCTCCCTTTGGGGGTCCTCATCATGATTCAAAACCAACAAGAATTCAAATTTTAAACTAACAAGGTTCCCTGATTAGTCCCTATCCTAAATGTCTTGTTCATCCAAAATTATACTCATCTTACCCCTTTAACATTACGCCTTGTATACTTTGGATTTTTTCCTCAAAATCCTTATAAAATGACAGAAATGAAATGAAAATATTCTATACCTTCTAAACATATGTCTCACTTATTATGGTTCTTTAATCTCAACTTGTACAAAAACTAAAGGTTTAATACCTACTTTTGGCTTTGCAATTCTAATATGCTGCCCCACCAATTTATTTTGTGGTTCTATTTCCAGATGTTATATTTTGAATATCTTTTTTCCTAATGTTGGAATAGCCTCCACCTTTTCCTATTCTTAAATTCTTTGTGGTTTTTTTTCTTCCTGACCCCTACCTCTAAGGTCTTGCCATATTTTTGGTTGTACCTTTTCTTCATGAGTTACTACACTTTTGAGGTCCTGTGGTTCCTCAATTTTTAATTCCTCCTCTTGAGCTACTCCATTAGGCCTTGCTTCTATTTCCTCATCTTGGCCTGTTACCTTTATACTTATTGGCCTACCACAAATGGAATCTAGAAAATTATTTTGATAAGCTTCCAACTTATACCTTAAATTTTTTTCATCAACTCTATGCTGAGCTATATTATTTTCCAACTCCTTTGTAAAATATTCCTCTACAACCTCCCACCATTCTTCAAATTTTGCGTTAGAATCCTTCATCTTGTTCTTCTCTTCATTAGGGTATGTAGCAAAAGTTCATAATCCTTTAGTTTTTTCTTAACACTAGCTAAATCCAGACTCTTCCTTTGTTCTTGTGCCATCTCTAACTATGCTTGTAGGTGCTATAGAGTTCTCTGATACTTTTTCTTGTCCTCCATTAACTTCTCTTTTTCTACCTTTTTTGTCTTTCTTTTAAACTTTTCAAACTTCAACAAAAATACATTTTTCAAATTTATTGATTCCAAATCTTTTAGAACATTCTTATTCTCGTTCTTTTTTTTAGTTAGTGTTTTCACTTGACTATCCAAAGCCTCTTGTTGTTTCTTGTGAATAAACATTGCCTTTGTCCATTTCCTCTCTATGGTTTCCCATATTTCAGCCTTTTATTTTGAATCCTGCAATTTTTCATCTTGTAACTTTAGTCGTGTTGTGCTACCCTTGAGCTTTTCATTCTCATCTTGAAGTTTGTTAATGAACATTTTATTTTTCTGCTTAGCCTCTACCTATTCTTCCTCCAGATTTCCACATTATGTTTATACCCCTTCTAGAAATCTCTTTCATTATCCAATTCCTCCTACAACACTACCTTTTTTTCTCTCCCTTGTAAATGAGCAACACATCTTGCCCCCTTACCCTATCCCCCTCTAAGTACTAGTTGTCCCTATGAACTTTCTCTTGTTTAGGTTTTTAAAATGTACTTTTTAGACACTTTTACATTAGTAGCAGGGATGAACATTTGGTTTGCTTTATTTTGCTTGGACCCTGTGAAGAGTGATGAGGAGGTCTACTTGCAATTACAAACATTCAACAATAAACTATTAAATGTATTGAGGTTATTATGAAAACCTATTGAAATAACTAATTGTTTACAAGTTAGAACAACAAATGTTTTCTTCATTATTGTTTTTAGAATAAGATTATTACCTTACCTTGGATTAACAACAACGGGAATGAAACAAGATACATTGATTGAACACAAGGAAGTCGTTGTAGTTTGTGATTAAGAAAGCGACCTTGTTAATTTAAGTTACAATGCTTTAGTTACTAACCACACCAAAAGCTAATGAAATGATCTCTAATTTAGTAATACATGTTATAGCTAAATCTACATTTACATTTACTAATTATAGTAAAATAGGTCATATTCCCTAAACTTGTCATAATTGGAAGAAAGGAGTTGTAGTAATATCAATCGCCATAGTGAAGTATATAAAATCAGTAACATGATCTAATGCATAACCTATTAAACCTATTAGAATACCCTGACATTATCCTTGTATTATATGTTTTAGTGTTGATTATCGATTTGGAAATTGTCCTAGGAAAACTGAAATATAAAATATGTTCAGAACCAAACTTTTTTGTTTTAGTACTATGGCATGTAAGCCTCCTAAATTAATAATGTTCCAATAATTGTGGTAGTTATTATCACTCCTCACATCCAACAACTAGAGCAACATGTGTTGAAGGATTAATAAACAATTAAAACCAAAAGAACAACATACGAGAAAAAAGAAAAACATTTATTTCACTTTAGGTTTCATTACATTTTGAATGAATTTGGACATTTTTACCATGATAAAATTGGTCAACAATGAATGGGGTCTAGTTATTATAGACAACGAATTGGTCCACTACTACCTAGTGAAACAAGGTTACTTTCAAGTGAAATACAAATTTATCAAGTCATTTCACTTGTTAATTAATAAATTAAGCAAGGTGGAAATCAATGATATTTAAATTATTTAATATTTAATGTAGTATGTAATATTATTGATAATTTCATTATTTTTAATTTATGAATTATTGACATGTGTCACTGCTTATGCTAGGTTAAAAACTTGACCTAGGTACATAGGCCATGTAATCAATTCAAATAAACACTTACTCTAAAGAAACTACATAGGAGAATATTTGGTCAACTTACCATTGTTGACCACAAACACACCATTAATGAAGTTTGATCCTTTGCCCTCTAAGATGGAAACAATCACCCCTACTATTAGACCACCACACTTATTCTGATAATGTGTTACATTGCATTTTATTTATCAAATACTTCATTTCAAGCATTACAAAAATATAAATTTTGAAAATTTATATCTTATTGAAATTTTGTCCAAAAGAAATGGTTAGAATTTGATTTAATTTTTTTCAATATTATACATCATTACATTTATTTCCTTTTGAAAATGTAAAATCATTTAAACAATTTTTTTTGGAATATCATTAATCAATAACATTTTAATGACCATTCTTTTGAAAAAAAGTAGTTTAATAAATGGATAATATTTTTGATAATACAACAATATTATTTATGTTAAGCTACTTTCACATATTTAAGGCTACTTTTCATTATTCTAAATTAATTCATTTTACATTATTTATAATTATTTAAGGTTATTTTCAATTATTTATGGTTATTTTTAATTATTCCACCTTAGGTTACTTCGGTTATTCTAAATTACTCTTGGTTATTTTTAATTATTTCACCTTAGGTTACTTCAGTTATTTTAAGTTATTTTTGGTTATTTTAAATTATTTCACCTTATGCTATTATTATTTATTTTAAGTTATATTACCATAAGCTATTTGTGGCTATTCTATTGGTGGCTATTAGTGGTTATTTAAAGTTAAATTACCATATATTATTAATAATTATTGATGAAACTATTTTATTAATGGTTATTGGTGGTTATTTTATTATAAATTATTGTTGGATATTCTAAGTTATTTTATCATAAACTATTGGTAGTTGTTTTATTGTAGGCTATTTTAATTTTTTTTCATAGACTATTATCGGCTATTTTAAGTGATTTTTCCTTAGGTCAATATATTTTATTTTAGATTAGTTTAAATTGTTATATTTAGGATAAAATAACTTATAATAACATAAAGTAGAATGATTTTGAATAACCTAAAACATAACTTGAAATAATATATATTAATTTAAAATAAATTAACCTATGATATAACTTAAGGTTAGTTGAATAATTTAAGTAAAAATAATTTAAAGTAAAAAACTTATAATAAGCTAATTAAAATACCTTAAAATAAAATATAATATAATAGTTCAGGGTATAATAATTTATAATATCCTATAAATAACTTATAATAACTTAAGGTATAAGTTAGAATAATTAGAGTAGCCTAAAATAATATAGGGTATATCATAAAATAACATAGGGTATTTAAAACAACATAAAAATAAATTTATTTATCACAATAAACTATAATAATGAATTATGCCAAATAATAGTGAAACATGATGCTTATATAGTGATATTATACTAAAATAACTTTAACAAGGGTGAAATCACTAAAGTGTAATGAATTTATTTCACTTTTAAGATCCCATAGTGATTTAGGCCAGTGAAGCCATTTTTGTATTAGTGTTTGTTAAGAAAAGTGCATGTATAAGTTGCACATGCTATAATGCACCTTGCAAAGGACCCTAAATACTTCATAGTGCAAATGCATAATGGGTTTTTGAATGGGATGGGGTGGGTGATAGATTAAGAAGAAAAGGGCATGACTTGTGGTTGGAAATGGTGTGAAGGTGAGAATTGCTTCAAATTGCAAGGGCATGAAAAAATCTTATAAAAGTGAGAAATATGCACTCTTTTTTGAAGGTGTGAACTTTGCTTGTTGGTCATTGGGTGCGATTTGTTAAAAATGGTATTTTTCACAAGCACTAGTGTATGTATATGGAGAGGAAGAACTGTGTGGGTACATTTGCTTCGTTCACCTCATTGAGTTTATGTTAAAGGTGCAAATTGGGTTTTTGTTGGGGTGCAATTGAAGATTAGGGACCTTGTTCTATCGTTGAATCTTGCAAATGGTGACATAATTGTTTCAAATATAATAAATGGGGTAGGGGGACTAGGGTGTGTGCACCATGGTGTATACGTTGGAGAAGTTGGTATCAAGTGGCATTCGATGGGATAATGGAAAGTAATGGCAATGTGAAATTGTAAATGCTAAACCAAAATGGCGATCCCCCTTAATTGAAATTGAAAGATGTAGCGAGCAACAAACCTTCTTTGGAAAGGAAAGGACATTAAATTAGCCAAGTGAATTATTGTTGGATTGGTGCTTCTTGTAAGCATTGTTTTGTTGGTTGGATTAAGTGCCATGTTGTGTGCATGAATTTACAAACACTTGGTTTCTTATGTAGCAATTTGCATAAGTAGGTGGACACTTGATTTAAGACAAGAAAACCTAGCGTTAAATTCTTATGTTGCAATTTAGTCCATATGCTTATTGCAATTTTAGGCCATAAACCTTGATCCATGTATTTGAATATGTGGCCTACTAGATTAAATATCATTCAACCCCATATAACCCTAAACCAATAAGCTCACCCCAACCCTAAAACCATTTAGCAATGTGTCCAATACCTTAAATCCAGTAAGCCTCCTAGATTGAAAACATGGCATAAAAACATTTACAAAAAATCAGCAAATGAAAATAATAAGAAACTCAGAAAATATGGCATGTGGAAAAATCCAAATCAATTTTGAACATGACAAGGGGCAACATTAGGGTTGTTGAAAAAGATGGCCCATATTTGTTTCCACCAAAGGAAAAATAAAAAATTGACTTTCAACCTTTGTAATGACACGTGGCAAAAATGAGGCTGTAGAAAAAGACAGCCCAAATTTATTTGAACGATTTTTAATTTTATAAATCAAACGGTGACATGAAAAGGCCACATGGTAGAATTGGTGTTGTTAAAAAACAATGCCCAAATTTTTTTAAAGAAATTTTAAAACCTTAAAAATGGATGTATGACATTTGAATCTGCCACATGGCAGAATATGCGTTGTTGAAATAGATGGTTCAGATTTACTTTTGGTTGGTATTTAATCAGCAAAAACCTTTTAACCCTAGGACACATGGCACCATTGGGGTTGTTTAAAAAGATGGCAAAATTAATTTCCATGAGTATTACAATTTAAGATGTCACTCATCTTTGCACATGACATGTGACAGCTTTAGATGGACGGACTAGATATAATGTGAATTTTTTTATCCATTAAAGAAATCTATAGTCGCATGTTTATCACATGCTAGTTGCACAAACCATACGGTTGGCATATGGATGAACATGTATATTTTGATTTTGATTTCATCTGTCATCTACAACTACAAACGCATGCGACTTGTTCAAAATGACTAATCAATTTTTAGTTGCATGTGAGGTATATGACTAAAAACTAGTTGCCATTACCATTCATAAATTTTGACTTTTTTTTTAGTGTAAAGTTTTAAAATGTGCCTTGAATGGCTTGGTTTTCTTTTCATTCATAACTGAATCTCTTTTGAATGAGTTAACAGTGCCTTGAAAATGCTCTAATTAATGCAAGCAAATAATCTCATAATAGTTTGAAATTATTAGAGAGTAAGCTTTGTAATCTATTTAAGAAGGAAGGTAGTTTGTTTTATAATTATGAGATTCAGGAAACCAGAATGCTTCAGA
>Ga0209208_10012001_pt1 | contig 11040 bp, 5 predicted proteins | sample S1TSphfallax_3_FD_187694 | JGI IMG/M metagenome (GOLD analysis project Ga0209208, IMG submission 187694) | Host-associated microbial communities from peat moss isolated from Minnesota, USA - S1T2_Fd - Sphagnum fallax MG (SPAdes) (version 2) | ecosystem: Host-associated > Plants > Peat moss >... | reverse complement strand
GTTTTGTGTGTCCCCAAATCCCTGCTGAAAAATATAGTTGAGTTAGTCAGCAAAGGAAAAAGTTGGAACATGATCACAGTTGAGGAGCTGAACTCATTTTGCACGAAGAATTCAGGCAAAATACTCGAGCAAAGTAGCAAAAATGCTGTGTGTCTCTATAGATGATGAATCTGACATAGGGAGCAAGTTCATGAACTTGAGAGTCCAACCCATGCAGGGAATCATATACACAATCAAGAAAATATCAGCACTAAAAGTAGAGAGTAGTAGAGCTTGCAAGTTGATAGAGAGGAGTGGAGCCATTCCATTTGGGATAAGGATTTGCAGACACAAACCGAGGCTGCTGTGTTGCATGTCAGGGTTTTCAACACCGGCATCACCCAACAACAACTCAAACTAATTTCCATTTCTCTGACATATCTGGAATGTAGGTGCCTCCTTCGCATGTGTTTTCAGCTGTCTGTCCAGTACATAGTATATCGTATACATTACATAATATACAATACTCCTACTTTTTAACCCTCTATGTATACAGACAAGGGTGACACTAAAGTAGTAGTGTACTAACAGTATGGCTGTGTTTAGGAGTTGTAAGAACATCTCCACCAACGCTCAGTATGTGACCCAACAAAAATACTTCTGCAATCCAAGTTTTAGTTCCTAACTATTTTTCCAACCCCACCCATAGAACTAAAAAACTGAGACGATCTAGTTGGTTGGGGACTACTAATAGCAACCCACTTGGAACAATCAAACTATCTAGCCAAACAAAAACAGGGACCAGTCAATAGAAAGTCGGTGGTTGGGGACTACTAATAGCAACCTACTTGGAACAATCAAACTATCTAGCCAAACAAAAACAAGGGACCAGTCAATAGAAAGTTGGTTGGGGACTACTAATAGCAAACCACTTGGACCAGTCAAACTATCTAGCCAAACAAAAACAGGGACCAGTCAATAGAAAGTTGGTTGGAGACTACTAATAGCAACCCACTTGGACCGATCAAACTATCTAGCCAATCAGAAACAGGAACCAGTCAATAGGATTGACTGTATTTATTTAGTCTGTTCTCCTTCCAGCGCTTTGAACTCTGTGCATGTTTTCAGGGTGCCAGGAGTCTTCAAGTGGATTCACTGGATTTGACTCATGAACCTCATCGAAGATTTCCAGTGTAGGGTCGCTCGCATACTGAACATTGGTGACAGGGTTTTTCTTCTCCATTTTGGGAATTAGCCCTAGTGGCCCCTTCTGCACTTGTCTTGGTGCTCAAGTGGCTAATGGCCTAAAGTTGCAAGAGCCCCTCTGGCTCCACCTCTAGTTTTTTATTCAAAATGTGGCTGCTAGCTAAATTGGTGGGGGTGAAGTATTTGCCCACCCCTCCAAATTTGGCGGCGGCGGAAGTATTTGGCTATCATGAGTGTGCAATTGTAGTTCTTTTGGCAATTATGAGATTGCACAATGTGTAGATTTGGGCGAGGTTTACGTTTTGCTTTTCTAAATCTGGTACCTACACTGAACTTCTAATGGACTTTGAGGTAACCGATATTAAAAAACTTGGAGCCATTCATTTGGTACCCATTGCAAATCCAAACACAAAAAAGCAGCATTCATACAATTGTGTGAAACCTGAAACGCTTAGCACACAAATCAAACTCCCTGGTTTATCACAACCTGGAGCAAATTTGAGCAATTGAGGGGGGAATTGAAACCCTGAAACTGCTGACCTTTCCAACTCAACTGACTTGCATCACATCAAGTTAGCCTATGATATACATCAATGTTACCACAACCTGTACCACAGATTCCATAATCCTCATACAAAATATCCTTGCAATTGTGGTAAAGAGAAAGCATGTAGTTCATGTCACAATGATGGAAATCGAAGGGCTTGTCTCAGGAGTCAGCCATTCGAATTCACCATACACACCAGCAAACCTTTGTTGGCACAAAAAATCCTAATGCACATGCTAGGATAAGCATATGCAGAGAAGTTGTCTTCATTTTTTAAGGAACTTTATGCTCTCTCAAAATAACTTGCTCATTTCTCCTTACCCATCATAACAATAACGATGGTGGGCAGCTCTCCACTACTCAATGCACTATTTGCATGGGAAATTCTCTATGGTACAAAAACATTGCACAAACATGTGCACAATGAGTGGCAAATGGGTTGTTAGCCTATTGCAAAGCTTAGATTTCATGAAGGCCAAAGTAGAAAAACATCTCTCATCTTCCACACTACCAACTACTTACACCATAACTAGTTTAACCAATTTAACATACTCAGGCAAGCTAGTAACCAAAATGTAGGATGTTTTCACCAAGTGCCACATCATGGTCAATGGATTGTGTTAAATTGGGGGTTGGGGGGGGGGCATACAATTTGGTGCATTTGATTTCATTGTCAATTTGAACATGCCATGTTGACATTCAAGGTCACTTGCATCTAGGAGTTCATGCACTTGAACCACCTACCCATTTAAGGTCTATGCCTTGCCATGACAATAAACAATTTTAAGAACCTCCAAATGTTTGCCAAATGTCACATCAAATTTGGCTCAAACCAATATTGTGGATACGCAATCTCAAGCGCATCCATGATGGCATGAGATGGGAACCTAAAACTTAGTTCCTAAATGAGTCCTTTTATAGCACTTGCCAAAGCGCACACATGTTGGAATTTCAATGAAAAGATCCTATAGACCTAAAGTTAGAATGAAGAAGAATAACACACATAAGGGTTGAAGGTAGCACTTGTGCATTGGTTTTTCACTAGAGACTCAACAACAACAAACACATCTTCTATCACAAAATAAACAACCATTATTTTCAAATCTTGGTGTACCAAATGTGTTGGCCAAAAACCTCAAAGGCTAAGTGCCAAACTTTGGCATTAACATCTATCACTCACTACATATGGATATTTTCATGCTTGCAATTAAGCAAAGATTTGAAAGCCTAGAAACTATTTGTTGTAAAATTGGAGGTAATCACAACACATGTTATAAAAATCACCTTGATGGACTTTGATGGTTCCCACAAGGTTGTATACAAATATGTCCCACATTTGGGCAAACTTGGTGAGAGAATGCATTGATTTTATCAAGGGCAAAATGCATGCAAGCCCAAGTAAAATTTGTAGGTCAAAAAAATGTTCATAATTGAACTTTGCTTGTTGATTTGTATTTTGGTCCATAACCATTTTCACCAACAAGGTTTTGTATTCTACCATCATTCTTTTAGCAAGACTCAACATGGAATCCATCTAGTCTTCACATTATGCAAGATTTTGTTTCCCTTTGTTTCCATAAACTTGACTAATTTTGTGAATTCCAATTGCCTTTTAGAGGAATGTGCAAAATAAGCATGCAAGGTTTGTAAAAACAAATTTTCAATGTACCTCACCAAAGGAAAAACTAATAAGGTTTGCACTACTAGGTTCATCCAATGTGCCATATAATGCACTCCTATGGAATTGCGTCCATAATCATTATGAATCTATTTGATGACACCAAACTTGGTGCCTTGAAACACATTAACATTATTTCCTCCAAAAGAAACTAGCTTGGTAGCAACATGGTTTCTCGGCATACCCCCTCCTATGGTTAATGCCTCCATGATCACTTTTGTTAGATTGTCAATTTTAGATCTTTTCAATACACAATCAAGGGAATTAGAATAGGAATCCTTACCCAATTTTCCACAACATAATAATGGACAAAACACCAAGATTAGATGTCTAGTGTGGAGACTTCATCACAGTTGAAAGGAACAAAAAAGGTAGCCCCAACTGTAGCTTTAATTATTCACAAAATCTCACCATGCATGAATTCTACAATTGTCCATTCAAAGTTACCACTCCAATGTTTCTTTTTGGTTTTTTGCACCACAAGAAACTCAAACAGTGGCTTCATTGCTTCATATTTTAACATGGGACATCCTTGTTACAACAACAATACTATGGCAAATTGGACAATTTTTTTTCATTTCTTTCTTGCATCCCCATTTCCAAGTTAGGCAACAATAGTTTATCAAGTATAAGAAATAAACAAGTATGGTTTTTTTGTATGCTTACAATATTTGGAATAATACCACTCCCCCTTCTTCACATTAATTCCAATATTATTTAAAACTTTCTGCCAACCTACATGCTTACAAAAAGAATCCCATTTAGTAGCAAGGATCTTATCCTTCCTTTCCACCTTACTATGGAACTTACACTTGATAGTGTGTAAGCTACCATTTGACCCTAAACAAAATCTTGTCCATGGTAGTTTTACAAGCCAAGACTCTTTGAATTTTCTATTTGTATCATAGTTCTTTTTTTTACTAATGGGGCATTTGGCAAATTTGCATCGGGGGTGGAAAAAGAATCATCCAATGACATAACAACAACATCATCAAGATTTGGATTTGAAATATCAAAATGGTTTGGTGAAAACAAGGGAGGAAATGGAAAAGGACCATGAGATGAAGAAATAACATTGTTATCATACATTACAAAATCCCCACCCACAACATCAAGGTTCTTACTAGAAAGAAAAAAAATTTGAATATGTGTGAGGAAGTTTTGGAAGCATTGTGAAAAGTAGACTCTTAACTCTAGAGATTTTGACAAAGACCTAATAGTTTGGAAATACTAGTATCTAATAAAGAAAAATGAAGGATTGAAAATTTCCAAACTTTGGAATGTAAACATGTATAATCAGTTTTGTAATAAACACAACAACACATCTTCGATTTTTCAACCGGTTAATAAAACAACTATTTCCTTTTTTGACTATAATTGTAATTACAAGTTCATGTTAATGACTACATAGTTATAAAAGACATTGTAGTGCCACATGGCATTATCATTTTGCAACTATAGTTGATATCATGACTGGAAGGTTTTTACACAAATATTAAAATTTCAAAAATGTATTTTTAATCATCCAAAATTAGATCATAACAAAATTCCATTCATTATTGCAACTTTTGGTGAATAATAACAACTTATGGTCGTGTGATGTTGATGTGGCATGCCACATGGCAATGAGGTTGACTAGTAGTTGCAACACTTCATGACTTGTGACACTAACTTCACATCATGCCTCATGTCATTGATTTGATGAATTAATCTCATTTATTAGATAGTTTAAAATATTATTATCCTTTGTGATTAATATCAACTTGGTTTTCCATGTGATGATAACATGGCATGCAATTTGGCAACAAGGTGTCACAAATTTTCATGGTAATCCATGATTTTTTGTGACACCATAAGTTTTTGTGTGTTTTGAATTTATGGCACCAATATTTGTCGTGGCATGTCATTTTTTTTTGTGTGCCATGATGTTTTTGAAGTCGTGAATTCACATGCATGTGTATGTGTACTAAACAATCTATTGTTAATTATAATTATGACTATAATATTAATAGTCATTTGAAAAATGTGACACATAACCCCGTGACTTTTTAACTACTTAACACACTAGCTTAGGTTAACATAACTATTAAATTAACCTATGTATGTAGGCTACTTAGTAAAAACCTAATTCGTAATATAGGCTACCTTGTAAGTTACTTAACTAAACATAATAAATTTACTACGTTTAGTATATGTTTAAATATACCAAACATAAGTTACCCTAATAATATGTTAACCTAGGTAGGCTTGCCTAGGTTCCTAGCTTTAGGTTTTTTGCCAAGTCAACCTAGGTAGCTTCATTAAAAGATATTTTATCAAGTTTGTAACCACCTCAAGTTTGTGTGTAATTAGATACGATTATGATGTGATTAAATGTGACATAATTATCCTAGGTGTTTTTTTTAGCCTTAAAATGTTTAGGTTAGTTAGTAAATAGTATAAATTGACAAACTAGTTCACATTGAGTCAACCTAGGGAGGTCTAAGTTTAGGTTAAGTCGGTAGGTAGTAGGTAGGTTGACCTAGGGGTGGCTAAGGTTAATTCAAAACTAAAAAAATTGACTTTTATAACTTTGTATTAAATATAATTGGTGTAAAAAAATGTGGTAGTGCAATGGATGAGGGCTTGAACCCCAAAGTGAAGGTGAACGGTTCAAGTCCTCATTCTTGCAACCTATGATACTTAGGCCATTTGGTTTAGGTTAAGTAGCCTAATATAGGCTTCTTGGGCTAGGAGTTTGATGTTTGTTTTTAATCTAAGCCGCCTAGCCTAGGTTACTTAACATAGGTAGCTAACCTAACTAGGTTAAGCTAAGTTGACTTTTGGGTATGCTAGGTTGATTTTGGGTTACGCTAGCTACATGGGTTAAATTAAGTTGACTTTTGGTCATGTGCAATGACTCATATTGTGTTTATAGATTTTTGACACATGCCATCCATCCATCAAGGCGTCTTTTGTAACATTTAGTCAAATAAAACAACTAAGTTGAGATGGCATGCAGTTTACATGTCGTACCAAAGTTATCAACGACATGGAATTTCAACATTAAGTCGAAATAAAAAAATCTTAATTGATAGGATGATTAGGCTTTGCGATTAAATGTCCTTTGCAACTACATGGGTGAAAACAACATGGGTTTAACAATTCATGAGTGACTAGTTACATATGTCCTTCCTGATTAAGACATAGTTGCAAAGCCTAGTCACAAAACCCAAGATGTGTTGTTATGAAAGGACCTTAAACCTTAAACTTGATTAATGTAATTTGTGGAATAAATGTTAAATGGACTTTGGAATTTAAAGAAGTAAAATAATTTCTGCATTAACTTGTCCAAAACAAATTTGGTTATGGACTATAGAGAGTTTGAAAAAAACTTGAAAATTTGGAAATAATGGTATATGATGATAGAAAAAAAAGGATTGAAACTTTGTAAACTTTAAAGTGCAGACATGTATAATCAATTTTGTAATAAAAGACCTTAAACCTTGAACTTACTACTATAATTTGTGGGATTAATGTAAAATGGACTCTAAAATTAAATAGATAAAATCATTTTTGCATAAACTTATCAAAAACAAACTTGATTTTGGAAGTAATGGTATATGATGAAAAAAAAGAAGGACTATAACTTTGCAAACTCTGGAATGTAAAGAGGTTGAACTAATTTTGTAATAAAGCAAGCCTAAAGTTTAAACTTTAAACATGACCATTATAATCTATAGATGAAGTGTTAAATGAACTTTGGAGTTTACAGAGGTACACTTAATTCTATGGTACATCAATCTTGAACCCTAAATGTGACTATTGTAGTCCAATGGCTCTAGAATTTGGAGAGGTAGAATTAATTTGTAATAAAACAATCCTAAATGAAAACCCATGTAAACAACAAGAACCAAAGTGTGAGGTTTAAAAATTTTACCTTTGAAAAAAACAGCAACATGTAATTGAACTACCCATCTTTCAAGTTCTAATTGCCTAAAATTTGAAATTTGATTTCTCAAGTTCTGATTTACCAAGCCTTTGTTGATTCCCAAAATTTGAAATTCAATTTTCCAAGTTCCAATTTACCAAGCTCATGTTGATGGTACATTGCACAAAGTTACAACATTCATTTAATGATCAACAACTCCATTGCACACAACAACTTACAATGGCTAATTAATGACCAACAAAACCATTGCACAAAAAGTTTCAACAAAATCAATCACAAAGAACCTTGAGGCTTTAACACCCTAAAAAATAACATAAAGTAGAAATACTTCCCCTTGCCAAATATAAAGATAAAAGGTTGAATTTGAATGCCCATTGTCGGCCTTTGACTCCAAAGCTAGAAAGATTTTTTGGAAAATCACCCCCTTCCTCAATTGTCACCTCACATTGCAAAAAAATGTGCATAAACCTCCATGATGTACATTGCATTGAAGACTAGACATTAGTGAACACAAATGGCTTTTTAAAACTCTATGGCGACATTGCATTACAAGAGAAAGTTGATTGGTGAAGAGATCTTAAACATAAAAAAATAATGCTATAGTGAATTCTTTCACACACTATTCAAAACCATGGTGACTAATGTTTAATGTATCTTGCATTCAAGGTACATGGACGGTCCAAATGTAATTTTGTGGCAAGATCAATAATTCTCTTCCATGTTGTTTGGCAACACTATAAAAGGTGTTAGGGTTTCATATGGCAACTTGTGGTGGTGGAGTCCTCATTCTTTGGCTAGTCATAGTCATCCTTTGATGTTTTTCAATGAAAAAAACCTTGAAATTTTTTTCCCTTTTGTAGCAATAGCTACCCTTTTTAAAAATTCAAATTCTATTTATAATTTGTCTAAAAAAAACACTAATCGGTGAAAATGTTCTAATTAACATCACCATAACACCAACAAAGTGACCCATCATCATTTTTAAAATAATAAGTTACTAAAAATCTCTTTAGCATTATTTTAACATGTTCACACATGATATTAAGTGATAACTAACAATGAATTATGTTTTTAAAAGTTGTAATCCACACTTATAAGATAATGTTTTTTCTTTTCTATTTTTCCATTTGATTCTTTTTCTCCTTTTGTTTTCACTAGTGCCTTTTTTTTGTAATTTCTCTTTTCTTTCTCATTGTTCTTCTTTTCTCTTGGTGTCCTTCTTCTTCTCTTTCATTGTCTTGTTTTGTTTTTTTTCTCATTTTTCAAAGTTTCAATGCAATCTTTGTGTTTTGGCTCCACTAAAAGTATAGGTTTTGTTGTCTTTTGGGCATAAAGATGTAATTGTTGTTTATTTTTCTTTTTTTCTTTGGTTGTATTGCTTTTGGTTTTTTGTGTCTTTTCTCATTTTCAAGTTTGAATGTAATGTTTGTGAAGAAAGTAATGGAAAGGAAAAAATGGGGTGGAAAATATAAAAGGATGGAGAGAAAAAGAGAGGTGGGCAAAAAGGGAAAAATTACAAAAAAATGAAAAATAAAATAAAATGGATAGACACTTTTGAATGCATGCTAACATTGAGCTAATTTGTCATTTTTTTGATATTTTTACTAACATTGATGTTTGGCTTTAAATTTAATTTTTTTTAATGTTAATTAACAATGGGTGTTAATTGTTTAAAACATTAATGCCACATTAATTGCCACCTAAAATTTAATGTTAGTTAAGATTGTAAGTGTGGACTAATGTTTACTTTTTAGCCCGTTCCTGTTTGGAGGTCAACAAATAGCCACACATGATGCCATCCGAGACGTCATGTATGTCCTTGTTCAAAAAAGTGGGCATGTTATATGGAGATAGGTGGTACACCCTTATGTCAAGAGTTTCATTACGAGCTGATATTTACATAACCTGAAAGGACTAAGTCTTTGTTACCAATGTAGTGGTTATTGACCTAACACAAGAGATGGTGGCTTTGAATGTCATTACTCAACCATTAGGTGTAGCTATAGAACTTAACACCATTATTAAGATCTGCAAGTATAAAAGGCTTCATAAGGGGCACCATTTTATTCCAATGGCCATGGAGATGCAAGGTACACATGGGTGTGATATGGATCGTTTCATTAAAGGGTGTGCTCATCTTTTCCACTATAGATGATCAAAAGGTCATTCATTCTTGTCTTTTTTCATTCAAATTTTTAAGCAATGTGTTAATATTGCATTTCATCATGCTTTAACCTCTGTTGTAGAAAGGAAGATTACGTTGGCGAGTGATGTGTGTTTTAGACCTCCCATTATTATTAGATTTCACGATTGCATGCATGTGACATTAGAGGGGCCATGGGTGAAATAGCTTCCAACTTCGAAAGGGATTAACTCTCTCCATTTATTTATTTATTTTTTTGGTCCCTATGGGTTGTTTGTCTTTTGGCCTTTCTTTGACCTTCCCTTTTTGTCTCTCTTGTGATGGTTCCAACCATCAATCTTTTATTCTATTTTTTTATTCTATTTTTAAAAAACATGTGACATAAACTTAACACTCAAGTTAACACTAAGGGGGACCATTCCTTAATATACAATGGGTGTTGAATAGGCTTGGGTGTAGGTGCACAAAAAAATGTTGTATGGCCAATGAAATTGCTGGATTTGGTGATTTGAATTTGTTGTCTAAGTTATATTGAGTGAACTAACAATTAAATTTATTGTTTTGGTAAGTTTATGAGAATTTTAAAAGACCAACGGAATTGCTGGAATGGAACCATCATTTTCAATGTTTAACAAAATATTGTTGTGTGTAAGCTTGAATTTTATATGTTGACCAATGGGATTGTTGGATTTGGTGATGTGAATTTGCTTTCTTAGTTATCTAGAGTGAAGCAACAGTTCAATGTGTAATAGCTATCATCTGTAAAGACAAGGTTCTACCACATTATTTGGAACTCTATCAATGCTTATTACAGCCAACATAGAGTGTTGTTTGTTTCCCCAGCCTCACTCATGAGGCTGTACTTCATCCAAAGTACGGTGTACACGCCCTTAGTTAGTAATTCATTGTCTTGAACATCTTACTTGTAAGTTATAACAATTCAACTAGGACTTCAGTTTTGTCCTTTTGTACTTCCTCTTACTTGATGGATTGCTCCCCTAACATTACAGATGCCCATATGCATTCGGTACAAGAGTATTGCTGCAATTCTTTTTCCCCTGCCCTTTGGCCCATTTTTTGGCCTTGCCTGGGATATTGTGTTTAGATTCATTATAGAGTATAGTAGCTTAATGGATTTTGGCTACTAGGTAATAATAGGTCTATTTTCACATGAGGATTTTTGAAAGATGATAGTTTGCCTTGTGTTCAAACTTGAGATTAGTTATTAAAGAGTTATAATATCTTGAAGGATTTGGGTTTTTTTTAGAGGAGTTTTTGAAGATTACATTTTTGCATGGTGAAATATTTGAGTTTCCATAATTCTTCTTTTGCCTTAAGATACTTTTTCCTGTAAATGGCAAGGCCACAGTGTGACACACCCCCTTGTTTTCACATGGGATGTGTTTGCGGCTTGTTAGAGGTGTTAGGGGGTGTGTAACATGCTACAAGACCCTTGCCACATGCTACCTGACATGTTACATGGCCCTTGGTACTCATAACATGGGAGGTAATGGGTGCAAAACATGACAAGGCTGAGAAAAAAAAAAAGGGCAAAG
>Ga0209208_10012000_pt1 | contig 11040 bp, 7 predicted proteins | sample S1TSphfallax_3_FD_187694 | JGI IMG/M metagenome (GOLD analysis project Ga0209208, IMG submission 187694) | Host-associated microbial communities from peat moss isolated from Minnesota, USA - S1T2_Fd - Sphagnum fallax MG (SPAdes) (version 2) | ecosystem: Host-associated > Plants > Peat moss >... | reverse complement strand
GCCGTCGTCGATGGGGGAGGTATTTTTGGGATTTGGAGGGTGGGTGAGGAGATTTGGGTGTGCTTTTTTTGGGCCGCCCAACAACTGCCTACTTTTACTTTTACGTCCGTTTTCGTGTAGCAACTGCCGTCGTCGATGGGGGAGGTATTTTTGGGATTTGGAGGGTGGGTGAAGAGATTTGAGTGTGTTTTTTTTGGGCTAAGGGTTTAGGAAAGTCATGATTTTTATTTTTTTCGTGGAGGGGGGAGAGGGGGTGGGGGTGGGGTTCTAGGGGTCTTAATAGGTGGAAGTGAACTGGAGTGGGAAATGCGAAGGACCGGGTGGGGGGGATCAACGAGGTGCATTATGCACCGGGTTCACACTAGTCAGACTTAATTGATTAAACAATTGAATTTTTTAATCCATTATTATTAAAAATGTGTAACCAAGAAATTCTCATAAGAAACATTGGGGGGGGGAAGGGGGGGGTGACCAAACAATGAATTAAATGACATTTTCAAGAATGTTATGAAACACTAACTTTTAAATCCAAAATTTAAGATTCTTGAAGATTGGATGGTAGCTTACCATATCTTTAACACCAAGATAACACCTCGTGTCGCATTAGATGACACCTTAATTTCAATGTAATGTAACTTTATTGGTGTGAACTAATGACCAACCTTCTATGTTTTAACATTGATTTAACTTACATTTAACACCAAGTGTGATTGGTGATTTAAAGGTGTTAGTTTTCAAAAACCTAATGATTTCTTTCATGATAATTTATTTTAACATTGATGTTTGAACATTATGGGTGAATGATGCCTAAGAATTATTATCTTATGTTTTGCCATTATAATTGTTGGTCTATTTTCCTTTACCAACTCTCACAACATAATTGAAATTTGTTGTTATTGTTATGATTAAAAATAGATGAGTTTATACTTTTTGAACTTATTTGGGTGCATATATTAAACCAATTGGTATGTACTATGTAGAAATTAAATATTCATGTTCACAAATGGGCCCTTATGCCATTGGCCGACCAATATATTAGACCTCATGTAATGTGACTCATTCTATTACTACTTCAATCGAAATGGGCTTAATTTTAAAGTCCTTATGAAACTTTGCTAAATTTATCTTAATTTTATTTCCAAACATCAAAAACATTTTTATTTAATAACTTTTGCTCCATTTGTTTGAAATTTTCAAAATGAAAAACATGCACACCACTCTGTCAAAGTCTTTATAACAACACCCAAAAAACACATATTTTAATGGGTAGATATTCAAAATCCTTGAAAGCATTTATGTTTTTATTGAAAGCACAATGGAATACAAAAATAAGATTAATCAATATAACCATACCAAACTAATGTTTACAAAATGAACAACAAGAATTAGGAAAACCAATTTAGATGATCAAATTTAGCAATTTCATTGGCTATAACATTTTTTTTTCACTCTAACACCCTCTCTATATTACCTTTTAAAACAAATTATATATTTTTAAATGAAAGTTTCAAATTTTATTTTTCTCAAAGAAAAAAATTATGTGAAGGAAAATGATTTTTAGAAAAATAGTTGAAAGAATATATATTTTTTGAAATGGAATCTTCAAAATGAATTAATTTTCCAATGAACATGTGTTGAAGCCACCCCTTTACTACAATAGTAGTAAGTCAATATTATAACCCTTATATACATGCAATAAGAGTTAGAAATTCAATTAAATGTGTTGAGTTTTCTTGAAATTTTATTTTTTCCTCAAAATGTTCGCAAATTTTTTTAATTTATAACATTCATAACCAATGTTTTGTTTTGAATTTGGCCAATATAAACATTGACATGCCATATTGTTCATAGTAGCTTTGCAAATTCACATGAAGCACCTTATCCATGACATTACTAAGAACGCCACATGAATGTGCATTTGAATTTTTTGAACCATAACTAAATTCAAAGTTTAAATCATTTATGTTAAGAAATACAATTGTGTAGTAAAACTCTTGAAAAAACTGACCATAAAACCTCCAATTTCTTATAAAATAAATCCTCAATGTGTTTATTTTGTCGGGTGAAAATTTGCCATTTTTTGACAAAGAAATTGAGAAATGTTTTTGGAAATATTTGTTTTTTCTATTGTAAATTCAGCTAGTTTTGTTAATTTTTGGTTAAATTATTTTGATATCGAATGTTATAGCATTGTTTCGCCAATTACTCCATGCTGCTACAATGCTCCAATTATAGTGAAATTTTTCAGTAGCCAAAGAAACATGAATTCTCTTGCAAGCTGAATATCCCTAACCAATGTACTGATAACTCCAGAATGTGTATTTTCGTGTTTGGAATCTGCACTTTGACTTAACCCCAAGAATCTTACAACCTTCACCATTACTCTGCAGTCACCTGCAATTGCACTCGGATTCTTAGTACAGCAATAAAAATTCAACAAATAAATAACAATTCTAGAGCAGATTATGAAATCATGAAGCTCTTATCTTGATGAGAGTTTGATTAGGGTGGATCACAGGTTCCAACAGCACAATTGGAACACTTGAGAAAAAGTGCCCGAATCACCTTGTGAACATTGTCGTAAGCATCTGCTTGGACATAGAAATGAAGCCAAAAGATCCACACCGAGGATTGAACCAACTCATCTACCAATTCACTGTCCAACCAGGAATGTGAGATCAATAGACACAAAGATATCATGCTTCTCTCTGGAACATGAAACAGTTTTCTTTCTAGAGAACATGTTGCATTAAGTCTTTAATAGAGATACTCTCCTTGAAAATGCTCATCACCAGTCTATGTTCCTGAGAGACTAAGAACTGACTTCCCACTTTTGTGGCTCCATAGGCAGAGCAAGCCAGTTTGAAATCTACAACCTCCACATAATTTCCTACCATAATGACATGACACAAAAACTTATGTCAGAGAGAGCTTCTGTCGAAGGACATCCATTACTGCTCCAAAATCATCTGCCACCTGGACTGGAGGATTTGCAAACCTGCTTGAAATGTCTGCAAGCTCACTTGAATGATACTGCACCTTAGACTGTGTGAACTTCAGCCCATGTGCTGTGCTCACAACTACAGTCCTATCATTTGGTCCAATCACTCCCCGGTCCCTCAGCTTTTGCAAGGCAGTCAGTGCAACCCCAGTGTGAGGACATGTGAACATTCCAGATCTATCAGCCTGTGCACAGATATCCATAATCTCCTCTTCTGTTGCCTCCTCAACAATTCCATTACAGTTTTGTAGTGCATAGATTGCCCTGTCAATTGATACAGGATCACCAATCTGGATTGCGGAAGCAAATGTAGGAAGTGCTTTAACAGGCTTGAAATTCTCCCACTCATCTGTGTAGGCCTTGTAGAGAGGGTTAGCATTGGCAGCTTGAGCACAAACAAGTCGGGGCATTTTATGGATTAACCCTAACTCCTTGCACATGTAGAACCCTTTGTAAAATGCATAGATGTTTCCAAGGTTTCCTCCTGGTACTATTACCCAGTCTGGTACCTCCCAATCAAACTGCTGACATATCTCAATTGCAGCTGTCTTTTGACCCTCCAGTCGCAGACTGTTCAGAGAATTTGCCAAATAGATTGGAAGCTCTGCAGTGACCTCCCTAATCAATCGCATGCAACCATCAAAGTCTGTGTCCATGCTTAGAACCAAAGCTCCATTTGCAATTGGCTGCACCAACTGGGCTATGGAAATCTTGTTTGCAGGAAGGAAGACAATGGCAGGAATCCCTGCAGCTGCACAGTAGGCAGAGAGTGCTGCTGATGTATCACCAGTGGAGGCACATCCAACACCAAGCAATGGCTTGCCCAGCCTCCTCAACCTGTTCACTTGTGAAACCAACACTGTCATTCCAAGGTCCTTGAATGATCCTGTGTGGCTGATACCACAGTGCTTCACCCACAAATCAGTCATGTTCAACACCTGCAAATTCCAAAGACTTCATGACTCAGTTCCTCATGACATGACCCTGGTTAGAAAAGTTTCTGTATCTTCATGATTTCAATATTGCATGGTAGGATTTAAGTCACAGTTCAATTGAATCAGCTGCTTGTACCTCATTTACATACTAGACAACATGGTTAAGGACACAACCAATTATGTTTAATAAATGGAAGACAGTGGTTGGTGATCTCAAAATTAACATGCTCAATTGTCTTCTAGAATTTAGCATCAACAGCTGACAACATCCACATTGAAATCACATCCCAAGGGATTTCACACAGATGGTGCTGGAATCCACCAAAATCTCACCATTAAAAGCCCATAATCCAGAAAACATTTTGAAACCGTGTTAATCTAAACCCTGGCTTCTGCTACTGAACCCTTGAGGAGTCTAAGGAGAGAGTCAAGGAATGCATGTTTGGAGAAGAAAAAGGGCACAAAAGGACAGCTTACTACAATTCCTGATCTGCCAACATAGCTAACATTGTCCATTTTCTAAACAATCCATAGGAGGGGGGGTTTGAAAGCAATATCAAGTGAGAAGCTTTCCAGACATTAGACCAGAGACAAAAAGAAAATCAAAACTGAGGACTTCAAAAACCCTAGATCCTACCCATTTGAGACATCTCAAGAAGAAAAATAACCTAACCAAAAATGAAGGCAAAAACCACATGCCAGGGTGATGGCCAGTCTAGATCTCAACGACAACCCACTAGTAGAACTGGAAGCATACATTACAGGCAAGAAAGTGAACCTACAAATAGCCTCTCAAAAGGAGTAAACCCCATCATCAGCCATTCTCAGAATCAGCATGAATGAGAGGTAATTCTAGTGATCCCCAATATCCAAATAGCGGTGCAAATTTTTATGTGCCTCATCATCTCTAAACCTTACAAACCCATAACAAGAGCATGCATGCTTAACAAATCCTAATGACTGCATTCACAAGAGCCTTGCAGATGTGAGTAGAATCATAACTGTGTCTCTCAAAACCAAAAGTCCAGCAATCTATGCATTATCATCAGGGGACCTGATGCATTGCATCATACAACGCTTACAGCAGAAAGGTGTGTGAACACAGTGCGTGGGTTTCTTGTATCTCTCGATCCAGAACAAGGATCAGTGGAATTTTCTCTTTGGAACTATGCAGGGAATGCAACTGGGTTTTCAGAACAGTCCATTTCAGACAGCACAAAGGGTTTGAGAAGATGCGGTACCTGTTTCCCAAACCTCTCGGCCCAGAACAAGTTGGAGTTGCCCTCGAAGACACTGACAATGTCATCGTCGTCAATCTCAGGCAGCACCCACTCCTTTTTGCTCCATACGCCTGATCCAAAAGGCCATGTGGTCTTCCCCACCCTCGAGTCGAACAGGCTCCTCCAGTATGCGCCATCGAACTTCTTCAGAGCCTCCATGTCGTGTTGCACGTCCAACAGAGCTCCGGTTTTGCTCCTGTAGATGACTTCATCAAGCGAGTACTCCTCGTTTGAAATCTTACCCGGGGAGAATGGGACGTACTTGGCGGAGAAAGCCGTGGGAGAACTCAGCAAGCCATGGCGGCGTGCTTCATCTTTGATATCTTCATCAGCATGCCTCTTCTTGGAGCTTGAGGACAGTGATGACGACGTCGTCGTCGTCGTCGTCGTCGCTGAATCTGTTGCTACTACTGCCTCCAATGTCACCGTCTTCGCCACCACAGGGAGGTTCATATCTGCGAATCCATTTCCAGAGCTGGAAGAAGAAGCCTGGATTCTGCCATCCTTGGTAGCTGTCAGTACCCGCACTCTGGAGGTTCTGGAAAGCTTCATCTGCTGTGATACTCTACCATTGTGATGTAGACTCCCGGATGCAAAAGCTTCGAGCGTCGCATTTGTGACAGCCGTTGTTTGTGCTAGTGCCACTGCCCCTACCCCTGCCATCGCACCTCTTGGTTTTCCAGGACTCACACAAGGTGCTCCTTCTCAAAACCTGTCCTCTCCTCCCGTCTCGCTCTTCTTCTTGTTCCAGTTCGGCGGTTGCAACTCTTGCTGCTGCACTCTCCTCTCTTGGTCTCCCAGGACTCACACGAGGTGCCTCCTTCTCAAAACCCGTCCTCTCCTCGTGTATGGCTGTTCCTTCCAGCTGTTTCTTCTTCTTCTTCTTCTTCTTCTTCCCGTTCTGCAGTTGTAACTAATGCTTCAGTCTCTCCTTCAAAAGTTGCGAAACGATTGCCGATTTTCTTCCAAAACTACGGACACACCTCTCTCTCTCTCGACTGTCCGGTGCGACCTCTGTTCTTCTTTTTCGTTCTCCTCTTCAACTCCTTACCCTCGTCTGCTTCGACAGAGCAACAATTTCGCACAAATAATACTGTGCAGCGATTCTCCACAACAAAAAAAAAAGCGACAGCTCCTCATTTCGCTTTACAGCCAGTAATGCGTTCGTTCGTATCCCTTCTTTCTCCCTGACGCCATCGAATTCTCGCTGCAAAACACAACAACAACGACCAAGCAAGCGCCCCGTGCACACGCGCTCCTCTTCGCCGCCGCTCGCGAGGGAACTCGCCGCCAGGAGGAGGCCGAGGAGAGAGAGGACAGCGGGGCCGAAGCCCGACATTTCGCAGCCCAGGTGGCGAGGGCGGTATACCACCGCACCGCTGTTGACTTGGATGAAGAATCCAGGTCCTAAAACCAACCCTGAATGGTTGCATGAAGAGAATTGAATGCAAGTGATGATGGTTTTGGATGTTACAAAATTGATGAAGGAAAGAAATTGTGTGTATGCATGCATGTTGGTGTAAACATTCAAATATTTTGTTATGGCAAGAGGAAAAAACACATCTATGGGGGTGCCAATTGTGGCATAGCTCGTCTTTTGCTTGGGCCACAATCCTTGTAATCGTTCTTCGAGAAATGATAACTTGTATAAGTAAATTTATTTGAGTGGAATCAACAATGACAACATTAAACCAAATTGTAGACCCCATCTAAAATGAATATAATATCAATTTATCAATGCAAAAATTAAAACGAGTGCAATGAGACAACATGCAATGCATTGTAATCGTTCCTTGAGAAATGATAACTTGTATAACTAAATTTATTTGAGTGCAATCAACAATGACAACATTAAACCAAATTGTAGACCCCATCTAAAATGAATATAATGTCAATTTATCGATGCAAAAACTAAAACGAGTGTAATGAGACAACATGCAATCATTGTAAACATTTTTTGAGAAATGATAACTTGTATAACTAAATTTATTTGAGTGGAATCAACAATGACAACATTAACTAGAGTGTAAACCCTCATCTAAAATGAATATAATATCAATTTATGGATGGAAAAACTAAAACGAGTGCAATGAGACAACATGCAATTGTTGTAATCATTCCTTGAGAATTGATCATTTGTATAACTAAATCTATTTGAGTGGAATCAACAATGACAACATTAACTAGAGTGTAAACCCTCATCTAAAATGAATATAATATCAATTTATCAATGCAAAAACTAAAACAAGTGCAATGAAACAACATATGTTTTGTTCACACACAACATGAAACTCAACGTTTCTAGCAATGGAAACAAAAGTGTCTCTAACATCATTTTGAATAGCAATGCATCCCCCCTCCCCCACCCCTCCCCAAAAGAACATCACATTAAGTGTATCCTCATGAAAGTATATAGGCTTGTCACAAATGCATTAAAACCAAATTGTTAACTATTGGATGGTGGAGGTCCAACTTGGTGAGTAGTGTTAAGAAAATAAAATATTTTGAAACCATATGAAATGATTGAATAATTGGGCAAATAGAAATCCAAGCATCCAAACCCAAGCTTGTACAAGATTTAAATGGGTGCAACAAGGATCAAAAGACATGGTAGAGATAACATTGGAAAAAAAATGCTCATGCAAACTTTTTAAAATGTCATTTTGCATATCAACTCCCTTTTTTGAAAATTATTCAACAAGAAGGAAGGATGCAAACATGCACTACTAAAAGGAAAAGGTCATGTGTTAACTTCAAATGGGCCTGAAATGAAAATGAACCCAAACTATTGGCCCTTATAACTTCTAATAAAAAAAGGGTAACAATTCTACAAAAATTTAGAAACAATGGTTGGGGCTACAAACCCCAAGCTCCTCAAGTAAGCCATCAAGGCAATGGCCTTCATAAAAGAATGAAACCTAACCCTTTCTAAAAAAGAGGAAAATGGCTTATCAACAAATTAAAGGAACTCTTGTATACTTTTAGAACATGGTTTCAAAAGCCTTTCAAAAAACATGCATGAGATCAAGTAAAAAGAAAGGTCAACTCCCGATAAAACTCTAGAAATGGGGAATGGAGAAGATAAAATGACCTTTGCTTAAAACACATCAAAAGGATCCCAAAAACCATATGAACATCCCTTAACCTTGGGAACACTTCTATGTGATGAACATTCTCCTCCAAGGCCTCATGAGGAAAGGATGAAACAAACGTCATATGTCATTACAATTCATCGTTACTTTTATTGAAGATATTTATTTATACCATCAATTGCCTATTAAATAGTAAATAACAATATAAAAAATGATAGACCCTAAATACAATTTACACAATTATATTAAAATTTCTAATTTCTAAAATTGATGGATAAATCAATTTTAAAACTTTAAATGTTTTAAATGGATATACATTTAAAAAATTTAACATTTAAAAAAAATAGTATTACCATCAAATATGAAAGGTATTACAATAATTGAAGACACCCATAGTTTCCATCATTTCAACTAAGGTGAATGTTACCTTATGGTAATTAGCCATGAGATTGCTTTTAGGGATAAATAAATAGAAATTAATTTTAGAGTGGAATTCCAATGAAAAATATTTTTAGTTCGTAAATTTTATAATCTAATTAGCCTGGTGGACATCCTAGTAACTTATTAGTTATTAATGGTAGACTTGGATTAATTAGTCTTTAAAGATAGGATAATTGACAACAAATTTGTCATTAACTAGAGATTTGTGAAGTAGATTGAACAAGATGACTTTAGAAGATAAGGTGAAAATTTTATGAAAATAAGGAGGACCCATGTGGTGTATGGGTGGTGAGGAACCTTCATTTTCTTTAATTGTTTTGGGTGTGGAATTTTCATTCGTTTTTATAACTTCTTGAAGATTAAGAAGGCTAAAAAAGAAAAATATTTCACTTACATAAGGAAGAATGTAAATTGTTTAATGGAAAATTGTGACCCATATTTATTTTTCTTTGTGTTTGTTTTGAATTGTTGGTGAAATGAAAGTATATAGTTTGTTTGATGTAGAAGATTATGGCTCTATTCTATTTGTATTTATTTTTCAAAAAGTTATTAGATGATATAACAACCAAGGAAGGTAGCAACATCGGTGGACAAAATTTCACAATAATAAAGGTACTTTTCACTTTTTGGTAGAACCTACAATAAAATAAAAAAGATGAGCAAGGTGATAATTACTTCAACAATTGTTTTCTTAAGCATTTGTTTTATTTTCCAAAGATTTTACTTTATGTTTTAGATTGTAGTTTTGCTTGATAGTAGACATATTATAATATGCATTTTTTGGGTGTTTTGTGTGGTTTTATACCTAGCAACCTTCACATGATCTATATTTAGGACTACCAAGATCATGAATATACAATGAATTGACATCCACATTAATATTTTCACCTTGTTGAGTGAGGTATTTTAATGGCCAAATAGTGGGTATCATAATTTATCAAAATATTTTTTTACCATAAGAACAATTTTGTTGAGAAAAATATGAGTAAAATTGGGTTAATCATCTCAAAACTTCTCAACCTTCATTCCACTAGGGAACATTAAACGACATTTCTACCTCAAAATAAATTCATGGGTAATAATGAAAAAAAAATCACACAATATTTTTTTTTTCAAACCAATAAACTTTTTTATTAAAATATAAATTGTAACATCATCCATTTAATGAATCTATTTGTAATCTTGTTTCTACCATGTTAATTACATCCCAATCACCTTCTATTTTTTTCCCCTTGTGTTCCCATATGGTTCCCAATAGTTCTTCATTATTTATTTAAGATCTAAAAATTATATTGTGTTTTTCATGTTTACTAGTGGCTACCTCTGACCTTCGGACACTGTGAAGTCCCCCGTTTTCTTTAAACCCGGTTCATGTTTTAGTTTTTTTTAGAAACTTTTATCTTTTTTATTTTTATTTTAATGTGTTTTCTGTTATTATTATTATTTTGTATAATAAAAATAAAGTGTTTCTTTTTCACTTTTGTATTTTGTTTATTTGGATGCAAGTTTGAAGTTTGGAGAAAGAAGACACACCTCATTCTTTTTCAAGTAGGGTTTTTCTTCATTATTATAAGTTTTATTTTTTCTTATTTTCTATTCTTTATTTGGTTTCTTCTTTTTTGTAATTTTTTTTCTTTTAAATTTTTTTTACTGTATTTCCCTTTCCTTGTTTCATTTGTTTCCATCCCTTTTTTATAGTTTTATAGTTTTTACTTTTTTAATTAATTTATGTTTGTTTCATGTTTTAATTTTTTCTATTCTTATTTTGTCTATCTTCATTTTTTTTCTATTTTTATGCATTTATTTATTTCTATTTTATTTTTCTAATATTTTTTATAATGAAAATAATTAAAATTTTTTTTTTGTATTTTTGTTTGATTAGATGCAGGTTTGAAGTTTGGAAAAAGAAGACAAACCTCATTTTTTTTTCTTTTCGTTTGCTCTCTGTTTTGTTTCTTATTTTTTGTCATCTATTTTTTAATTTTCTTTTAAGATTATTTTACTGTATTTCACTTTTTTTTGTTTCATGTTTAAATATATTTATTTTATATGTTTTCATTTTTTTCTATTTTTAAGTGTTTAAAAAAAGTTTCTAATTGTTAAAATGTTTTTCTGTTTTTATTTAATTTCTCGTTTTTTCCCTTTAAAAAAATATATTTGTTCTGTTTTTTTCTTTTTTGTTACAACTTTGTTTCATTTTATTTATTTATTAATAACTTGTCTTCTTCTTTTTTAATTTGAAATTTCGTGTGTTGTTTTAAAAAGATTTCTTCTCTTGTTTCTCATGTTTT
>Ga0209208_10011999_pt1 | contig 11042 bp, 6 predicted proteins | sample S1TSphfallax_3_FD_187694 | JGI IMG/M metagenome (GOLD analysis project Ga0209208, IMG submission 187694) | Host-associated microbial communities from peat moss isolated from Minnesota, USA - S1T2_Fd - Sphagnum fallax MG (SPAdes) (version 2) | ecosystem: Host-associated > Plants > Peat moss >... | reverse complement strand
ATATTGGGTTTATCAATTATTTGTATGCTTTATGTTTGCCATGATAGACAAACACAAATCATAGGGGACATTAGGTAAACTTCTTGTTGTTTAAAAAAGCTAAGGACCTTGATGTGTGGGACCTTAGGGTTCAATTCACCAATAAGTCATGTTAATATGTTACATACTAGATAGAATCCACCCAACTTTTGTAAAGGTCATCAAGTCAACCAATCACGAAACCATTGGTCCATAGGGTTCACACTTCACTCCCTTACCACCATTGAACCACCTTATTGCCCTTCATAACAATTATTACTAAAAAGTGACCAACTCCAAAAGGAATTTGTAGTTTTATTGGGTGCCTTCAAAGGTGAAGTCACTTACCCATGCCTAGTTTTGGCATTGATTTTTCGGTCACATATTAGAACTAAAATTAAGAATTTCCTTTTCTTGGACTTTGAAGGATCTTGATCAGGGTTTTCTTTTCCAATTTTTTTATTATAAAATTATGGTGAAAATTTCCATAATTTTGGAAATTTTAGTCAAATTCACACCTTTTTTATATTTAAAAAAATCCTTTTTTGTTTCTCTTTCCCAAAAAAATGATTTTTTTCCCCCCTCCCCCCCAAATAAAACCACTAGTCTTGACTTTTAATCCTTTAAATAAAATACCTGAGCATAAATAAAAATTGGTGATTGAACATGAAAAGGTCCAAGAATAAAACAAAGATTGGATTGAAGCAAGGAAAAGACAAAATGTGATGGAACAATGCAATCGTAAGAATGAAAATTGATGTTTATTGCATGATAAAACAAAGAAAACAAGAAAGAAGGATAATTATTAATGTCCAATTGGTGTTGGTTAGATTTAAGGCCATGGTTTATAATGAATATCTATTATAACTAAAGGTACAATTTTCATCCCAAAAATCTAAGTCCACAAATAATGTTTACCACCCTAACCCTTTTTGATTGATTATGAATAAAACACCAAGGGTGATGGATGAAATTCAATCATGAATCAAAAATTGGACACATGAAATATTCAATGACATACATGAGTATTTCTAAACCTTTTATGTGTGTTCATGGATGAAAATTTATGATGATGTTAATGGATATCATTGCAATTTTTCCAAATAAGGACATCCAACATTCATTTGTTAAGAATGAGCAATTATTGCAATCAACAAGGGAAATATTTGTTATTTGGATTATCCTTCCACCTACTTCCCTTTACCACCTTGTTATTAATGATTTTCTTTCAACAAATACCTATCCCCACTTAACAACATATCCTATCTCATTGTCACCCTCAACTTAACACCCCAATTAGCTACATTACATGCAATTATTTTCCATCCTTCTTTTTTTCTAGACAAGGTTTCTTTACATCCAAAAATCACCATCCACCTTTATATTTCCCTACTAAACTTCAATCTACATTTAGTTCTAATAAATATACCATCTAAAACTAAGTAATTTTTTGTTGCATTATTGAATGGAATCATAATATTGGGATTCATGAGTCTTTATTTGAGTCCTTATTTAACAATAGGTTAACTAATCAAGCTGATGTGACAATTAATTTAAATAACATTATAAAATAAGATTGGTTATTTATTGAAAATATTCCAAATCCATAATTTATAAGCTTAAATGAAAAGTTTCTAGGAAATTACGAGTCAAAAAATCACATTATTATACTATTATGTGAAGATATTATTTAGGGTTTTCCCAAGAATATGTCAAATTTTAATATCCATTTCAAGTCTTTAAATTGAATAAAGATAAGCAACAAAAACATTGGTTACCTAATTTTAACAATGCACTTGGGTACTCTATATTGAAATTATATTTGTTTCAAATTTATGCAAAAAAATTCACAATTTTTAAAAAATATTATTGTATAAATGTATCAAGCATTTTTAACATTAAAGTAGTTTACCATTTCATGTTTTCAAAATTAAACAATATTACACTTTAGAATGTCCTAACCTTCTTTGGACTAGAGTTTGGGGTGGTTATCCAAATATCTAGGTAATAACTATCTATTTCAATTCTAGTTCTACATACCCTACCTTGACCTTGATCTTTATTTAAGTATATAGACAAGGACCTAACCCTAAGACCCACCCTATTCTAGGATATGGGTTCAATCTTGAAACTTAATGACTATCAATTTTACAAAATTTTAAGAAACCTTGCACCAATGGGCGTTTAAAAAAAATTCAAGGTTCCAATTCTTTTTTTTGAAAACTATGATTTAGGGTTTTGGTTCTTTTTGTTACATGCCACATTCCATTGCTCTCTCATGGTGAGCTCTTTATTTTGTGTGACTTTTTTTCCTCTTGTTTTCCAATGCCCTTTCCTTCTCCCCCCTATTTTATGTTTTTCAAACTTCCTTTTTTCTTGTCAACATGTTTGTTTCATTTTTGTTGTGGCGGTTGTTTTGAGCAAGAAGTGGAACATTGTTGAGGTTTTTGTTGCATCACCATCATGAAGTTTTTTTGTTGCATTCCCATTACCATTTTTTTGGGGTTGTAAGTGAATGTTTGCAAGGTAGGGTGGCTCTCATTTTGCATCACAATTGTTTTTTGTTTGCAAGTGTCATGCATTTACATCTTATTAACATGCCATTAAATTAACAATATGCCAAATTTATGGCTAAATTCAGATTGTTAACTTCAATAAAAAGTCATTTACATCGAAATTACAACATGTATACACCAAGTATATTTGGTAATGGACCTTTGAAGTTGAATATATGGATTGATTTTTTTGTTTGCGGCTTTATATACAAGCAACTTTGTGTATTGTTTTTATTTGAGATATTTTATAGGGACTCAATATATAATATATTTTAAATAAATCAACATAGATGTAAAACTTTTGTGAGAAAAACTTATTAAAAAAAGGAATTATGGATTTTTGAATGGCTTAAAATGAACCATATTTTCATATAAGTTCATATGATAATCATTTTTGGGTGGATTTTTTTTCTTCTTAACATGTATATCAAAAAGTTAAAAAGTTGTTTGAGATGATTTATCTTCATATGGATTTTTTTAGTTCATTAGTCACCATGTAATTCTTCATTTAACCAATGATACCATAATAGATTGTCATTTTAACATTATTGTATAGACTCTTAGGGAATGACATATTCGTTGAAAATCAATCACCTTAGTTTGTAACCACCCACATTTCTTTCAAGTTTTATCACTTTTTTTTGTTATTTCTTGTTGAAATTTTTGCTACATAGCCAAATGTTCTATTGTAGTTTATTATTACAAAATGTTTACATCATTGTGGTGGTCATCATGGTGGTCATTATGATTAGGTAAGGTTTTATGTTTTCTTTTATCACCTTTTTCTCTTGTTTTTCATCAATCTTCAAATTGCATCATCATGCTTTTTGCTACAAGCTTTTGTAGTAGATTATCTTGTGTTTGCCATGGTGATCATCATGATGGTTGTTGACCAACACAAGCTTTTCTCTTTCATGAAATTTTTATCCCCTTATTTCAAGTCAAATTTTTTGTTACATTTTTGACCTTATTCACACTATAGAATTTTACAATATATCATCTACGTGGTAGTCATTATAGTGGTCATTGCGGCAATCAATATATGTTGCATGTAAGTTTTTTCTTTTCATCACATTTTTTCTTTTTGTTTGGTTAGTTTTTCACATCGACAAGGTTTTTGTTCTTTCTTTATTATTTTTTCTACCTTTCTTCTACTTTCTTTGCCTTTCTTTTCAACCTTCAACCCTTCTTCTTTTGCAAGCAACGACTGAAAGAAAAAGATTTATGCACATTGCATGCTTTCAATTATGGCATCCACATTTCAACTACTCCTAGTAACACTTTGTGATGAAGAGTATGACATTGAGTTTCCATAAATGTGATTTCAATGTCCCTTTTTTTGCAATTAATAACTTATAGAATAGAACTCATATAAGGATGTTTACAATGGCATCCACAAATGCCACACAACTTATAATAATAATTTCATGTTCAATGAAAAAAATGACATTATTTGATGTTTCAATTTGAAGTTGACCTTGAATCACATGAGGCATCCAATGTTCATATAGATGTAGTTTGGGAGATTATAATTCCAAAGTTGTTGCCCAATTGAAATGTATGGGATCTCCTAGTCATTGATCATAAACCTATTGGGCTTTTTTTGTTATGAATAATGCTGTAGCAATGAACATTTGCAACTTGCAAATGATGCAATGTATTGTGTGTCCACCTATTCAATTAGAGTACATGATGCCCAAGGAAAGCATAAGGGGCTTGTGAACTACAATAAAAAACCACAACTTGAATGTTTTGAACATCCAAATTTGGACACGAAATGAGAATTATTTTTGTTGTAAAGGGTTGTAGAAACCCAAAGTGAAAAACAAGCTATAAAGAAGATGAAAATTAAGCCCCTTTTTCAAATCATAAACTTCTTTGGCAACAAATGCCTTCACAACAAATTAGATCCCTTACAAATCCATGGTTGAGGTGTTTGGTTTTACAACAATGTGGGCATGTGCAATTTCCATCTCATTGGCAAATGGTGATTGATGTGGTTTTAAATATGGTGGAAAAAACTAAGGATAAATGTGTCATCACAATCCTTGCATCTTATGTTATTTTTACATGTTCATTTGACCTTTGGATGTTTTGTGCGAGCTTTGATACCTTTGCTATGGTTAAGTTCCATTCAGTAACATGTCTTCCATATGCACTAAATTTTTTCTACTAGTGCTTTATGGGTTATGTGTCTACTTGTGCTCTTATTTGCCTTGTACTTTTCATGGATGCGTTCCTATCCTTGATTTTTATATATAGGGTTTTTTTTTCTATGGGTGGCTCCACTTACTACTGCTCACACTTGGAATGTTTAACCAAAACCCTAAACCCTTCTACTAGCTTAATCCTTTTCAAAAAAATCTTTTTTTTGAGTTTAAAAGAAAAAGGGCGAGGGGAGGAGCGGGGATGGGGGGGGGGTGTCCACAAAGGACTAGGCTCCTTCAATCACATTGGACTTTTTGAACATGACAACAACAAATTATGCACAAGATCATTGTTTGGATATCAATATTTAGTAAACGCTACTTATATTCTATAACACACTCCATAAACACAATACCATGTCCAACAACTCCCAATGCAACCGACCAACTAATCAATCACCCAAATATCAATAACAAGGGGGGTGTGTCACATTGTGACCTTGCCATTTACATTTAAAAGTATCTTAAGGCAAAAGAAGAATTATGGAAATTCAAATATTTCACCATGCAAAAAATATAATCTTAAAAAAAATCCTCTAAAGAAACCAAAATCCTTCAAGATATCATAACTCTATAAGTAATCTCAAGTTTCAACACAAGCCAAGAAATTTCATCTTTCAAAAATCCTCATATAAAAATAGACCTATTATTATTACCAAGGGGCCAAAATCCCTTAAGCTAGTACATACTCTACAATGAATCTAAACACAATATCCTTGCCTTGGTAGGTGAGGCCAACAAACAGAAAACATGGATAAAAAGTATGCCACTCCGCAGTAATTAAAAAAATGCAGTAAATCTATTGAGCTAAATTCATCCTTCATGTTCCTCAAGCCAGAGCCAAATGGAAGAGACTCTGAAAGGCAAAAAGAATACCATTGTATGAACAGGGCAAGCAATTCCACCTAGAAATGCAGCAAGTTATTGGAGAAAGGTGGTGGTGTTCTGTACAATAATGACCGGTCTATTAACTTGTTTCATCCATTTCAATGTAAAACATATGTGGTATATATCATAGTTTGAAATTAATATAATATAATACATTGGGTCTTATTCTCCCTTTTTAGTTCATGAATTCTCATGCTGAATCAACCAGTCAAGATGGGTGCCGATTCTATAGACATAATTTGCAGACCTTGCCAATTCTACAATAGTTGCCAGGGTTTGGCTGATTCCAGATCCAAGCAAAGCATGTGGTGGGCTTTGCCTTGTTGGGCTTGGCCACATGCTTGCTAAGAGCTTGATTCAGCTAGACCTTGCCCACTCTCTAGTACATTATTATGATGTAAGAAAAACCCATGCTCTGCTGTTGTAGTGCCACCATTGATTGATCCCATCTTGGAAAAAAGCATGGAAAGAATAAGACCCCAAACTGGTTAGCTCTATTGGTACTAGTGTACCTGCCTACCAAGTATGGCACTTTGGTGCCTAATATTTATTTAAAATTTAATATGAATATTATTAGGCAGCAAAGTTTATTGAGCAAATGGATTTGAAATTTCAGTGAAATTAAGCCTGTAGCTGGATTTTTACTTTTTCTTGAATTAGGTTAATCAACAACACATGCGAATACGAGTTTTAGGGCGCCACATATACTTAAAAAAAGCTTTGTCATTAGTGTTCTGAGTGTTTGACAAACAAGTTTCAAGCATTGTCAAGTATGGCATTTGGCGTCGTCCTTTCTATTTCACTTTAAGTTTGAAGAGTTGTGCTCACATGTTGCATTGTGTCATTGCAAAGAGTTATATAATGTTTTAGAATTCATGCCTATTAAAGTGTCAATGTACACTATGTATGTGTAGTTCCTACTTTGAAATAACGGTAGCTAATTAGGGTTTCTTTCAAAATTGAAAATTTCAGGCACATTTTTCAAAAGAGTTAGGCACGATTAGACACCTAACTTGTAGGTAAGTAGGTACGGTATACATGGACCTGGAACTGCCAATATTGCAGTTAGCAAATGGGCTTCAAATTGCAGACTGAAAGTTTGTTTCTACCGACCCCGCACTCCCCTCCCCTCCCCTCCCCTCAAGACTCTCCACTAGGTAAGGTAATCAGACTATGGGGAGTGGGGTCTTTGGGCAGGAGCTGTCTGTTGAGCTTACAGGAAAGTAATGTGAGGTTCTGTCTTATTTTTTGACCTTTGCAATGCACCTCTGGCCCCATTTTGCATGTGTTAACTTAGTTCTGGTGTTAACTGTCTTACTTCATGTACTAACTCGGAGTGGATGCACACGATCCTTTGTTTGTAGATCGCCATATGATGCCCCTTTTGGTGGCACAGAGTATGGGCAATCTGGAACACCCCTATCAGATAGGATAATAATTACTCATGCAATTCTTGCACGGTTCCTTGACAATCCAATCACAAGGACATAGCTAAGCTAAACCCAAACAAGAGTTATGAAACCTTAGTTTACTAAAGCAATCTAACCTTCCTAACATTGCCATTGTGTGTCGGTAATTTTTTCAACTTTCTAACATTGCCATTGTGTGTAAGGTAAATTTTTTCAATTTTCATGAGCACCACAACATTTGTGCTGCAATTTTATATAAAATCCTCAATTCTGAAAGTAAATGATTAATTAATTAATTATTTTTTGTTTTTGGAAGGGAGGGGGAGGGGGTCCCTGGGGTTTAGGGTTTAAGGCATTGAAATATTGTTTTCAAAACAATCACCCAAACATATCACTTACATGTGAGTCTTCCTATGTTACTATTGAGTCTGAACTTCAATATTATTTCTTTACGACATTAACAACTTGATAGAATTCACTTGTCAAATTGATAGAATTCACTTTGTGTGTGTGTGTGTGTGTTTTGTACTGTCCATTGTGACCTCCTCCTCTGGAACCCATTATTATCTCCAGCTCCTCTATACATTCCCTTACAGAGTGTTCAGTTTTGGTGGAATTTTTGGGTCAGCTGCATTTTCTTTTGAGTTTTGGTCTCAGTTCATAAATAGATCATGTGTTCTGACATACTTGTGTGTGTGTGTGTGTGTGTGTGTGTGTGTGAGTGTGTGTTTTGTTTTGTTTTGTTTTTTTTTTTGGCTTTGTCTTCCATCGTGTTAGGGTTTAGGGTTTAGGGGTGGTTGCTATTTGGCTTGCCCCTCTATGACTTCTTGCCAAACTTGGTTACTTCCTCTTGTGGAAGATTGCCAGTGTGGCTACAGCACAAATTCAGGCCCAAAAAGAAACAGAAAAACCCTGCCTCCATCATAGATCCTATTGTTAAAATCCAACTTGGATTTTTTGGTCACAAGTTTCAACCAGTTCCAAGCAAATCAATCGCATGTTTGTCATCAATAGTTTAGAGAAATAATATGTATCCAAAACATTGCAGGTAGCGATGGATTGCATACAATCTGCATTTAGTTTAGTGTGTCCAAAGCTCCATTCTAGCTGCACTCTCACAACAAAAAATTAAATTGTACAGAGGAGTGAGCATTTCAGAACCAACAAATGGCAACTAAGTTGCTCACAATTGAAGGTGAAAAAAAATTCACAGCAGCCAAGTGGGTTCTACCCAACTGCTCAAAGAACAATATTATGTTGTTGTTTCAACAAGCCTCATAATATTCACTAATGTCATCCAGTCTATATGTTCATAGGCACATTGAAAAAAATTTGTTTGCAACCAGAGATTGCTCATCTCTGGTAGAACCACATCATTGTAGCTAATCTACAGGTCAAAATTACTGAGCACTAAAGCCAAAATCCACCCAACCGACATTGAGCACCAATCCATAACCTCTTGAGGTGAACAAAAACTGTATGTTCAACATTCTGCTTCACTCTGCACACAGTTGGAGGAAATAAACTCTGCCTAAAGGTTTAGGGTTGAAGGGAAAACTCTGCTGAAGGTTTAGGGGTTGTGGAAAAACTCAGCTAAAGGTTTGGGGTTTAAGGGAAACTCTGATTAAGGTTTAGGGTTGAAGAAAAAGTTCAAGATCCTATTTCAGGTCTGATCAGCTCCATGTACTACAAAATATTTAGGAAAAGATGCCACTGAAAAAATTCATACTGTGGATCAGATAGAGGTGTGGTGTGTGTGTGGTGGTGCCTCTGAAGGGAATTCTTCTTCTTTGACAAGAAATTTAACTACCTATTTGTCACTCTAGATCACATCTCAATCCGAGAGAGATAAACAATGGGTAAGCATATATGTGATAACCAACACTACGAGCACACAGAAAAAAACTCTCTGAAATCTATCTTCACATTCAAGTGCGAGCAGAAAATTGAGGACTTGGCTTTGCAGACCACATGGCAATCAATGCAGTTGAGTGCAAAATCTCCTCCTGCAAGGTTTCCAGAATTATGATTTTGTGAGATTCCAATCCAAATTCAAGCTCTTGAAAAAACCCCACCATTGCATTTGACAAACTTGCACTACTACTACCCACCTTGAAATTTTTCAGTAAAGTCTGGCAATTTTTCACTCTGATGACAATCCACATCTAAGTGCATACAAATCAAGTTATTAGATGAGTCATGATGTGCTGCTGCTGCATCAGATGTGTATTGATTCAGATGATGCTTGAGTACTACTACCTGCTGCTGCTGCTGCTTCTTCTTCTTCTTCTTTCGAGAATTCCCACCCACAGGAACATTGCACAACATACCCCTGGCAGTCCAATAATGGTGGCAGCTTTTGCGATAATAGTGAGGCTGTGTGAGGCTGTAGTTATTGTACTAGCAGAATTTAGTGTTGAGGGACTCACAGCAAGCCATGACTTGTTGATTCACTGCTGGTGGTTATTCAGCCACAGCCACTGCTGCTATCGCTCCTGGAGAGGAGCATGCTGGGCAAACAGCTCATGACTGTAAGCCTTCTTCTCCTGCTGCTGCAGGAACCACCGAGACTTTGCATGACCAATTACAGCTCTTGTCAATTTTCCTCAATGATCCCTCCAATCCACCATTCCAATTATGCATGCACCCTTCTTCCCTTCTGAATTCCCTTGCTTCTGTGTCACCTCCTAAAGCCTTGATCATGTACAGAATGTCAACAATATCACCTCCGACCAAGCCTGAGTCCTGTTCTTCTCCAAATTGCAAGCATGGAAAACCCAATGCTTCAGAACATGAGCAACACACACTTCACATGTATCAGAATTATATGATCAATCAATTCTCCCCATCCATCCCTCCCACACCCTCCTCCACTGCCAAAATTCCACAGCTCCTCCCTGACTCCTTCCCTCCCCCCAACTCCAGGTGCAAAACCAAATGACACATGTATAGATCTACAAAAAGAAAGCCATGGAGTGATCATGTTGTACTGAGTTAGGGCTGTCGTTTGGGTAGTTACCACCTGAGCCAGATCCAAACATAGCTCAGCTCAAAACTTGGTGTGTAAATTTGGAATACATGATGCAGATTCCTCAAGACTTGCATCCTCATCACAAGCTGCAAAATCAATTATATTGATTCTCCAAGGTTTACGGTTATCATGGAATCGAGTCTGAGATCAAAAACTCCAACAAGTTGGGATGGGGTGGAGAGTTCTAACCTCATACCAGCAGCTCTCATGGAGTGAGCAAAGAAATTGTGCAGAGACAAAATTTCCTGCCACTCTTTGCTTCCTCTAGCAATCCACGTTGGCACCACCAAGTCTAGTTACTACAACACTCGTGCAGCCTGCAAAGATTCAACATCAAAACTTCAGAAAAGGAGACTGAATTTTGCATTTTGACACCCACTCTATCAATTGCATGAGTGCCTCTCAAGAGGGATTTAGCATTAAAATGGCAACATGTTTCTAGAATTTATCCAAAAAGTGGCAAAAACTGCTTTAAAAAATTGCCTCCAAACTAAAATCCAAGTACAAATGTGGTGAAAAACTTTTGAGTTTTTTTTCTCAAACTTTGGTAAATTTTTCCTGCAAAAAGAAAAGGAATATGCAACCAGTTTTTTTGCATTTGTGTTAGATTTAGCACCAAAAACAAGGGGTTGGGATGAATAGATGATTCTTCGTATTGTTCTATGCATTTGCCACATAAGTGCATAAGGTCGCCTTTGAACAAATTAAGTTCATATAGGTGATTGTGGTTGGTGTGGGGTTCAAGGTTGAGGGTTTTTATGCACTCACTTAGACACCATCGGCTCCCATTACATGATGCACCAAACTCAGGACATCTTTCCATTAGGTTGTTGTGATCATAGATTTTGTGATATAGTAGTTTTTTGTTATGTTTTTAAAACTAGATGTGCTCACATTCATCTCAAAGTTCTATCAATCAAACATTGACCAATTG
>Ga0209208_10011998_pt1 | contig 11042 bp, 9 predicted proteins | sample S1TSphfallax_3_FD_187694 | JGI IMG/M metagenome (GOLD analysis project Ga0209208, IMG submission 187694) | Host-associated microbial communities from peat moss isolated from Minnesota, USA - S1T2_Fd - Sphagnum fallax MG (SPAdes) (version 2) | ecosystem: Host-associated > Plants > Peat moss >... | reverse complement strand
ATGGAAGAAAAAGTCTGGAGCAAAGGGAGATCTGATCCGCTTTATAAGAGAGAGAAAGAGGGAGAGAGAGAGGGGAAGAAGAAGGAGTGATGATGAGTCATCATCCTATGACTGCTTTTTTTTTTTTAATTAATTTTTAAATTTTAGTTTTAATTTATAATTTTATAATTTTAATTTTGCTCAAAAGAAATTTAAGACAAAAAAAATAAAAATTCCCCATGATGATGATAAGGTCGACCACCACGACCAAGAAGAACTAGAAGAAGAAAAATGGTGTATATAAAAAAAAAAGGGAGGTCGGAATGGAACCCATCCACACGAGCAGGCACACGAACAAGACAAATAAAAAGCACAAGATCACATGTCGTGAGAGAACATAACAATCAGGTCATTTATATATATATATATATATAATAAAATAAAATATATTTTATTTTTATTTTTTTGCAACAAGGGGTGTGGTGTGTCACACCGTGGCCTTGTCATTTGCATTAAAAAATATATATATCTTAATGCAAAAGAAGAATTATTATGAAAATTCAAAATATTTCACCATGCAAAAATAATATAATCTTCAAAAAAAAATCCTCTAAAAGAAACCAAAATCCTTCACAATATCATAACTCTGTAACTAATCTCAAGTTTCAACACAAGCCAAAATATCATCTTTCAAAAATCCTCATATAAAAAAATAGACCTATTATTATTATTATTATTATCACCTAGGGGGCCAAAATTCATTAAGCTACTATACTCTATAATGAATCTAAACACAATATCCTTTACCTCGTAGGCGAGGTCGATAAAGTAAAAAGACTGCAAACTAAAAAGGCTTCATCTGACAAGAAGAAGAAGAAGAAGAAGTACTATACTAGAAGGAAGAAGAAGAAGGAAGACCAAAGAAATTTAGACTAGTACAGCAACTCTACTCTACTCTACTCTACTCTACTCTACTCTAGCTATACCTTACTTGGGCTTCCAAAGTTGGAAAGAAGAATCAGCTTCTGGATTATGAAAAGTAGGGAGGATAATAATAAAAAATAATAATAATAATAATAATAATAATAATGATAATAAATTTCTGGATTCAAGCACATATCTGTTTTATACTACTAAAAAAAATTAGGAAAAAAAAAGAAAAAAAAACCCATATCTTTATGACTACTTCAAAACCCAATCTAGCAACAATCTAGGGTGTCTGATTTAAGGGTGTGAAATACCGGAAAAGCTGCCATCTGTGGATTCCACGTACACACACACAATGAAAGAGTCGATTCCAGATCTCATGCCAATTCTAGCTACTAATTATCTGAAACAGTCTTCTCTTTGACTGGTAGCAAAAGCCAAGTAAACAAAAGAAGGGGGATTTTATTTTTAAATTCAAAAATTAAATATAATTTCTATAATTCAAAATTAAATTCAAAATTCAAAAAAAAAATTAAAAAAATTAAAAAATATATATATATATAATTAACTCTGATCACCGACCCCAAGCCCAAGCCCACTCTCCTCCTCCTCCTCCTCCTCCTCCCTCAGGGGGCAGCAATAGGGGTAGTCCACACTTAGACACACACGTGGCACTTCTTCATAGGTCAACTAGCTTCCAGTTTTTTTTGTGGTTGTGGTCAGAGGTGTGAATGGGGCCCCATCAATGATCAAGTGGTGTGTCAGGAAGGAGCGGAGAGAGGAGGCCACACAAACAGTTTTTTTGACTTGACTATATCAGACTAACAATAAGCAAGCAAGCAAGCAAGGAAGAAGGAAAGGGAGAAGGAAGGAAGAGGTAGAAAATAGGTAGGTTACCAATAGCCTAAAATGCTTTATTAAAAATTAAAAGTGCTAAATTCATGTGTCTTTTGGGATTTCAATAGCCATAATTATAAAAACATTTTAAAGAACAGTCGCCAGATTTATAAAACATCGTTTCAAGTAGAGTAGCCAAAAATGTATATAAGGAATTTTTTAAAAATATGAAAGTGCTAAAATCATAGCATCACATTAAAAGGGCTAAAATCATGTGCTTTTTGAGATTTTCAATATCCATAATTAGAGGGAAAAAAAAATGTAAGAAAAATTGCCAAAATTTATAAACATTGTTTCAAGCAGAGTAGCCAAATGTAGAGAAGGATTTTTTTAAATATGAAAGTGTTAAAATCATAGCTATATAATAAAAAAATTTAAATAGTAAAATCATGTGCTTTTGGAGATTTCAATAGCCATAATTGGAGGGAAAAAAATTAAGAAAAATCGCCAGATTTATTAACATTAGGGGGGGGGGGATTACGTTTTTTCGAGCACTACCCAACCCTATGGTCCTACTAAGATGAGATTGGTATGTTCAAAAGTGGACATGAGACCAACACTTGAAAAATATCACATGACTCGATTTACATTGGGTACCACTCTCATGTGGATAAAAATCAGTTTTTTTTTTTAATAAAAAAAAATTTAGGTGATTTTTTTCAAAATGATGAAAATGTAGAGTTATTTATTCGATTTTTTATTAAAAAAATAAAGCACATGTAATATTAAATTCTTCCAGTTAGCCAAAAATATAGTAGAATGATTTTATTTTATTTTATTTTATTTTTCCAGGTACTTGCAAGCTTCTTTTGCATGTTTTCCAAATTGGGTGGTTTTGTTGTTGTGATGGGTATTTTGTGGGCACTGTCTTCCATAAATATCTTTTAAAAATGTGTTTTGCACTCCAACTTGGTATGGGTGGTCGTGTGTGTGTTTTGTTTCCTTTTTCTATCTAGATCTCATCATCTTCTTTTCATTCTTGCTTTTTCTCCATATACTCTTGACCTCTCTCTCTTCTTGGCTATTGACAAGTGGGTGTTCCTAGCATCATCCATAGATTACCACCTAGTAGGTCAAGTATGCTTTCACTCTTTAATGGAAGGAACTTGTCAACACCTACCCATGTAAGTACTACATACTTATTCATCACCTCCAAGTCCAATTTTGATTTATGATCTTGTCTCAATGCCCTCCCCCCACCCCCCAAAGGAAGTTGAAATTTGTTGCCTTCAATTGATGATCCTCTTCTTCAACATGTGTGTTAGGCTACTCCTCCTCCTCCTTCACCAACCAATCTCTCCCCCAACCTTCTACCCACAAAATTTGCACCAACAACCTCCTCCACACCAAGAAGTTTTTAATGTAAATTTTGGTGCTTGGTTCTCATTGCACACAATGTTGCATTGAAATGTTGTGATGAGGGTGGGTCACTTCTCATGTGGTCACTTTGAGTATTTAAAGTTTTAAGGGCACTCAAAATGCCAATTAGTTCACCTCTTGTTGAGACGAATCAATGGGCCAATTTCAATGGCCTATGCAAATTGGCAAAAAAATTAGGGAATTTGAAATGTGAGATTGACATTGGACATTGGACATCCCTCACTCTTGACATCTTTAGTGGGAGTTGAAAGTAAGTGGATCATGATTGTGATGATCCACTCTTAATATGTGTGTAGTAGAGCACTCAAAATAAGAGGCTCACAATTAGCTATAAATGGACCTATACAATAGTGGGCTACAATATCCATCAATAATTTGAAATTAATGTGGAACATATATTGAGTTTTGAATGTAGGGTATTAGAATTTAGGAGGGGTTTTATTTGTGTATAAACAACCCTAAAGCATATATTTACTTCAATGATGGTCCCACTTCACAAAAGGGTTTGAAAACCACCATTAAAGTCATGTTAACTCTTCAGCCTCAGCTATGAAGACAAGCTTTTGCCACCAAGGTTTTTAATCCTGGCCACAATCTTTGAAACAATGATAAGTTGCTGATGTGTCCTACTTTCTGGAGCTTGGCCCACCTGATTTGGAAATGCTTGAATGGAAATAGGGGTGGTCCAAATTGGAATTTTGGAGATAAGGTCAAATGTCCATGTTCCATTGCCACTTTCATTGCCCCAATGATACGCCACAACCCTAGCACCTCCAACTTCTTCTTCTTCTTCTTCTTCAAAGGCTTTTCATTTATTAATAGGGTGGACACAAATTGGTGATGTTTTCGAGCTTTGAACAAGTTTGATGGGTTCTCTCTCTCTCTCTCTCATGGACCCCACCTCCAAGTCCTTGCAAAATCATGGTCAAAAAGTGATGTGTGAGAAAATTGTCTTTCTTGCCACAATTTTGGCAAGAAAATTGTGGCAGGATGCAATAAAATATCGTGGTCAAATAGACAATTTCTTAGGTGGACATGAGAACTTAACCGGAGAAATTGGACATCTGTACATGTTAGTCAATAAGTACCCCCACTTTATAATTGGGGGGGAGGGAGGGGTGGAGTGAGCCCAGGTTTTGGATTTTGTTGGGGGTTGGGGGAGGGGATTTTTTGTTTTTTTTTTTAATTAAAAATTTGTTCCCAATGTGTTCCCATCATGTTCACAAGATGTTCCCAATAGCACCTCAATTTTATCTGATATTGTTTGGCCTCAGTTCAACTTCCATATGTACAAAAACTGTTAAGAGGTTGCCAAAGGAATGCCATATCTAGGCTTCTACATGGAGGAGAGCTGAATGTTCTGGAAAAATTGGTGATTGGACAATATTCCAATTGAAGTTGTGATAGTTAATTAAATAAGTAAATAAATAAAGTTGTGGTAGGGTTTATGTTTTTTTTAATATAAAAGTTAGGGTTTTCTCACAACAAAATCAAATTTGGTACACACACACACACACATACTCTCTCTCTCTCTCTCTCTCTCTTCTTTCCATAGAAGGTGGATTGAAGACCATAAGAGCATCTCCAGTGGCCAGCACTAAACCGCCCAGCATGGGAAAAGATAGGTAGCAACCTGGGAAGAATGCATGTTTTCCAAGACCCCCCTAACAATAGGGGAAGAATTCTTGGACACGATAGTCACTGTTGCTCCTTGTTGTTTTCTAGTAAATGATCATAATGATTGGTCCAAGTGGTTTGCTATTAGTAAGTATAGTATAGTTCTACACCTTTGGGAGTCTTTTAGTACCTGACTATATAATGATTGGTCCAAGTGGTTTGCTCTTAGTAGCCTCCACCTTTGCCTTTTCCAGTTATTTGGGGTATGGGTCAGGCTGGGAAATTGAAAGCTCGTGGATGTGAAAAGATCCCAATGGTGGTGCCAATGGAAGAGAGCAAGTGAAGATGCTCTAAGTGAGAACCTTCCAAAAGGAAACATTTGAACGTCCAAGTTTGAGATTAAAATGTTTATTATAATAGTCATTCATTAAAACATGTTTTGGATTTGGTCTTCATGCATGCATGTATGTAACAAGACAAATTTGTTCTTTTGTGAAGTTTAAAATATGAATGATTATAGAAAGAAATGTTGCCATGTACACATGGCAATGTGTTTCTTCAGTTGTAAGGCTTTTTACTAATGGAAATGGATTGCAAGCATGTTTGCACGTTATACCTATTGTAGTTCAGATCATACCAGAGAGACAAATCTAGATACAAGCAGCAAGCAAGTCAATAGGGTTTGCAAAAACCTTGCAATTGTCAATTATAACTTGAAAGAAGGATTCATCCAAAAAGAAGAAATTGGAAGAAACCTAGAAATCTCATCAGCTCCTCATCGCATGCACAATGTGTAATCGTTGAAGAAGAAACACAAGGAAAGTTGAAATTGGCTCTAGATTGTGAAGAGAGGTGAATGACGGGTGGACTTGGAAAGTCTCTTGACACATTACAAGGATGCAAATTTTGTGTACATGCGACATGATAATTATGAAGTTTGTAGTGGAGATATCAAAGGGCACGCAAGCAAATATTGCAAGGGAGTGTCTTCTATTTGGCTCTTCAATATTGGCAACATGTTGAGCTACAAAAGGTGATGGCAATGGAGGTTGTGCCAACAATGGTGACAGAGGTCTCACATGCTGAATCCAAGTTATCATGTTTTTTGGGTCCTTAGTTTTGGCTTTCATCCCTTTTTTATCTTGAGTTTCATTGGTCATCCCAATTTCACCTTTTGTCGTTTTATTTTTCATCCCTAACTTTTTAAAATCTTTTTTTAGTTCATCCCCAAATTTTCATTCCCCATTAGTTTTTTTCTTTCATTCCTAGTTTATTAGGTCCTTCTAAATTTTCCTTTCTCCTTATTTTTTTTTTTTTTCGTTTTTTGTGTTTTTTGTCCTTGGTTTCTTCTCTCACCTTAATTTCCCTTCTTATACATAGTTTTTTTTAATCCTTCAATTATTATTATTATTATAGGTTTGGCTTCCATGGAAGCCTTTCCCTTGTTAAAACCCTCCTCTTTCCTCCCATATTTACTCCCCATTTTTTTTTCCCAAATGTGATCCTAGTTGTTTCCCCAAGGTTTTGTCATGTTATTTCTTCATCTCCCCTCTTCATTTTATGTAATGTTGGCTTTCATTATTGTCTTGTCCTCATTTTTTCATCATGTGATGTTTTGTTAAACTTGTGTTGTAATCAATCTTTTAACTATTTTTAGGAATTTGATTATGACATTTCCTTAATGTGATGTCCATTATTTCACATCTGGGGTTTTATTTCCATGTTTAGGTTTGGCTTGTCACCAAAAACATTGTTGCGCCTTTTGAACCTTAGTTTCAAGTGGTGAAGAGGTTTTTTTTACTCCTTCTTAAGCCCCCTCCCCTCCCCTAATAACTTGGGTTTATTGCTTGTCAAGTCTTGACCTCTTTGGGGCATTTCATTTCGGACTCCCCTGTCACATTTATATTTATGTATCCTAGTACATTTGAGACATAAAGTGCACATTGTTCTTATTTTCCCTACATTGCCTTTGAAACCTTTCAAATGTTGATGTTTAACACTTGTTCTTTCTTTTCTCACAATAATGTATTTTCTTCACCTCTCAAAAGGGAGTTGTTGGGCATAAATTGACTAAAGTGCATGTGAAAAAAATTCTTTTCAATGATTAGGAAGAACTTTAAAGGAAACATTTATGTAAAACAATGGGATCTAACAACTTAATTACTAACATGGAAAGGGCTATTTGATTAAAAAAGAAATAACAAGAAAAATGGGAAAATTTGAGGTACGAATTATATTTTATTTGCCTACCATCATGTTGCAACTACCATCTTTTGTAAACCTAACAAAAACCCATAGTAACCTAAAGATTTCCTACAACTACTACCTATCATTTATATTGCTTATAGACCTAATGTGGTTATTACCTACCATTTGTAGCACCTATAGATCCTTTGGGGTTGTTGCTTATTGTCTACATCGTTTATAGACCATTTGTGGTTGTTGCCTGCCATTTATAATGCATGTAATCATTTGTGCCTACAACCTACCTTTTGTAAAACATGTAGACCTTTTGTGGATGTTATTTATTGTCTACAACATTTGTAACCTTTATCATTGTTGCTAGCATTTATATCAACTTTCGACCCCTTTTGAACCTCAAATATGAAATCTACTTATTTGTTGCTACCTTTCAGTGGCAACTACCATCTTGTGACATAAGGTATTTCCTACTTTAAAAATTAAAACAAATAATGGATGACATATAAATCTTATAAATGAAATGAAGAACTAATACATAAGAATAACAAAACTTTGTGTAATGTTAATATGAACTATTTTTCCTTTTTTTTCATATTGTGAATAGAACCAAACACCAACCAAAAACATTAAAATCCATAGAACCTTCAACGATTCTCCATTACATAAAGGCAAATACAAACTTCTGCCATTTTTTCCCTTTTTTCTCACACAAAAATGTCGCACATAAGCACATTTTTAGTAATTTAATGTTTAATGCCTCATGAATAATAAAAACTAATGATTTAATCTTTTAATTAAATCCTTCATTCCTCCCAAGAAATAAATAAGGAACCCAAGAAGGATGTTCACCACACAAAGGTTGAGTCCTTATCTTTTTAGATTTCCTTATCCTTCTAAATCTCCTTATCTTAATCCCTTCCACACATCCTAAGTTAAGGGAAATTCATCCATCTTATATTGTTTAATCTAGATGAGTTCACCTTTTAATAAATAAAATATGTTAAGTAAGATATTTACCACTAATAACTAAATAGTTATTAAGATGCCCTTCTAAGTATACTAAATTATAATATTATTTTTAATAACTAATTAACTTCTAATTATTCTACTCCATGAAGGTAGTTCATTATATTGATGGTAATACCATCAAAAACCACATCAATTCTATAATTCTCATGTGATTGTTTTGCCATTTGATGATAACTACCATCTAATGATAGTACTATTATCTCCTAACATCCATGGTGTTTAACCAACATAGGACAATTTCCTACCTTTAACAATTTATTGCACATTTAAACGTTTGTTACATTTTTACCTCAAGATTGGTCCCCTTTGTTTTTTCCTTTCTTGTTTCCTAAAATTTTAAACCCAACTTCATCATAAGGTTCAAAAGGCCTTCATATCTATGGCATATTTTCCATCCTTTCTAGGCTTTTACTACCAACTTTCATCCTTTGATTCGACATTCATCAAAATATTTGGGAAGCTTTTAAGTCCAAACTCATTAGAGTGTCTGAAAGGCCCTTTGGTTTATCAATAGACCTGATTCCTCATTTCTAAAGAAGTGTAGGGTTCATTTTCCCTTAAGTCATTACCCCAAGGACCTATTTGGGGAAATAGACTATTGTGACCTTAATCATTATCTTTTCATTCTTGTACGACCATTGTCCATTTTTATTTGAGATATGTCCTAGCTTGCATCCCCTTTTGAAGAAATTTTAAATGGAAAAATGAATGACCTTTAAAAAAACATATCAAAAGATTTCACATACCCCAAACCTTTTTCATCATCATTTTGAACATGACTTATGATTTTCATCACATTTGCTTGAAATCATGCATAGGCTCTCATTTAGGGGCATGGCTTTCTACACATCTAGTCATCCCATCATTTTGTATAACCTTTAACATATTTTCCTTAACATTATGCACTAAGTTGGGTCTCCCCAATGATTATAGGTTTAACCCATTACATATGTGGCCAATCCTTAAAACTTGATGGGGATACACCTTTTGCAATGTTCTCATGGAAAAGAATGTACAACTTTTCATGATGTTGTTTGGAACACCTTTCTTTCCATTGTTAAAGATGTCAAGTTTCATATTTTTCATGAATACACACATGTTTTCCCAATTCATTCACCATCATTTTAAATCTTACAACAACTTATTGACATTGTGTTATTCACATATGGGGTCCACACTTTGGTTGACGTTGTCATCATTAATCCCATTCGAATAAATCTAGTATCAAAAGTTATCATTTTGAAGGGAGCTACCATTTTTAATGAAGTTATCATGACAATTACAACTTAAGCAAAAAATGGGTTTTATTGTGATCAACATCTAAAAAATGTGTACTTATTTCTTGTTGTGAAGATATTTGGATGCTTGCACCAATAAGTGAATGATTTTTTACACTAATCTATTAACATGGTGTGATTAGCTAAAGGCATTGGATCAAAGGCCTTCCTTTATAGGCAGAAGGTGGCAATAGCCTTACAAAAAACCCAACCTCATCCATATTGAAGCAAGTCATTGTCCCCATTAAACTCTTTCCTAGGCTTGACACTATTTAAAAATTCCTTCCTTTGACTTTGTTTGATTTGCTTCACACAATTCATGAGGGTTTAGGACCTAGGTTTGGAATTTGGATTTGGGCAAATGCATTTTTCCTCCTTTCACTTTTAAACATTTTAAGCATTGTCTTTGCTTTGTATGTTGGTCCTCTCTTTGTGTTCCTCCCTTTCCCTTTTGGATTGGTTTTTTAATAATAAAATTAGGTTTTTTTTCTTTAACTTCCATTTGGAGGTGGAAACTATATGATTGATTAATCATGTAAAAAAAAAAAATTCACCTAAATGTACCTTAAACTTCCTAAACTTCTTATCTTGGAAGGATTCAACATAGAGAATGGAAGTTGCAAATTCGGGACTCTAAGACTTTTGAAAGAAAATAATCAAAAAAATTGTCACATCCAAAAAAACCTTTTTGGAAAATCAAGTGGGTTTTTTTTTGGGGGGTGAATTTTTGTGATTTTGTAAATTTTATTTCTAAAAGAAACATTCTATCACAAATTCCCTGTTTTTTTTAAAAATCATCGAAAGAAAAATAAATTATTCAGAAATTAGCACAATTTCTAACTTTCATAACTTGAATATTGCCAAATTTGGCTAAATATGCTTATGGATGATCACCACTTGAGCAAAATCACAATTTTTATTTTTGTGAAACATTGTCATGGATGTGTATTTTGTGAGTTTATTTCCTTCCCCTTTTGGGTAATCTCTGAAATTCCACCAATTAATCTTTTATTTACATAAGTTAGTTAACTTAATTCTAAAGCAAATTCCCCTTTGAAGGGTAGGATGTGTAAGAGCAGCTAAACCAGTGCTCAGCAAGTGGCCCTGCAAACAAAATTGGATGAAAAAAGGTCAAAACATGTCGTATTATGTAGCATCCAATGAAGTAGTATTATGGTAGAGAACCCTCCTAATGCTAATAAATCTGCACAAGATCCAATCAATGCTTGTAAAAAGGTTGTGAGCATCACAATGACTCCTCTAGATGTTGCCATTTTGGCGATTTTGGACCCAAAAAATAAAAGACTAGTGGCGATTGAGAAATGGTTAACACACTTATATTTGTTTGACATGATAGATATTGCTAGATGGCCAAATAGGTGGTGGGTATGGGTGAAGCTCCTATAAAACAACCTCAAAAGGCATCTATAGCATTTTTGGTAGTAAGACTGTCTTATGAAAAGTTGCTAAATTTAATATCTAACTTTGTTTTTGCACTCTTCTAAGTAGTGTTTTTTTCTTAATTTTTCATTTTGCACCTAAAGTGGTGATGAGCAACAAGAGGATTTAGCCAAATCTGGTTGGTTGCAAGACAACAAATAGAGAAATAGAAAATCTAGGAACCCTATTACATGTTGGCAAACCTTTTAGCTAAATTATGGCAATTTCAAAAGAAGAAAGCTATAAATTTGCCCAAATTTTTCAAAAAGCTTCACAATTTCATAATTTTTCCCT